>Ga0190361_1000559_pt1 | contig 14731 bp, 19 predicted proteins | sample 48721845_MG_FD_161273 | JGI IMG/M metagenome (GOLD analysis project Ga0190361, IMG submission 161273) | Hydrothermal vent microbial mat bacterial communities from Southern Trench, Guaymas Basin, Mexico - 4872-18-4-5_MG | ecosystem: Environmental > Aquatic > Marine > Hydrothermal vents >...
AAGTCCCAACACTATTTTAACGAGAGAATGCTTTTTGCACATATCGGATAAAGCGATAAATGGCGGACGCAGCATTGGTCTTCATCGGGAAGTGACGGCACCTATTTCGCTTCTCTGTTGATGGAGTGGATGGTTCTGCTTCCTCACTTTTTCTTAAGCAATTTTTCAACCTTTTTTGCCGCCTCGGTTTCGGGGTAGCGACTCTTTATCTTCTCAACCATCTTCTCGGCTTCCTCATCTGTCATATTTTCAAGACCCTAATATGGAAGTCAAGACCGCATCAACCTATAGGTTTTACAAGACCTATTGATGTGTTATGCTCTGCCGTCAACACGGGGGCTTTTTAATCGGCGTGGTTCCTGAAGGATGTTGCCGCAGAGTGGGCAGCGAGGCTTTTTTGCACCGGCAAATATTGTGACATTATAGACTTTTCGGCAGTGTCTGCACTCAAGGATTTTGGTGCGCTGGCTGCGCAGCACATCCAACACCTGCTGCAAAGTCATATAGCCTTTTGAGACCATAATCTCCCCGAGGCGCAGGAAAAGCCCCAGTTTGCGGAGCCGCTTTTGTTCAGAAAGGCAATGTTGGACCTGCTGAAGCGTAACGAATTTTTTCATAATGGCAATAGCGCCGAAGAGAGTCTCGCGTGGTGCGCTGGTGGCAGCCGCGTGCTGAAGCGCCTCCCTCTGGCGCTCTATCAACCTCGCCACCGTCTCCCTGTCAATGACACCGTCCTCAAAGAGGATACGCCCAAGGCTTCGGTAGTTGTGCTCCTCTTTTTGGGTATGTTTAACCTGACGCAACCGCTCCTTATCCAAGACACCTTCCTTCTCAAGCAGGGCGTCAAAAAGGAGCGTTTTGGGGACTATCACTTTTTGTTCTCCTCGTCAATGAATAGGGTGGTGTCGGCGCCCGGAGACTCTATCTCGTGGGGCAGTTGCAATTCTTGTTTGCAGTATTTGCAGTAGTAGGTAAGTCTGGGGTCGTAATTGACGACATTGTAACGGCGCTTGCAAAATGGGCACGCCATAAGTTGTTTATTCTGTTTTTTTAAGACATCAATCACCTGCTGCGCCGTCATCCACCCCTTCTCCACCACTATCTCACCGAGACGGCAAAATATTCCGCGCTCTTCCCGCAACGCCTGAATTCGCAGCGCCTCGTTCACCTGCTCCTCGCTCGCATAACCCAACTGCACTATCAGTCTGCCGATGATGGAGTCCTGCAACCGCGCTTCTGGATGCTTCGTGCGCGCTTCCAAATTCTGCTTCTGAACCTTAAGTATCTCCTCTATCTGCTCCTGCGTCAGATACCCCTTCTCAAGCATAATCTGACCGATTCTTTTGCGGGGATTTGAAAGTCCCTGCTCGCGCACGCATTCAAGAAGTTGTTTTGCGGTTATGAAGCCCAACTCAACAGCAATGCGCCCAAAAAGCGTTTCTGGGTTTCTGTGTTTGTTCCGCGGCGGATACTGCATACTTTCCTCCCAACTCTATTTTTTGACCTTGGAGGCACTGACGACGCAGCGGAAGCCGACATATGGCAGCCGCGCCGTCGGCTCAAGGTAGCCGCGGGCGAATGTCTCGTAACCCGATGTTGAGTTGTAGTGACCGCCACGAATCACACGATATCTTTGCCCGAACTGGGGAAGCGTTTTCTCGTTGCCGGGATAGGCGTCATACCAATCGGCGGTCCACTCCGCCACATTGCCACACATATCAAGACAGCCATACGGACTCGCCCCTTTAGGAAACGAACCTACAGGTTTGACCTTTTTGTATCCCGATTCGGCAACATTACACACTTTTTTGTCAAACCTGTTTCCCCACGGATACTTGCGGAAGTCAACCCCTCTTGCGGCTTTCTCCCATTCCGCCTCCGTCGGAAGGCGTTTGCCCGCCCATTTCGCATATGCCTGCGCGTCATGCCAGTTGACATATACAACGGGCAGATTTTCCATCTCCTTGGGCAGAACACCACCCGGCCACGCCTGCATCCTGCCACCCCAATTGTAGCCTGTTGCGTTCAGAAACTCTTTCCATTGTTTGTTTGTCACCTCACACTTATCAATGTAGAAAGCATCCACATGAACGAGTCTGACAGGGCGTGTGTCAACCCAGCCTGTGGCGTCCCAACCCATCTTAAAGTCGCCGCCCTCAACGAGCACCATCCCTTCGGTTATATCGCGTTTGGTTTTCTTTTTGGGACGCGTTTCGGGGGGCTTAACCTGCGCGAGCCCCGGTTTTTCTCCTGTGGGTGTTGAGGCAAGGTCAGGCGCCGCAGGACCTGTCCTTGTCACTCCTTGTGATGGGACATCCACCTTCACATCTTCTGGTGCCGGCTTGTGCTCCACCACTTGAGGGCGTTGCGGCTTACTGCAGCCGAAAGCAACCAGAACTGCCGCTGCCAGAAAAATCCTCATTTTGAAGACCCTCCAAGTTTTGCCTCCGCTTCTGATATCTCTTTTTCGCCGATGTCGTATGCGGCGAGGTCCATCTCCGGCGCACGCTTTGCCGCCTCAAGAAAACCACGCCACGCACCCCGCGCATCACGACCCGCCTTCTCCAGTATCCTCGCACGCAAATAGAGCGCTCTCAAGTCCTCAGGACATATTGTTATGGCGTATTCAATCTGCTTCAACGCCGCGTCCCACTGTTTTTTCGCAGAAAGCACTTTTGCAAGCCTCCTGTGGGCGGCGGCAAGCCCAGGGCGCAGCCTGTCATCCACCAATTTGCGCCACCTCTTCGCCTCCTGCGGATTTGGCGCAGACAGAACTTTCTGACGCGCATCCTCCAACTCCGCCGCCGCCACCTTCGCCGCCTCTCCATATGCATCCCACGCATCCACATACCGCCCCAACCTCATATAACAGTCGCCCAACCACAGATAAAAATAGTGGTTATGAACAAGCGGATGCGCAGGATACCGCCTTAACAACTCCTTTCGCACCCGAAGTGAACCCTCATAATCCCCCGCCTCAAACAACCTGTTCGCCGCATCCATACGGCTCTGTATCAATTTCGCCAACTCCTCACGCTCTTTTCTGGGATTGCTCGCACACCCCACAGCAATCAGAACCACAAGAACAACTCTCATTTCTGAACCTCTATCCTCTTTACAGGTTCTGACATAAGGGTCTTCTGCTCACCGAATATCTCAATCACAAGGGGTTTCTCCACCGCTATGGGCTGCAGCAGGCGTCCTTTGAAGAAAGCCTTAGCGGCGGGCTCCTTCTTCATAGACTCTTTCTTTATTATGACCGAACCTTCTGTTGATTTCTCCCTCCGCCCCATTATGCGCCTTATCGCCCTGTAGCCCAGACTGTCAGGTGGACCCAGACGATAGACCGTTCCCGAAACCGTCGTTACCACAAATCCTCTGTCGTCGTCGGGCTTGTAGGTCTTCGCCAACAGTGCACTCCTTCAAAACTCCCTTGTGAATGATTTTAACACATCATAAGACGCAAAGTCAACGCCTCGTTGTAAGGTGCCTTAAAGCCTTTGGCGTCGGACGAAAAATCAGGTATAATCGTTCCGCTGTTCTGGAGGATGTTATATGGCGCGCATTGTGGGGATAGTGGGAAGCCCCCGCGAAGGCGGAAACACAGAAACTCTGGTGAGACGCGCATTGGAGGTGGCAGAGAGCCGCGGCGCAGAAACGACCCTTTTTCATCTGGGAAAAATGGGTGTCAACCCCTGCAAGGGCTGCCTTGTCTGCAAAGAGAAAGGGCGCTGTGTTCAGGAAGACGATATGGCAGCGATTTATGAAGCGCTGCATAGGACGGACGGACTTGTTTTGGGCTCACCCGTCTATTTCGCTACTGTCAGCGCCCAGTTCAAGGCGTTTATGGACCGCTTGATTGCGCTTATTGACACCGATTTTAGAAGCCGACTGCCTGAAGGCAAACGTGCCGTTCTGCTGTTTTGTCAAGGCGATGAGCGGGGTGACGCATATCTTGACGGGCTGAAATGCGTTGAAACGACTTGTGAATGGCTGGGAATAGAGGTTGTAGAAAGGATTGTGGCATCAGGCGTTGAAGAGCCGGGTGAGGTGGCTGAAAACACAGAGATAATGGGGCGTGTGCAAGAAGCGGCGTATAAACTGCTTCAGGAATAAAAAACGCGGCCGGCAGGACTCGAACCTGCGACCTTCTGCTCCGGAGGCAGACGCTCTATCCAACTGAGCTACGGCCGCTCCACATAAAGAGATAACCTACAGGAAGGGAAGTTTCAAGCAACTTGCGCAAAAAAGTCACAAAGATACGATGCAGGCTTGAACTTTTGTTTGCGGTTGGTAGAATTGCCGCACAACCCCCCGCTTGGGAGGAGGAGATTGACCTACACATTGCGATTTCGGATTGAGACACCGTGTTTTTGTGGAGGAGCAGAAGCCACGACGAAACCGTGTATTCGGGCTGCCTCTCTGCGGGGGGCTTTGAGGTTCTGGTTGCGGGCGCTATCGGCGCATCATTTCCGTGGCGCTGATTACGCCGTCTTCGGCTCCAAAAATTCACCCTCCCCTGTAACGCTCACTGTGGGTGCGCACCGCTTCAACGCCACGCCATCAGGAAGGTTTCCTCCCGAAATCGCATACCTCGCATACGGTCTCACACGCAGAAAGCATATCCCCTGCGGGACTGAAGTCACCGTCAATGTTTCATTTGATAAAGGAGCAGACAAACGCATAAAGCGGCTCTTCTTCCTCTCGGTCTGTGGTCTTGTGATTTTTGGCGGTGTCGGCGCAAGAACAAGACGCGGTTTCGGAACGCTCTCTCTTGCAGGTTTTGAACCGCAAGATGAAAGCAGTGAGGTCCTCTCGTGGATATGTGGGAAGACAGAAGAGATGGTGCAGGCGGCAGAAAAGGTCATCAGTGAGGCGGCGGAGTTGGCAGAGGGGTTTGGCGAAGCCGAAGATGTGCTGCCGCCTGTTAGTTTCGCATCCAACGGCGCAGAAGTTTACATCTCCCGCCAGAATTATGAGTCGGCTGAGACCGCCCACAGGCGTCTGGGCGCCTTAATGCGCACATTCCGCGACTACAGAACCAGCCGCGTTGCCCGCCGCGACCACGACCTTATCTACCACTTCGCCACCTCCGGCAAGATTGACAATGTTCCGCTGCGGACGGTCTTTGGAATGCCGCATCACTATTTCCTGCGCAACCTCGGAGGCGGGGTCTCTATGTCAATAACGCTGACCCCGGGTGCCACGGCACGGGGGATAACACGGCGTGCATCTCCTGTTCTCCTTTCAGTTATTCCCGCAAGCAATGGCGCCACAATCGCCGTCATCTTAATGCGCGGGACATTTCTACCCCGCAGCGTCCCCATCCTTGTTGAGCGCCAGAAAAGAATGCAGAAAAAATCAGAAAATCTGCCCACAAGAAGCGTCTCGCGCCATCCGTCGTGGCAGGCAGCAATATCCTTCGTTGACAATCTCTTCCGCTCGGGAGAGTTCGCCTCTTTGAGCCTCGTGCGTAAGGAGGAAACCTGATGCTGACGGTAGGGGTGGCGCTGACCCCTGTTCGCGCCGCCGGAGTAGAAGTCGGTGACATCAAAGAACATCACAAAGACGGCACTGTGCCTGTGCTACCCGCCCGTTTTTTCGGAAGCACAGACGGCGCAGGAATGCGCCTCCTTGCGCTATGCGTGCCATCCCTGCGCGGCGGTCTCGCGTGGATCGTCAACTTTACCGAACTGCTCCGCTTCTGCGACAAAGCCGGGCTTCAGCACCCCTCACCTCCACAAAAGAAAAACCTGCTGTGTTCAAAGGACGCCATTGAGATAGACGGAACCGCGCTTCTGGGTGCCGCAACAGTGCAGATTGAGCAAAACCAAACGGTAGAAAAAATATGCGAGGTGCTGGCATCCTGCATACCGTTTGACGAAACCACCAAGGAGATGTTTCTGGGCGGGCTTTGCGTGTGCACAGAAGAGCAGTGGAAGGAGATATGGTTCTGCTGCCGCACTCTTGAGGCAAGGCACTCGCAAGGAGAAGTCCGCTTTGAGGAGTGGGTTCCCCCACTGTCTGTGCTGTGGGGCGATGTGGACAGAACAGGTGTTGTGCGTGTGGGGGAGGGAGAAACGGTAGGGCGTGGCTGGTTGGAATTGGTGGAGATGAAGGTTGAAAGCGATTGAGCGTGTTTGCAGGGAATTTGAAGCGTTGAAGACAGAAGAGCAAGAAAAATACAGGCGTATGTTCTGCGAGTTTCTGGTGGCGGCGTCGCGGTATGGTGTAAGTTTTGCGGCGGGAGCGCTGTTGGGAAAGTCAGGTGCGACCGCAGCGGCACTCCTGCGCCATATAGGCTATCTTCTGGGCGCACCCGCTGCAAGACTGGTTGACTCCCCCAAAAAAGAACTTTTCCAACAGGCACCGATACTGCTCTCCGATGTCTACCGACGCCTATGCGCCGCCACAGAAGAGAAAACCAACAAACCTGAACAAAGTAAAGAAGAGGAACAGGAGAAGTGATGATGGCGCGTTATATGGTTCCGTCTGAGGCGGAGAAGTTCTTGACCACACTGATTGAACGGCTATTTGCGGAGCCGAGCAAGAAAGCGGGGGTGACTCTTGCGGACTTTATGCCCAGTGGCTTGCGCGGTCAGTCACTTGAGGGTGTCCTCAAGCAACAACCTGTTAGTTGCTCACTTCTTGCGAGCCTTTTTGCGCCACGAGGACGGGGGCGGCTACCTGATGGTCTTGCCACAGCGAAACTGCTCAACTCAATATACCAGAAAAAGGGGATGCACCGCCTGCACGCAACCGTTTTATCTTTGCAGCAACGCGTTGAGGAGAAGGTCGGCGCGACATCTTTTACACTGAAAACCCAGACTCCGCTTCTTGTGGAACATACAGGTCCTCTTGGTCTGCCGACATTTCCGCTCCACCCGTTGTGGGGGATACCTTTTGTGCCTGCACGGGTTGTGAAGGGCGCGCTGCGGGGCTACCTTATGGATTCAGGAAGAAAAGATGAAGCGGAAAGACTATGTGGCACAGCGAAGAAGCGGGGAGAAGTGGTCTTTTTTGACGCCTATCCAGCCAAATCTGCGGATATGAAGGTGGGGTGTGAAATATTCTGCGCCCACAACTGGCTATATCACGAGGGTGGCGCACCAACCGACTGGCACGAGCCGCGGATTCTCCTTTTCGGTTCCATACCGGCGGGAGTTGAAATCAGGTTTGCCGTGGCAGGTCAAGCCGACATCGCGCAACTCTTAAAAGAGGCGCTTCTCAAGCGGGGAATAGGAGCGAGGCGAGCGTTGGGTTATGGTCACTTCGCGCAGGAGACCGCAGGATAGGTTTGGGGAATGGGTGAAAGCGGCGAGGGCGGGCGATGAGACTGCCTTCAGGAAAATCGTTGAGTCGCTTCAGGGACGCTTATTCGCTGTTGCGTTCTCTGTGCTGCGGGACGCAGAGGAAGCCCGCGACGCCGTTCAGGACACTTTCTTGCGCTTCTGGCACGCCTTGCCATCACTGCGCAACCCAAAAAGCCTCATCCCTTTCCTGACCCAAACCGTGCGCCGACTCTCCATTGACCGCCTCCGACGCGCGAAAAGAAGACGCGTCTCTATATCCTATTCCCAGTTCGCCGACATCGCCGATGTGGAGCAACTCTTTGAGATGCTTCAGGTGCGCATCGCCCAGCAGCGCAAGCAAGAACTCATAAAAGACCTCGTAGATGCCGTCCTTGAGGCGGTGGACAAAATGCCCGACTACTATCGCGAAGCCTTCCTTCTGCGTTATATGGAAGGAATGAGTGTTAAGGAGATAGCCCAGTTTTTGGGGTTGCCCCAAACGACAGTGGAGGGGAGAATATTCAAGGCGCGGCAGTTTGTGCGTGACCGTATACGCAGAGATTAGTGTTACGCTAAGAAAGCGTTTATGCGTCAGAAATATTGGATGGAGGCGCAAAGATGCGCAAAAGGAAATGGCTGGTTGTGTTGTGCGTCGTCTGTCTTGCGGCGGCGGCAAACCTCCTCATCGCTCGCATCATAGCGCAGCGCATCAGAAGATATGCGAACAGCAACTCCCAAACACAATACATCTTTGCCCCGCACCCTTCCCATCTGAAGAGGTCTGTAAAAAGTGAAAACAGAGCAAGACCTCTCCCGGAAAAGCCCGACAAAAAAGGAGATGGAGGAAACAGAGATGGAATGCCGCTACCGAACTGATGAGCGCTTGAGGTATGTGGCGGGATTGATGGATGAAGGTGAGGCGGCGCGATTTGAGCGCCACATCCTCTCTTGTCCCATCTGCCGCAAGGAGGTGGAGACACTTTCGGCTGAGGAGCACCTGATAAAGGCGGTGCTTGGAGAGGTAGGCAGGCGCGGGGATGTGGTCTCATCGGTGATGCGGCGCATAGTGGTTCAGCGTGTTGGGTGGTGGAGATGGATAGCGGCAGGGGTTGCAGCAGCCGCACTTCTTCTCGCTGCATTACTGCCATTCTCCCAAGCAACACACCCTTCTGTGGCGACGCACACCATCACGCATACCCTCATCACACCGCCTGCATCGCACAGACCGCTTTCTGGCGCTGTCATCAACCCGCAACTTGTGGAGCAGGCGGAGGAGGAAGGCGTTGATTAAACGAGGCTTCACACTGCTTGAGACGGTGATTGCGATGGGGATACTTTCGGTGATATGTCTTGGGCTTGTGCAGGCGGTGCTTGTGAGTTTGAGGTCGGCGGAAGAGGCGTCGCGTCAGGCTGACATAACAGAGGGCGCGGTAATGGCGTTGGAACAACTGCTGCACCTGCCGTATGAGAAGATAGTTGAGATGAACAGGCGGCGCTTTGACATCCGCGTAAACAACAAAATATTAGGTGAAGCGGAAGTCAGGGTGAGTGCCGACCTCAACGGTGACGGACTTATAACATATGCTCCGCCCGCAAACGAAAACCCGCAACTCGCCGTCAAAGTAACAATACTCTTTGAGCAAAAGCCTGTGGTTGAGCGCATCGTAACGCGGTTCGGGAGGGTCATCCGCTGAAAAGAGGAAGTGTGCTGATAGCGATATTGGTTGTGGGGATGGCGGTGGCGGGAATCGCGGTCGCTATTGTGACGGCAGCCCGCATTCATCTGTCCTTTATGAAGGTGGTCAACGACAAGAAAACAGCGCAGGTTCGCCTTCAGGGCATTCTTGACTGGGCTTGTGTCCTTATTGCCACATCCCCTTATAATGGTGCGACAAATCTGCGTCTTGCGGATGCGGACGCCACCGCCGACGGCATCCCCGGCTCCAAACCACTGTGCCAGTTCGGCGAATGCCGCGTCACCGTCAACCGCCTATCCGAAAACCTTTACGAATTGCGCGCATCCTGTCCGCCCGCAGACCCACTCGTCGTCCGCGTCTCGCCCACATCCTTCCCTGCACACTTCTGCCTCATAACTCCAGCCCCACTTAACATCTCAAACTCCTCATACCTCGGCGCAGTCCTCTGCGGCTCCGCACGCTTCATCCTCTCAAAACCGCGTCTCTTCACATCCCCCATCCTGTCCCTTTCCCGTCCCGTCTTCTCCTCACGCCAGGCTGCCTTTTCACCCTTCACATCAGGCATCTTTGACAAAACTCCTCTTACCCTACGCATTTTTGACCCTCTCACCCCACTCGTCAGGAAACACCGCAGAGGGAAGGCTTTGGAGACACTTGAGGGAATAGTTGTTTCGCGCACCAACTGCACCGTCACATTTGAACGCGATATCGCGACGGTGGAAACAGACAGCGGCGGCAAGGTTCGCATCCGCCTTGATGCCCCGCTGACAATTTTGGTTCTCGGCGACTGCCGCGTTCAGGGGGAGTTATCGGGGCGTGTCAGCATAGTCGTGCGCGGAACCGTCAGGATAGGCGGCGATATTCTCTACCTTGCAAACGGCACCCCACTTTCCATCACAGAGAATGGGGTGCACACCCGCGGTAACGCATCCCTTGCGATAATTGCGCGGGGCGACATTCTATATGACCAGAAAGGTGAGGATTTGACGGTTTGCGGAGCGCTTGTCTCTGTTGGCGGCTCCATCCATCCCGCCTTCAGCAGAAAGGCGGGCAAACTGACGATTTTCGGCACACGCATCTGTGCCGAGCGTCCTTGGCGCCGCAAAAAGGGACTCGGCTTTGCCAAAGCGGTCTACATCGCTGACCCCGATATTCTCAACTTCCCTCCACCACTACTGCCCAAGGTCACACTTCCCCGCTTCTTCGCTTATCAGGTTGCCTCACCAGAACCCAGCAAGTAAAATAGCGGCGTAAAGAGTTGGAGGCGCATAGATGGAGCGTGAAGAAGCCGAGAAACTGCTGTTTGAGCATCTGAAGAGCACCAATCTGCGGCGCCACTGTCTGGCAACGGAGGCGGTGATGGGGGCGTTGGCGGAGCGTCTTGGAGGGGACAGAAAGAGTTGGGCGCTGGCGGGGCTGCTGCACGACATTGACTACGAGAAGACAAAGGATGAGCCGGAAAAACACGGACTTATAAGCGCGGAAATCTTAAAGGAGAAAGGGCTGTCAGAGGATGTTGTGAACGCGGTGCTGGCGCACAATTTCCGCAAGGAGCCACAAGGCTTGATGGAGAACGCGATAGTGTGTGCGGACGCGATAACGGGGATGATAGTGGCATCTGCGTTGATAAGACCTGAAAAGAAGATATCGGCGCTGACAGCGGATTTTGTGGCACGCAAGATGAAGGAACCGTCGTTTGCGCGGGGTGCCGACCGCTCAAAAATCGCCTATTACGAAAAACTTGGTCTGACCAAGGAAGAGTTCCTTGAGATAGCGATAAAGGCGATGGCGCAGATTGCCGATAGACTCGGGCTGTAGTCTATCTGTCCTCTGGTCTTGGCGGTTTGGGCACAGGCAAATCAAGTGGTGCAGGCGGCTTGCCCTGTGGACTCAAAGAGACGGGTTTTTGTGGAAGCGGCTCCTCCAGTGGGACAGACGGGCGTTTGGCTGTGGAGGTGCGGGAGGGGATAAACGGTGGTGCGCCCCAACGCGCAAACCCCATATCACCCGCCTTCAGAAAAACCACCTTGCCTGCCGACTCAAAACGCACCCGCCCCTCAAAAACCTCCACCTCCACTCCCGCACCATAACGCCGCACCACAAAATCTGTCCCACAGACCGACACTTTTACCCCATTGCACACAACACTGAAAGGTTCCTTGTTCACCTTCACCCTCACCTGCCCCGAAAGCAGACCCACCTGCCACAACTTCTGGTCAACAAGCCGAAAAGCGCTCCCCACACCCAAGAAAATGCGGCTACCCTTGGGGGTTTTGACACTCACAACCTTGCCGTTGCCGTTACGCACAACCGCCCCTTCAGGTATCGTCTCCCCTGCCTTCACCTTCACAACCTCTCCGTCATGCTCAACAATGAGGTCCCCTTCGGCAAACGCAACAGCAGGGGGTGTTGCTGAAGGGAGTATTAAGAAGAAGGCAAGCAGCACCGCCGCGGCAGCAGACACCACACCAGCACGCACATACCAGACCACACGACGCGCCCTTATCCTTCCAGCAAGCCGCTCCCAACCATCCTCAAATCGCCTGCCCCTCATCCCTTCTCGGAGCAGCGAATCAAGCAACTTTACTCGCTCAAACAATGCCGCACACCCTTTACACCTCGCCACATGTGCCTGCAACTCCGCCACCTCATCCTCGCTTGCTGTCCCATCCACCACCTTGTACATCAACTCCCTGTAACGACTCTGACACATCCTTACTCGCCTCCTCGCCAATAAAGACGCAACTCCCTCACAAACCTTGCGGCTTACCCCAAAAAGTTTCGTATAATAAAATGTGGCTCGTTATGGAGGAGCGTAAGGATGCGTTTGGTGCCCTTTCTGCTTGTTGTTGCGGTGGGTGCGATTTTTGCGCAAGCAAGACCAATTCCAAGGGGACCCGAGCCTGCGTGGGCAAGCGACTGGGATGCGGCATTGGAAGAAGCGCGCGAGCGAAAAGTCCCCCTCTTCGTGGTGATACCCCATCATCGCGGCTCCTTTGGTCCTGCGGTTTATCCCAAACAACTCAAAGACAAAACAGTGCTGCAACTCTGCCAGAAATTCGTCTGTATGATTGCCGACGATAAGCGCTTTCCTGATGTGGCAAAACACATCGCAGTTGAATACCACAAGGGCAAATACGGCGCTTATGGGCAGAAACTTCAGGTTATTTTCTGCCGCCCTGACGGGACGGAGTTTGAGGAGCACCACCTTGTCGGAGACGACATATCGGTGGCGGAGTTGACAGAGACGATGCGGAAGGTATTGAGGTTGTATCCGAAGGCGGTGCCGCGAGATAAATTCATAATGTGCAAGATGCTCCGTGACCGCGCCAAAAGAGCGCTCACCGAACTCCTCTTCAATGTCGCAAAAAAGACCCTGCAAAAACTGGGTAAGGTGAAATACCAGATGGATATGGTGAAATGGGCGCAGGATACACTTAAAGATCTGGTGCCAGAAGCGAAAAAGGAGTTTGAGAAGATAAAGAAGATGCTGGAAGGGAAGGACATAGATGATAAGCGCGCGGCGGTGGAGCGTCTTGTCGCACTCAAAGTCGGCACAGAAAACGACAAGGACTTCAAAGACACAAACAAAGCGGCTCGGGAACTGCTCAAAAAACTGCGTGACGACCCTGATGTCTCCGCGCAGGCAAAGCAGGCGAACAGAACCGAGCGCGCCGTCAAAATCTTCATCAAAGCAGAAGACCTATACTACGACGGCAAACTGAAAAAAGCCTACAAAGAGTTCCGCAAAGTGGTGAAGATGTATCCCGACACCGACTACGCCGAGCGTGCCAAAGAACGGGTGAAGGAGATACGCGAGAAACTTGAGGAGCAGGAGAACAAGAAGTGAGCCGCGCAAAACAGTCAAGCCTCACACCTGTTATGCGCCAGTATCGTCGCATCAAAGAGAAACACCCCGATAAGATACTCTTCTTTCGTATGGGCGATTTTTATGAGATGTTTTATGAAGATGCGGTGGAGGCAAGCCGCATATTAGGCATTGCCCTGACGAGTCGTCAAGAGGGTGTGCCGATGGCGGGAGTGCCGCATCATTCCGCCACCACCTACATCCGCCGTCTCCTTGAAGCGGGTCACACCATCGCAATATGCGAGCAACTGGAGGGACAAGCAAGCAAAACACTTATGCAGCGGGATGTTGTGCGCGTTATAACCCCCGGCACGGTCGTAGAGGAGGAGTTTCTGCCGGGCAAGGCAGCCAACCACATCGCGGCGGCATATGTTGCAGGCGACATCTGCGGCGTTGCCTGGGCTGATGTCTCAACAGGGGAGTTCCTAACGACCCAAGACGCAAAGGAGGCGTTAGTAGACCATATCCTGCGCGTTGCTCCTGTGGAGTTGCTACTACCAGAAAACTGTGAGGAGGAAGCGTTGAGCAAGGTGTTGGAGGGGAGATGTGCGGTTAGGTGGTTGCCGCCGTGGCGTTTTGACGCCCAAACCGCGCACAATTTCCTCATCCAACATTTCGGCGTTCACGACCTAAGCGGTTTTGGACTGCAAGGGCTGGATGCGGCAGTTGCTGCAGCAGGTGCACTTCTTCAGTTCCTCTCCGAAACGCATCGCAGTGTGAACCACATAAAGGGGATAAAGGTTTTTCGGCGTGATAAGTGTCTGGTGATAGATGCGACAACGGCGCGCGCATTGGAACTTGTGCGCACAGCAACGGGGCAGAGTGGGGAGGGCACACTGCTTTATGTGCTGGATAAGACGAAGACGCCGATGGGGTTGCGCCTTCTGCGGCAATGGTTGCTTGCGCCGCTTGTTGAGCGTGCGGCGATTGAGGCGCGGCTTGATGCCGTTGAGGAGTTATGCGAAAAGCAAAAACTGCGGACGCGTCTGCGGGAGTTGCTGCAGCGTATCGGCGACCTTGAGCGGCTGATAACTCGCGTTGTGGTGGGACGCGCCAATGCGCGTGACCTTGTGCACATCGCATCAGGTCTTGAGGTGGCAGCACTCATAAAGGCGGCTCTTTGTGAGGTTGAATCGCCGCTGCTGAAAGGCGCCGCCTCATCCATTGAGCCTGCTGCCGAAATATGTGAAAAAATCCGCAACGCACTGGTTGATTCCCCGCCCCAGACGATTAAAGAAGGTGGACTTTTCCGCCCGCATTACGACACCGAACTGGACAGGTTGCGTGAGTTTGCGGAGTCGTCCAAACGCTGGCTGTCAGAATACGAGGAACGCCTGCGCCGCCAAACCGCTGTTCCCAACCTCAAATGCGGCTATAACCGCCTCTTCGGCTACTATGTTGAGGTGCCACGCAACGCGGCAAAACGAATGCCGCAGCAGTTCCGTCCGCTGCAGACATTAAAGAACGCCCAGCGTTATACGACCGCCGAACTGAAAAAGTTTGAGCGTGAAAGTTTAGGAGCGAAAGAGCGGGCGTGTGAGTTGGAGTATGAGTTGTTCTGCAGACTGCGGGAAGAGGTGGCAGAATATGCGCCTTATGTGGCACGAACCGCCGAATCCGTAGCGGAACTGGACTGTCTTGCTGCGTTGGCGGAGGTGGCGCTCCAAAACGGCTACAAAAGACCCCAGATTGTGGATGAGCCCGTGCTGTTTGCCCGCGCTTCACGCCATCCTGTGCTTGAGCAGACTTGTCAGTTCGTTCCAAACGACATAAACCTTGACGCAAACGAGCGCCAGATACTGCTTGTGACAGGTCCCAATATGGCGGGCAAGTCAACCTATATTCGTCAGGTGGCGCTTCTTGTGATAATGGCG
>Ga0190361_1000562_pt1 | contig 14712 bp, 10 predicted proteins | sample 48721845_MG_FD_161273 | JGI IMG/M metagenome (GOLD analysis project Ga0190361, IMG submission 161273) | Hydrothermal vent microbial mat bacterial communities from Southern Trench, Guaymas Basin, Mexico - 4872-18-4-5_MG | ecosystem: Environmental > Aquatic > Marine > Hydrothermal vents >...
CGGAAAAGTAGTTGCCCTTAATCAATTAGATCCCAAGAGCTTTGACTATCAGAGGGAAGGTACTAATATTGCCCTTACAGAAGATGGCAAGATTAAAGGTTTTGTCTACAAGACTATGCCAGAGGATATCAAACTCAAACCAGAAGAAATTCTTCTCATTAGATTTTATACCTTAGGTGAATATTGTTTAGGTATATCCCCTATAGAAGCTGCCTTTAAGACTGCTTGGATAAAGTTGAATTTAGAAGAAGCTCTTGGTGAGGCTGTATTTAGACATGGATATCCAGTCTATTATTTCAGAATAGGTGACAAAGATGCAGGACTCTGGGCTGATATCACTCCTGAGAAAATAAAGCAAGCCAAGAAAATAATAGGTAAAGTAGATACAGCTACTGAACTAGTTCTTCCTTGGTGGATTTCAGTAGATACAATTAGAGCTGGAGATGTAAGTAAAGTCACAGACTTCCTAGAATTCTTAAGCATGGAAATTCTAGCTGCCCTAGAAATGCCTAAAGCTTTTGGTGTACAAAGAGCAGGACTAGGAGGAAGAGCAGTTGAGGAGATGGATTTTGAGAAGAGTATCTTAGCTATGCAAGAAGAACTAAAGAGACAAATAGAGGAACAACTCCTCATTCCATATTATAAGGAGAATAATTTCAAGACTAGACCTAAGCTCAATTTTGCTGAATATGCTCCTGAGCTCCAAACTGCTAAATTAAGAAGACTCTCAGTTTACTCTAAGTACGGTCTTCTCTCAAGAACTAAGGACTTGGAGAATGAAATTAGAAGGAGAGAAGGATTCCCAATACTCCCAGAAAAAGAAAGAAAGACAGACTGCATCTTCGGACTGGGAGAATGTCCTGTAAGACAAGAACAAGATCTCACTATGGACAAGTTAGTTCAATTCTGTAATGTTTGTATTAAGCGCCTAAAGAAAGAGAAAGAGATCAAGAGTTCATAGTGGTGGATAGAACTGACTAAAGAGAAAACAAAACTAGAAGATGAACTCTTCATTAAGTTGTATAGAAATGGCAAGTTAGTAGAGAGAAGATATTCTAAGAAGAAATCTAAATTAGAAAAGATACTGGAATTTCTCTTATCACTCTTTAGGTGAAGAAGTTGAATATTCTCTGGCATGGAGTTGCTCCCTTTATTTATTCAGGATATGGGAACTTAACTAAAAATATAGCTTTAAGAATAGGACAACTTTATCCTACTGTGGTTTCTTGTTACTATGGTCTTCATTTAGGTGGAAGTCTTAGAATAGCAGGAGTAAGAATACTTCCTACCTCTGAATACAATTGGGGTGAAAAGGAAGTTAAGTGTTATCTCAAGAAGTTCCATATTGATTTGCCTATTCTTGCTTCAGATTTCTGGCCCTTTAAGTGGTTTGCTCAACTTCCATCTTCAATGTTCTATGGGCCTATAGATTCCTCAGATTATATTGAAGAAGATATAGAAACTATGAAGAGATTTTCATACTTCATTCCTTGTTCAAGATTTGGAGCTAGAGTCTATAAGAGACTAACTAAGAGAGCACCAGTTGAAGTTATTCCTCATGGAGTAGACACTAAAATTTTTAGACCATATCCCAAAGAAGAATGTAGAAGAATTTTTTGTCTTCCCAGAAAGAAGTTCATCATCGGAATAGTAGCTGCTAATTCGGATCCCGAACCTAGGAAGGGTTGGGATGATTTGTTCATAGCTCTCTCAGAGTTCTTGAAGAGAAATCCTATTGAAAAGAGGAAGCTATTGATCTTTGCATTTACTAGACCGAGTGATGAGAGAGGATACTCTTTACAGAACTTGGTCAAAAAGCTAGGACTTACAAAGAATATTCTTTTTCCTGAGTACCTCCCACAAATAGTAGGTCTCCCTGAACAAGAAATGGCTAAGCTCTATAGTTGCTTTGACTTATTACTTAATGCTTCTAGGAGAGAAGGATTTTGTCTGCCTATACTAGAAGCTCAATCCTGTGGAGTACCTGTAATTGCCTCAAATACTACTGCAATTCCAGAGTTAGTCAAAGGACACGGGTGGTTAGTAAAGATGAAAGATTTAGTTTTCGCTCCTCGAGGCTGGAAGTGCAGAAAAGTAGATAGAGAAGACTTGGTTGAAAAGTTAGAAGATGCTTATTTTTCAGCTTCTAAGAGAAGAGAATTCAGTTTCAAGGCAAGGAAATTTGCTCTTAAGTATGACTGGGAACTCCTCTTCAAGAGTAAGTGGGTTCCTCTTCTTGAGAACTTATCTTCTAAAGATTTAAATAAAATCGCCTCTTCATAAGTGATAGGTGAAGAGAAAATGTTAGAAGTAGCAGGTCTAAGCGGAGAATTTGAGGTCTTCCTTTATGATTCTTCAGGAAATCTTAAAGAGTATAGAAAAGTTAAAAATATCACAGTTAATTCTGGTTTCTCAGCAGTGTGTGATATGATGGGTCAAGGCGGGGTTGAACCATTCAAATATTGTGCTATAGGTACTGCCACTAATGCTCCAGATGCCTCAGATACTTCATTAGGAGGAGAAATTGCCAGAGTTCAAGGAGGATATACTAAAGTCTCGAACACGGTCTGGCAAAATGAGGCTACTTTTGGAGCAGGTACTGGAACAGGTGCAATTACTGAATCTGGTCTCTTCAATGGCTCTTCGGGTGGAACAATGCTCTGTAGACAAACTTTTGCAGTTATTAATAAAGGAGAAAACGATACCTTAGTGATTACCTGGCAATATACTCTTTCCTAGATTTCCCTTTGAAACCGCCAAAGCTTTTATCTTCCCTTTTCAACAAGGGTTAAATAATTTCTTAGATCCTCGAGTGTGTTTTTGAGATATGAATTGTTTCAACGACTGGAATCATCGTACAAGTGTTGCAATTGAAGAGATAAATAGTATAGAGATGAATTATCAAAATGCAGTTCTTAGAGGCTTTGCTTTTACCATAGTAGTGAAGACTGAATTAAATTGTGCTCACCAAGGGATGTCTACTAATAGGACTCATATTTGAAGAAAGTATTCAGCTAATAATGAACAGAGAAGTTTATTTAAGAAAAGTCTCTTCACATTTAACAGTAATCCGGTGTGTGAATTAGTTGACACTATTAACTTTCAGTGACAAATACGTGGTTCAATCTTCAACACCCGTGCAAACTTCAAGCACCACTTTAGTGGATGATACTGAAGCAGAGAAAACATTCAATTTAAGCAGTAGCAAAGTTGTTCTAGTTATTTATAAAGCTCACATGAATCATGGTAGTACCGGAACTAATCTAGGTATGCAAAATGCAATTAACGTTGATGGAACAGACTATGCTAATAGTTGGGATGCCCCTTACACAAGCAATTACGCTGTTAGAAACTGTGTTTTCTGGATTGGAACATTAAGTTCTGGTTCACATACAATTAAGGGAAGATTTGCAAGCAACAGTGACGGCGCTACAGTGACGATTGACCGTAGAGTTTTAATCATAATGATTTTTGATGGAGATGAATACCAATACGTTGACAATACAACAACGGCGACAACAAGTTCAGGCAGTTTAGTTGATGATCCTAATGCAAGCGTAACCTTTACTCCTTCTGGAAACTGTAAAGCCTTAATATTATATAACTGTTCTAAATCTCACGGTTCAACTGAATATGCTGGTGGGAAAAAAGCAGCTATCAATGTTAATGGAACAGATTATGCTCAAGCTGAAAAGTCACAATACAGTAGCAACTATGCGAATAGCGTTTTCACATGTTACGCCTTAAGCCTATCCGCAACATCCACAACGGTTAAAGGTCGTTATGCAAGCAATTCTGATGGAAGCACAGTAACAATTGAGAGAAGACAACTTGGAGTATTACTTTTCGCAGATTCAACTTTATTGGATGTTGTAACTTCAGAAACTCAAGTATCCACAACAAGTAACACGTTAGTTGACGATTCAGAAGCAACCATAACTAGAACTACAAACGATACAAGAGAAGTTTTAATTATTGCAGTAGGGACTAAACGGCATAATACAGAATCAAGCGCAACGGGTGAATGTTACGGAATAAATGTTGATGGAACAGACAAAACTTGGTCGAGAGGTTCACCTTACTATGCCGCTTACGCCGACAGCGCCGCAACAGCTTACGCAATCAAACTAACTTCAGGAAGCCACACGATTAAAGGTAGATTTTCGAATAATTCAGGTTCAGACACAGCAAAAATCGACGCTAGATGCTTAATAGCAATATGGTTGCAATCTACATACTGGCTTACAGGCTGGAGTTACCGACGTAAAATAACAATAGACCACACAAAAATAGACAATGACTTAACTGATTTTCCAGTCCTAGTTAAACTTACAAGTTCAAACTTTAATTTTAACCATGCAAGAAACGACGGTTACGACATTAGATTCACAAAAGACGACGGAGAAACATTGCTTAAATATGAAAGAGAACGACACGACGCCGCAAACGAGAAAGCTGAATACTGGGTTAAAATACCAAGTATATCATCAACAACAGACACAATATTTTACATTTATTACGGTAAATCAGACGCTTCAGACGGCGAAGACGCAGAAAACGTTTGGGACAGCAACTTCATGATGGTTCACCACATGAACGGTTCTTCCTATTCTGATTTAAAAGACAGCACAAGCAATAATAATGACGTAACAACTGAAAGGGGTAATCCAACGTATAATGTTGAAGGAAAAGTTGACGGTGCTGTAGATTTCGAAAGAGGCAATGGTGATTCACTTGGTATTCCTGACAGTCCTACACTTGATGGTTTCGATGCTTACACTATTGAAATGTGGTTCAAAGCAGAGAGTTTCGTAACTACAGATAATGAGTTCAATTGGTTGCTATGTAAATACAACACATCTGGTGACCAACGATCTTGGAGTATCACTATTAAAAGATATGCGGGGGAGTTAGGGTTTTATCATTTTTACAGTGATGATGGCATAAATTATAATCAGGCAGAGAAAAGGCCAGTAACACTCAATACTGGTACCTGGTATTATATTGCTTGGCATAGAAGTGGAGCTAACCAAGATCCAAAATTATACTTAAATGCTGTAGAGCAAAATCCAACTAATAATGGTACCGTTGGGACTTTATTCAACAGCTCGAGTGGTTTAGATATTGGGGATTGTACTTATCATTTGGGGGAAAGAGAATTTGATGGTATCTTAGATGAAATTCGTATAAGCAATATTGAACGTTCTGAGGCCTGGATAAAGGCAACATATCATACAATAATTAATGATTTATTGTCATATGCAACTGAAGAAGTAATAGAAATAGAAAAGATGATAACAGATTCCTTAAGTTTCTCTGATGCAATTTTGAGTAGAACAATCTTAACTGTTACTGATTTATTCAGCTTATCTGATTTTTATTCCAGAATTTTGGAAACTTATAGAAGCTACACTGAGGACTTGGTTCTGTCAGAGATCCTAGCTAGACTCTCTTCAATTTTTAGAATCGAAACAATAGGATCTTCTGACTCAGTTTCTAAGGAATTCTTAACAAAAAGGGAAGAAATAACTGAGCTAGAAGATTTGAAATCTTTAACTTCTAAGTCTAAGATTCTTGCCGCCCTAAGTCTCTTTTCAGAGTTAGTAACTAGTTCTTATCTTACTAACTTGCTTCAGGAATGGTTAAGCACTGCTTTCTTTGAGGCAGATGATTTCGATGAGAATTCTTTCTTAGCTGGACCAGAGAGAGAAAATATTATAAAGCCTCAGAAATTAGAAACTCTGATCTTGACTAAAGTCCTAAGTAAATTTCTAGAGATATCCAGAGAAGAGACAATGGTTCTTCTAAGAAGTCTTTCCAAAGAAGGACTTCATTTCTCAACAGAAATACTCATTTTAACTAGTATTTGTCTTTACCAAGTTGTGTTTTCACGTCTTTACTTTGAGACTCTTTCTCTAATTGATTCCTTAATCTTAGAAATTAGTTATGTAAAGAAAATCTTAGAAGATTTTCTTCTCATTTCAAAGGTCATTCCAAAGAGTACCCTCTCCAAAATTTACTCAGAAATTTTAAGCTTAAGTGAAGCACTAAAGAAGAATGTTAGGAGTATTAGAAGTAGTGTTATTTCTCTTCAAGAGAAGGTTCTGATAGGAATACTTCTTGTAGCTAAAGAAGGTCTCCAAATTCTCTCTAGACTCTCAAATGAGATAACTCTTGAAGCTTCTCAAGTCCTTAGTCTAAGTGATTCTTTCATTCTGAATTTCTATCTTCAGGTGAAAGAATCTTTTCTTCTCCTTTCTAGTTTAACTTACCTCTTTAAATTCTATAGATCTGAAGCTTTTAACTTAGTTTCTTCCACCTTCAAAATTCTTTCTCTTTTTAGATCTTCTGCTCTTTCTTTCTTTGAGGAACTAAGCACTTCTCTTAAACAATTAAGTCAAATCTTCTCCGAGTCGCTTCAATTTCTCGATCATTATTCTCTGAAAATCAGGACGTCCTTTCTGACCTCTTTCAACCTCTTAGATAAAGAATTTAATCTCTTAAAAGAAAAATTCATAGAGCAATTTCAACTCTCAAGTACTTCTAAAATTTTCCTGAAAACAATTTATTTAGAAAGTCTAAACTTGACTGTTTCACTCTTGAAAACATTGAAAGAAACGTTCCTATCAACTATAGAGTTAGTTTCTCGTCTTTCATTCTCACTCAAAGTTCTTAAGGAAGAAAATCTCTATTTTGGCTTCTTTGAAGCTGAATCTTTCTCGGCTTCATCTTTCATAGTGGGGGATTTACTCCTCAAGACTATCTTTAAGCAAAGAGAAGATCTCCTAACAATATTAGATAAACTTTCCATCGTTTTCTCTACCTTAAGAAGTTTTGCTGAAGCTCTTACTCTTCAAGATGTAGTTTCTGGGATCTCTTCTCTCAGAGCTTTCTTGACTGCTTCTCTAAAATTCCAAGATCTTTTCTCCTCAAAAGTAACTTTTGAGAAAGTCTTTAAAGAGTTTATTAAATTTGGAACTCTCCTTAGCAAGACAGTAAAAAGAGTCTTCCAAGAGATCTTTCTCCTTCTCCCAGTTCTTCATCTTCAAGTTGTGAAAGCATTAAAGGAGATTAGTCATTTCTTAAGTCTAATTACCCACAAGATAGGAAGTTATTTAATAGAAGGATTAGGAGCAACTCCATTATTGGCTATTCAATTGAGAAGAGTATTTAGTGAAGAATTAATGCTTGTTAAATTAATTCAGAAAAGAGCTTTCAAAACTTTCTTGGAAGTTCTGATTGTAATTACCATTGTCAGAAAATCTCTTCTTAAAGTTTTGTCCCAATTGCTCACTTTCTATCTCCTCAAAATTATGAAAGTTACTCTAAAAAGGGAAGAGTTAATAATTCTCTCAGGTTCTTTCTCTGGGCTTCTAGCTTATACCTTATTTGAGACCCTAAATTTCCTAGAGACAATTTTCTCTTCTATCAAGAAAGTTGCCTTAGAATTAGCAGCTAGGATTCTTCTAAGAACTTATACTGCTAAGACTTTATTGAAGATTTTTGCAGCTAGAGTTCTCCTTAAAACTTATACTACTAGGGTTTCAGTAGAGAAAGGAAATGTAAGAGTCCTTCTCAAAAAATTAATTACTTACATGAAGGAAAGACTAGTAAGAGAATGATTTAAATATTTTAGGCAGCTTTTAAGGATTGAAGAAAGATGACTGAGATTAGATTGGTAAAAGGCGATGTCAATTATACTTTAGAGTTCACGATTTATGATTCTGATAACAATATAGTAGATCTTTCTGAAGTAACTTCTATCAGGTTGAAGATTAAGAAATATGGAGAATCCTCTCTCTTTGCCGATATTCAAGGGAACGTAATTGGAGATGGGAAAGATGGTAAGTGTGAATTCCCAATTGGAGAAACATTCAAGGACTCAGTGGGAGAATTTAAGGCAGAAATTGAGATTACCTATTCTTCTGGGAAAGTTCTTACTGCTCCTGAAATAGCAATTAAAGTCATTCCTGATCTCGGGTGAACAGGATGGGTGAAATTAGAACTATACCACCTAAACTTACGAAGGATGAATGGAATGCTCTTTTACATCACGCCCTCTATAAAACCCCCTCATATATTATAAGTAGTTATACTGAGAACGAAACCAAGTATTATATGGCAATCAATGGTAAAACAGGGAAAATAGATTATGGTGGAGAAAATAATGCTGGGGGCACAGATGGAACAGATGCCAAATCTGTAATTCAAGCGGCAATAGATACCTTGACAAGTGGAAGAACATGGGCAGAAAAGGTGTTGATAAAAGATGATATTTCAATATCCAATAAAATTAGCATTCCCAGTTACACTTATGTCGAAATTCAAGGTAAAATAACTCGCACTACAGATAATCCAATATTTGCAGTTGACGAGCATCAGGGAGAAGATGCTTCGAGCAAAAGAGTGATAATCTGTGGTGGAATTTTAGACGGGAATGGATATTCATCTGATATAATTCAGATTTACAACTTGAAAGAAGGACTATTAAGAGATATAACATTTCAAAACTTCAAAGGAAATGCAATTTATCTATCTGGACAATCCACAGCAGCATACAAAACCTTCTATGTTCACTTGGAAGATTTGATGTTTGGCAATTTGCCTTCCTCTGGTTACGTTGATGGCAAAGCATTCATTTACATCGACCAGAATGCCATTGACGGACATATAACTCATTGTTTAGGTAGTGCAAGTGGAATTTCAAGCGGTTCAAGACCTATAGGCATTTACATCAACGGCGGCGGCGGTTGGCGAATTGAAAGCTGTCATTTCGACAGAGTCAAAAACTTTGTTAGGACGGGCAACAATAACTTGGTTGATTTAATAATCGAAAGGTGCATATTAGATACGTGCATCGAGCATTCCCTTTACATTGAAACACCAAACGGGAGAGACATTAGAATAATAAACAATAGATGGATTAATCCACCTTCAAACTACGACTTAATATATTTAGACTGCACAAGCGCTGATGGTATTAAACATCTGAAAATAACAGGAAACATCAACAGATACAGTTCACATAGATATTGCGTAAACTTCCAACCTAGCACATACAGATTCTACCAATGGGAAATCAGTCATAACTTCTGGAGAAAAGGAAGCGGAGATTACTATAATAATATTCCGTGGAAAGGAAGAATCAAGGACAATCAATATTATGATGGAAGCAATTATCTCTATGATAGCAATGGTGGGACTGCAACTATAACGGCAGGAAACTCATATGTAGATGTCACTCACAATTTGGCTCGGACTCCCGCTTCAATTGCTGCCGTTCCTCAATCTGATACTAGATTTTGGGTTGATAACGTTGGTTCATCTACATTCAGAATTAACATCCCATCTGCTCTTGGTTCTGATGTAACATTTTACTGGAAAGCGGAGGTCTAAAAAATGGTCACTGAATGGACAGAAAGAATAAACCCAGACTTAATGAAGAGAGAAGTAGGTTATATAATCTATAAAGAAGGAAGTGTCATTTATGCTTTGAATGGAACAACTGGCAAAATAGATTATAGTGGTTCAAGTGCTAGCACAGTGATTCAGTCGGTAATAGATTCTTCAGATAATGTATCAATATTCTTTAAAAATGGAGAGTATGATATTCAGGAACAAATAAATGTTTCAAGTGAAGGTAAAAACGTAATATTAATAGGAGAAGACTGGGAGAAAACTATTTTTAAAGACAGCAGGACAGGTGCAACCAGAACAATAGGGAATACTGCTGATTTATCACCAACTTCTAATTTGACAGTTGTAAACATTAAATTTGATAGGTCAGAACCAGACGATGTTACAGCTAAATACTGCGTTTATGGAAGCTGGAAACATTTACATATTGAACATTGTAAATTCTTAGGGAACGAAACCAGAGCAAATGACACCGATAACCTTTATTTGCTCTATGCTGTTTCAGGAAATATCGACAACGATGCAATAGAAGAATTATACTTTATAGACAATTACATAGTTAACTTTCAAGCGGCATGTGTAGGAGTAAGAACTAAAATAGGTGTCATAAAAGGGAACTATGTTGAAAATGCTGGAACTTGGGCTTTAGGATTTTATAGCAGAAATGTAAACGGTAAATACTTGATAGCTAATAATGTACTTAAAAATTGTGCATGGAATGATGAAGGAATAGCTATTGATGCAGGCGACGCATCCTCAGCAGCAGAATGTGATGCATTAATTTGTAACAATTTAATATTTAACGAGGCCTCTAAGCCACTAATTACTGGTATCGGCGTAATTACTACAAACGGAGTCTCAATCATTGGAAATAAAATAATTAATGAAGGAACTGAAAATGTTTATTGGGCACCTATTGGAGTCAACGGAAGAACTTATACAGTTCTGCGTGACATCGAAATAATGGACAATGTAATACATACTAAGAACCATTATGGCATGAGAATCACAGACCTTGTTGACGGAGTAATCAAAGGGAACAGAATTTACATTGATGAACTTTCCTCTGATAGTGCAGGAATAAGACTTGGTTATCATGCTGACAAATCATTTGGAACAGGAACAGTAAGTGTAGAAGATAATAATATTGTTGTCTCTGGTAGTGAAGCACAAAAAGATGCAATCTACATTAGAAAAGTATCATCAGGCGGAAGTGGTTCAATCACAATAAAAATAGACGGAAACAAAGTTCATGCGGCATCCAAATTCGTTAGAACAAACATTGCAGATATATTGTCTCCAATCATAGGAAAGAATAATCACTATTCAGTAAGTGGTGGAACATTAGTCAGCGATGAAGGAACAGTAAAAACTAAATTAATGGTAAATAGTGGAACAGCAACTTTCAGTGGAGATGCCAGTACTACAGATTTCAATATTCCTCATAACATGAGACAAACTCCTACAATAGTTCATTTAGAAGCTAAGACTAGTGATGCTGCTGGAGACAAATATTGGGAAGCAGATAACACAAATATTACTGTTCATTTTATAACTGCTCCTCCTACAGGTGATAATAATGTTATACTCTCTTGGAGAGCGGAGGTGTAAATCATGAATTATGAACACATAGTTGAACCTACGTATATAGTCTTCAAAGAGGACAGCAAGTATCTTGCAAGAAATGGTAAGACAGGTGTTATTGACTATTCAGGTACTGATGCATCAACTGTGATTCAATCAGTAATAGATGTTTTGACAAACGGCGGATTAATATTTATAAAGGCAGGAACTTATGAAATTTCATCTTCAATCAATGTCAAAAGCAAAATCACAATAATCGGTGAAGGAAGAAAGGTAACAATTCTAAGAAGAACAGCAGATATTCCTATATTCAAATTTTATGAGTATGATGGGCAATCTGGAAATCAAGAAAAGAATGTTTTAGCTGATTTAAGTTTGGACGGCAACTACAACCAAGACTACACGAGTGATATGATACAAATCAGTCAATTAAAAGACAGCATATTTCAAAGATTAAACTTATACAATTATAAAGGTAATGGATTCTACCTGAAAGGTTCATCAAGCTACAAAACATTCTGGTGTGTTTTCGAAGATATTTTACTTGAAGGTTACACAAACGAAAATACACATGCAGGCATTTATATAGATTCCAACGCTCATGATTGTATGTTCAAACGCATCACAGGAGGCTATCATAAATACGGCATTTACTTCAATCATGGCGGGCATTGGATAGAAGATATATGGTTTGTAAAATGTGAAAACATGCTTTACATTAAGAATAGTGGGATTAGAGGACGGGCTTTAACTTTTGACACTTGCAGAGGGCACAGCTTATACATAGATGCCATAGAAAATGATGTGCAACACATACATTTACATCAGTTGCACTTTATCCTTCCACCATCAAATTATGCGTTGATTTACATTAATATTGGAAGCGGAAAATATGTTCGTCAAATAGATTTAAGAGATGTCTTCGGTTGGGGCGACACACAAACATATATTGTCGACAAGCAAGGCTCTGGAACTTTAGACCGTTTGACAATTGACGGTGTTTATCACCCATCTGGCACAGAAGGAAGGTATAATAATGTTTCACCAGAATATATCCATAATGATCCAAACTTTAAGACAGAGAACAGTGGAACAGCAACAATTTCAGCAGGGCAAACTTTCGTGGACGTCTCACACTCTTTAAGTATCACTCCTTCTCTTGAAAAGATCAGACTCATTCCTCTTGATAATCTAAACGGAAGAAATATTTGGGTATCGAATGCCACCTCCTCTACTTTTAGAATCAATCTCTCCTCTAAAGATTCAGTTGATCATCAAATAGGTTGGAGTTATGGAGAGTGAAAATATGACTGGATTTCAAGAGCCTTTAATTCCTGTCTCTTATATAATCTTTCAAGAAAGTGGAACTATTTATGCACAGAATGGCTTAACAGGAGACATAGATTATTCAGGTACAGATGCAGTGACTGTGATACAATCAGCTATTGATGCTCTGACAAGTGGGAGAACATGGAGAGAACGAGTAGTCCTAAAAGGAGACTTCACACTCTACAAACAAAGCGGACAAACATACTGCATTAAAGTTCCAACTTATACAATTCTGGACTTGACTCAAGCACGTTTGTATTTAGCTGATAGCCAAGATTGCGACATTATATACCTTGAGGGTGCCGCTGATAGTTCTCCGAAAGAGCATAGTGAAATATGGGGTGGACTAATAGAAGGTAATAAAGACAACCAAGCAAGTGGGCATGGAATTGTTATATATAAGGGAAGTGCTTCAATAATCAAGGACACAGTCATCAACAATGTAAAACAGGATGGATTAAGGTATACTGGTGAGAACTGGGATGAATGGTCTGGTTTACATCGAGCTCACAATGTGAGAATTTACAATTGTGGTAGGTACGGCATATATTGTAACTATCATAATGACAATTTATTCGACAAATGCGTTGTACAAAATAGCGGGAGCCATAACGTCTACCTTTTCGGCATCCACCGCTTATTCTATGTTCACAGTATTTATGCAGGTGGCTCAAGTTTCTACTTGCCTGAAGGATGTGACGGGACCCGATTGGTAGAATGTGATGCAGATACACCAGAAAGTGGGCAAGATAACATTTACATTGGTGGAGATAGAAATGCAATCATAGGTGGATATGTACATGGCCACGGAAGCAGTGATGATGGAATAGTTTTAGCTTCAACAGCATCTAAAAACCAGATACAAAACGTGCATATAAGTGGTGGAAATTACGCAGTAAGAGAAGAATCAGGTGCAGACTATAACATTGTGACTGGCAATGTTGGCAGAAATAATGGCCAAAGCAGTCCGTTCAGCAAGACAGGCTCAAATAGCATATTTGATAACAACTTAGTCTGTTAGGAACAAATGATATAAATTGTCGACTTCAGTCTTAAGAAAGATTAAATATTTGGCATCCCTTCTTTAGAGAGAGGTTAAACTCTTGAATAATAAATGGATTGAACAAGTTGAAAAAGAAATAGCTAAAATAAAAGGTTGGGAGATTGAGGATAGACTTTCTATAGTTGCAGCTCTTACTTATTGTAATTCAGCAATAGCTTCTTCTGTAAATGGTTGGAATTCTTGGTTAACTAATGCTCTTGTAATGGAGAAATTCAATGAAGAAGAGTTAAGAGAAATTCTGAAAGAATTCTCTAATTTAGCTATTAAATGGTTAGAGTTAGATCTCAAGTATACTAAGCTTCTAATGGGTAGGCAAAAGAAGAAGAAAGAAGAGGCAGATAAGAAGAAAGTTGGGAAATATGTGGCATGAGTCATGAAGCTAAAGTTCATTGGAACAAGAGGATACGTAGATGAGAAGTCTAATATTCATAAGAATAGATCTTCTCTTCTTCTAATCACTAATAGGTCTAAAATCTTAATTGACTTTGGAGATGAATATGAGCCAGATCTTTTAGAAGAAATTAAACCAGATGCTCTTATCATTACTCATTGGCATCCTGATCATGCCTTTGGACTTAAGAAATTAAAAGAAGCACCTTGTCCTATTTATGTCTCAGATATTTCACTTAAGAGTGATTACTTTAAGGATGAAGATTATACCCAACTAAGTAAGGACTTTAGAATCTTTAAGAGAAGAGATAAGTTCAAAGTCATCAATCTTACTTTTGAAACTGTTCCTATTTTACACTCTACTAAGGCACCTAATGTGGCTTTATTCATAACTGGAGAGAGAAAGAGATTCAAGATTTGCTATGCCTCAGATGTAGTTTCAATTAGAAAGGCTGATAGAGAGAAGTTCCTTAAAGGTTGTGATGTTTACATTGGAGATCTTTCTACTCATAGGAAACAAGGTTTAATTAGAATTGCTAAAGGAACAAATACTCCTGTAGGACATGCAAGTCCTCATACTCAAATTGGTTGGGCAGAGAGAGCAAATGTTCCAATAGTTATTTTTACTCATTTAGGAACAGAACCTATTAAAATGGGAGATAAGAAGTTAAAGGAAAACTTAAGTAAAATCTCAGAAAAAGTTAGAGTGATAATAGCTAGAGATGGAGATGAATTCGATTTGTCTGAACTTACCTCTGGAACTATCACTACAGAAGAAGTCAAGCCTGTTAGTCCTAAGCACATAGTTAAGTTGGAACCTAAGTATGGACTTTATCTCGTTCCTCCTCATGCTGAGATGATAATGAATAGAGAAAAGACTCTAATAGTTAAGTCTAAGAAATTTACTGCTCATATAGGAGAACCCCTCT
>Ga0190361_1000564_pt1 | contig 14688 bp, 17 predicted proteins | sample 48721845_MG_FD_161273 | JGI IMG/M metagenome (GOLD analysis project Ga0190361, IMG submission 161273) | Hydrothermal vent microbial mat bacterial communities from Southern Trench, Guaymas Basin, Mexico - 4872-18-4-5_MG | ecosystem: Environmental > Aquatic > Marine > Hydrothermal vents >...
TCTTTTTATCCAAAAAAAACCTTAATTTAAAAATCTTACTGCAATACCTTATATTTCTTAAAAAACCCAAACGCTTTTATATAAAAATACTAAGTTTCAAATAAATGCAAACCATAAAAAACCTGGCAAAAGCGTTTATCGGCGAAAGCCAAGCAAGAAACCGCTATACTTTCTATGCAAAAGTTGCAAAAAAAGAAGGCTACGAACAAATAGCAGAAATCTTTCTTTTAACAGCAGAGAACGAACGTGAACATGCAAAGTGGTTTTTAAGATTGCTTATGGAACTGAAGGAAAAGCATAACATCAAAGATATTTCAATAGAAACAACAGCACAAGCAGAATTCTCAGAAACCTCAACAGCAGAAAACCTCAAATCAGCAATAGCAGGTGAAAACTACGAATATACAAAGCTATATCCAGAATTTGCCGAAATAGCAGAAAAAGAAGGTTTTCCAGAAATAGCTTCTAGACTAAGAGCAATAGCAAAAGCAGAACAGCATCATGAAACTCGCTATAAGGCACTGCTCGAACAACTCGAAAAGGGTACTCTGTTTAAAAAGGACAAAGAAGTGATATGGGTTTGTAGGAAATGCGGATATGTACACAAAGATAAAGAGCCTCCAGAAAAATGCCCTTCTTGCAACCATCCAACAAACTACTTTCAACTCCTTTGCGAAGAATACTAATGAAGAAATAAGAAATCAACTAAATTAAAAAATGTCCGAACAAGCTTTGCTCAATTTAGTTAGCAAACTTAAAAGGTCAAAGGTTAAAGAAAAAGTTAAAAAGCAAATCCATAACTTTGAACAGCTCGGTAAACGAGGCAAGCATGACAAAAAAACCTTGTTCAAAGAACTCTGCTTTTGCATCTTAACAGCAAACTATAATGCAGAAAAAGCAATCAAGATTCAGCAAGAAATAAACAACGGATTTCTTAAATTAAACAAAAAATCATTAGCTAAAAAACTAAAGACACTCGGATATAGATTTCCAAATACAAGGGCAAGCTATATCATAGACGCAAGAAAACATTTCTTTTCACTTAAATTTAACCTGACTAAAGATAGCAAAATGCTAAGAGATTTACTTAGAGAGAATATCAAAGGCATTGGCATGAAAGAAGCAAGCCATTTTCTTAGAAACATCGGAATCAAAGATGTTGCAATAATCGACTTTCATGTCCTCGATGTACTTTTAAGTCATGGTTTATTAAAGCAAAAACCAAAGACGCTATCAAAAAGAACCTACTTAAAAATAGAACGTCTTTTGAAGAAGATTGCAAACAAACTTAACATTTCGCTTGCTGAGCTCGACCTTTATTTATGGTATGCTGAAACAGGAAAGATTTTGAAATGAACTAATATCTTCTTAACTTAAACTCGTCAATTATCTTTTTCAGCTCGTCTTTATTCAAGTGCAAAAAGCTCTTCTCCGAAAAATAGATCTCTGCGTCAGGCAAGTCCCAGAGCAAAGTATTTACTTTCTTGAGAAAGCCTGTTCTAACGATCAAATCAGGAGGCAGAAAATAACCCGCATAAGTATTTTCTCTGAATACCTGTTCATTTATCATCTCAGGGTCGATCTTTCCAATTTGAACTTGCTTTGCTATAAGCTTGCACGCATCCAGGATTTCTTCCCTTCCATCATAGTTAATACAAAAATTTAAGAAAAAAGAATCATAGCGCTTTGTTTCTTCAATTATTTTCTTTGCTGTTTCAACAACTTCGCTTGACAATCTATACCATTTTCCAAAAAAAGAAACCTTTACCATATTTTTATGAATAAACTCTGCTTTATTCAGCCACTGCAAAAATTCTCCGAGCTTTGCTACGGCAGACATAAAATATTCTTTAGCCTGAGCATACTCAGGCAGGATATCAACAGTAAAGATTGGTATGTTCAATTCAACTTGTAAACTTAGTAGTTCCTTCAATCTTTCAAAAGCCTTTTCATAAGCCCCTGAAAATTCAACATTATCTTTTTTTGCTTGATATGCTATGCCCCGTGCAATCAGAACAAGATGCCTAATAACCCTTCCTTTAGCTGATTCGTTCTGCTTTTTCAATAAACTAAATATCTTTTCAAGCACACAGTAACTATCGAAAAAGAAATTTTAAATATTTTGTTTTATTCAGCAGTAAAATGTTTACAATCTCAGTTGATCATATAATTCTACATTCGATAATCCTTATAGTTCTAACGTTGGCTACGATCTCAGACCTGAAAAAAAGAGAAGTTCCAAATTTTCTTTCATTCTTTCTCCTGTTTTCAGCTATTGGTATTAAGTTGATCTCCTTCATCTACAATCTATCATTGAATGAGGCCATCAAGCCATTATTCGGTTTAGTATTTGCTCTACCAGTTGCTTTTGCCTTATATTACTTAAAGCAATGGGGTGGGGCTGATGCAAAGCTTTTCATTGCTTTAGGCGTAGCTTTGGGCTGGTCTCAAGAAAGGTTTTCAATCATAAATTTCAGCCTACTCCTCCTAGTCGCTGGTGGACTATATGGCATTGCCTCCTTGATCTACTTAGTTATAAAGCAAAGAAAAAAACTTGATTTCGGAAAAGAATTAAAGAAAAGAAAAAAGTCTTTTCTCTTTATCATCTTTGTTACATTAATCATCATTTTGATTTCCTTCAAATTCATTCAAGTTCTTCCATTTGCTCTACTCCCAGTTCTTGCTTTTTTTGCATTCATATTCGCAAAAAAGCTAGACAAGCTTTTCATTAAACAGATCCCGCCAGAAAAACTCGTCGAAGGTGACTGGATAGCTCAAACATATAAAGAAGGCAAGAAAATAATCTGTACGCCAAAAACAATAGCCACAAAAAAAATAATCAAGAAACTCATCCTTTTAAAAAGAAAGAAAAAGATCAACCACATAAAAATCAAAGAAGGAATCCCGTTCATTCCTCCTTTTCTTATCGCGTTTATTCTGCTTTACTTCTTCGATGTATTATCCCTCTTCGAACTAATCAGCTAAAAAAACTTAAGGCAGTCTTTCGATGTGTTCAAGTAGGTAATCCCCTTTACCTTCCTCCGCTTTTATTTCCTCCTTCTCTTCTTTGATCTCAATTGGCTTCTCTCTTTCCTTCTCAAAAATAATCTTTTCAGTGCATTGCTTTATCTTTAGTTCAATCGTGGACATCTCTTCTTCACCCAATTGTTTAGGCTTCCACTGAAAACTCAGTCCGTCATTTTCAAATCGAGGAATTACATGCAAACAAACATGCGGAACTATCTGACCTGCAGCCCCGCCATTCTGCAGAATAATATTTGTTCCTTGCGCGTGAAGCGTTTCAAAAACAACCTTGCTAAGCTCATTAGCCGCATTGAATAGCTTTCCAACGATTTTATCAGGAACTTGTTCAATAATCTGAAAATGCTTTTTCGGAAAAACAAGAATGTGTCCTGGAACAGCAGGTTTAGGATTGATGACAGCAGCCACATCATCATCTGCATAAAGCAATTCCTTTCCTTTTGCAAGTTCTTCACAAAAAATACATTTCATTTTTCTTTGTTTTCTTTTTCTATGGGGTTTATTCCTTCCTTAAGCCGCCTTTCAATTTCAGCAAGTTGTTCTTTTTCAAATTCTTTCATAGGAATCTCAAGACCAACCCCATCACCTCGCTTCCTAGGTATTAAGTGTATCATGAAGTGCTGCGCCCTTTGACCAGCAGCAGCACCATTAGCAATAAAAATGCTTACACCTTCTGCTTTCAGGGTTTTAAGCAAACAATGAGAAAGATGCTTTACAACCTTTCCGATATGCTCAAGTTCTTCTTTCGGCACTAACGGCATGATAGGATAATGTTCTTTAGGCAGTACAAGTAAATGTCCTGGATTGGCTGGGTTTATATCAAGAACAGCTATACAAACATTATCCTCATAAACCTTCCTTGAAGAAACCTTTCCAGCAACAATCTGACAAAAGATGCACTGCTGCTTTTGAAAAGCTTTTAACTCCTCAGGAGACATCTGCTTAAGTTTTTCTTCCAGAGCTTTTAACTCTTCTTCGCTTAATTCTCTCATATTCCAATCTAAAGACTATACTTATTTTAAGTCTTTCTATTTGACATTTATCCAAGAATATCTGCAATCTTATTAACAAATTTCCTTGCATCCTCAATCGTTATCTCAGCCAAATATTTTTCAAAAGAGATACTCCCTGAATAACTTGCTTTTTCTCTTCTCTCTTTTGCTCTGCCAATTTCTTTTATCTCTTCCTCGCTTAGTTCAAACACCCTAGAAAGCCTTTCAATATCACGTCTTTCTAACGTTTTACCCAAACATTCTTTGCAAAGCACGCAAATAGTTGCTAAATGAGTGTTTGTTTTATAACCTAACTTATAAAGTAAGGCTATAGCTGAATGGTACATCGCATAATAAGAAATTATTACAACCCAATCGAAATAAGTTTCTTCCTCCAATCTTTTATTGATTTTGTCTTGATTCTTTAAAGTAAAATTCGCAAAATCTAAATTATGAAATGCCTTGTTTAAATGAATTTTAACAAGTCTTTGATTTGGAATAATCTTTCTAATTGTTTTGTCTGCTAAATAATGTTTAAAATCTCTTTTTAATGATTTCTTGTTAAACAACCAGATCTGCCATCGCTTCATTCTAACACCAATCTGAAGAATAATTCTCCACCCTCTAAAAGAAAATGGTTTTCTATAACTTCTTTAACAAACGCCTTCTTTTGTCTAAATTCATCAAGTTTCATTAAATATGGACTTACCCTTAATCCAGTTCTCCCATTGATGAGCTCGACTAAATCTTCAATCTTTTTGATTTCGTCTTTCGAAAATTTCTCTTTTATTAATAGTAGATCAATGTCGGATGTTTTAATTGCGTATCCTTTAACATAAGAACCGAAAATTAACATTATTAAATAGTTCTTATACTTTTCCTTAAACATTCCTAACGCTCTTTCTAATTTTTTATTTTTCTCTAAAAAATTGAGTGTTCTATTATATTCGACCACACTTAAAATAGAATAAACAAATGGATTTTTATTTAAAAAGTAATACTTAACATTTGCTTCTGTCTTAGTTTTAAAAATATTAATCTTCGTAAGTTTTCTTAAAGCTCTTAAAGTTCTAGGTCTCGTAAGTTTTGTCTTTTTAGTTATTTCAGCGAAATAATGTTTATCTAAATCTAGAAATAACTCCAAAACTTTAAGTTCTGCGATCGTAAAAGGTGTATGATTCTTGTACATAAGTGTACGATTAACATACACATATTAAAATCTTTTGTTTTTTTGTAAAACGAAACTCAAAGCAGCAAAGCAAATTGCAAAATTTTATAAATCAAGGCTATTTTTCGCTTAACGGTGGTGGTTAAAAATGTCTAATGGTAAAAAAAATCAACCAGAAGGTTTTGCAAACATTCCAAAGGAATTACTTGAAAAACTGCCTAAGGATGTTCAAGAAAAACTAAAGCAGATAAAAAAGGACCTGAACAAATTCACGAAAAAAGCTCTGGAGAAATACAACAAAGAAATACTAGGCATAGCCCTATTGCCGCCACCAAAACCAGAGCCAGGAAAAAAGCAAGAGGAAAAAATCGATGTCCTTATCTTGGCAGATGACTCAGAAACAAAAATGCCTCTTTTTGAATTTAAATCCAAACTGTTAAAGGACCTCGCCGATATCGCAAAAAACATTAATGAAAAAATCATTGTCGAATTACTACCTTTATCAGAGCTCTGGCAAAACTGTTATGATGGTAAATACGACTTGCTTAAACTAATAGCCCTTTCTGCACCTTTGCACGATAAAGGAATGCTCTCAGCAATAAAAATAGCAGAGGTCCATAAAAACATGGTTCTGAAAAAATTTGAAAAATATATTGTCAGCTACGTCCTTGCAGGCTCACTTGTGCAAGGAAAAGCTACGCCAACAAGCGATATTGACACTTGGGTGGTCATCGATGACACAGATGTCAAGAAGATGACAAGGGCAGAACTGAAAGATAAGCTCAGGGCTATAATCATTGGCATGGCAATCGAAGCAGGCGAACTTACAGGCATAAGAAACAAACTGAACATACAGGTCTATATCCTTACTGATTTCTGGGAAAGCCTGAAAGAAGCAAATCCAGTTATATTTACTTTGCTTAGAGATGGTGTTCCCTTCTATGACAGAGGGATCTTTATGCCCTGGAAGCTGTTGCTGAAAATGGGCCGCATCAAGCCAAGTCCAGAAGCAATAGACGCTTTCATGAGCAGCGGCGAAACAATACTCAAAAAAGCAAAGGTAAAACTAACAGAAATCGGCTTAGAAGATCTTTTCTGGGCAACAATCACACCATCACAAGCGGCTCTAATGCTTTACGGCTTGCCACCTCCAACACCAAAAGAAACACCGGAAATAATGAAGGAAATCTTCGTTAAGAAAGAGAGGCTTCTTGAAGAAAACTACGTGAAAATACTCGAAAAAATACTTCAAGTTAGAAAAGACATAGAACACGGAAAAAGAAAGGAAATCAGTGGAAAAGAGCTCGATGAACTCCTTTCAGGAGCAGAACGTTTCCTAAAAAGAATCAAAAGACTGTTCGCACAGATTGAAAAAGCAAAGCAGGAAGAAAGCATTCAAAGTATCTATGAAACAATAATCTCGTCTATTAGAGATATATTAGTACTCGAAGGCGTAGAAAAAGCAATACCTGGGGATAAGATAAAAGAGTTTTTCAAAAAAGAATTGATCGATAAAGGAAAAATACCAGAAAAATACAACAGAGTACTTGTTTCTATAATCAAAGCAAAAAAAGATTTTGAAGAAGGTAAACTAACAAAACAAGAAATAGACAAAGCAAGGCGTGAAAGCAGCGAATTACTAAGATATTTAGTTGAATATGTTCAAAGAAAACGAGCACGAGAACTCGAAAAAGCAAGATTGCGCATAAAGCATGGAAATCATTTTGGCGAAGTAATTCTGCTTGAGAACAAAGCATATGTTATCCAAGATATCGACGCCAAGGAAAAAGAAATAAGCAAAGCCAAAATAAAAGAAGACGGTTCTCTTGGACCACTTGAAAAAGCAACAGCAGAAGAGCTTGAACATGACCTCGCAAAAGTGACTCTTCCAAAAAAAGCATTGATAAAAGAAGCAACATTCGAATCACTAAAAAGAATATTTGGCAAGGATCTTGAAATCGTTTTAGGCTAGAGACCAATATCCAATATCCAGAAACTTTTATATAAATCTAAACGATTTTCTTTCCTATGGTTCCAGAACCAACTTATGAAACTCACAGGGCTATGCCCACGCTCACTATTCGTTATTCTGGCATGTTCGACTTCGACGGATTATTCACCATGATTGCAAGATGGTTCAAAGAAAAAAAATTCTGGTATGAGGAACATACCTACAAACACACCCTGGCAGCACCTTTCGCCGAAGAAGAAATCGGAATGAGCGGTGAACGTGAAGTCACCCCTTTTGTAAAATTCACAATAGATGTTACTATGAAGCTATGGAATATGAAAGAAACCACAGTTACTTTTAAAGGTGAGAAGAAAAAACTTCTAACAGGAAGAATAGAAATAAAGATTAACGGTGCAGTTGATATTGATTATCAAAAATGGTTTGCCAAAAGCAAGATTTGGCGCATTGTTGCAGACTTTTACTATAAATATATAATCAAAAAGACGATCGAAGAAAAATGGGAAGATGACTTATTTACTTTAATGTCACAGCTACATTCAAAAATTAAAAATTTCCTAGAAATGGGTGCTAAATAATGCCTGAAAGAACTTTAGTCGCGGATCACATAACTTTAACATATTCAGGACTGTTTGACTTAAATGCTTTCTACCGCTATTTAATGGAATGGTTTTCAACAAACCATTTCGTTCCTTATGAAGCAAGAAACGAAGAGTTCGCAACCTCAAGCGGAAAAGATATTATTATAGAGCTTCTCCCATATAAAAAATACACAGATCACTTTAAAGGCATTATGAAAATAGAAATAAACTTCGTCGGCGTTAAACCAGTTGAGGTAGAAAAACATGCAACAAAGATAAGACTAAATAAAGGTTTTGTTAAAATAGTTATCGACGGTTATCTTGAAACAGAATATGAAAAATACTGGGAAAGAAAAGCAACGCTATTTTTCTTCAAACTGCTTTTTGACAAGTTATTCTTCAAAAGATACACACTTATGTACGAAAAAGCTATTAAACAAGATGTTTATAAGCTCTATGACGCGCTTCAACATTTTTTCAATTTATACAAATAAAAATGCCAGAAGAATACTTAGTAATAGATGGGCTCGAATTCGCTTATAGAGGACTATTTGATTTCAATCATTTATTACGCTATATCAAAAAAATTTTTGCCCAGCATAGTTATACTGTGCTAGAAAAAGAAAAAGAAGCAAAAATAAAATCCACGGGCAAGGATTTTTACATAGAGTTTTTTGCAGAAAAAGAAAAAACAAAATTCGAAAAACTCACAATAATTCTTAGACTAAATATAACAAATATGACAAATACAGAGGTTGTAATCGATTCGAAAATAAAAAAGCTGAATCAAGCAGACATCACTGCAATATTCGATGCGTGGCTTATAACCGATTTCAAAGAAAGATGGACCGCACCATGGTATTTCTTTGCAAAAATTCTTTTCCGCCATGGATTCACAAAAATGGGCGAACGCTTTGAAGACGAACTGATAAACGATACAAACACAATCTATGAAAATTTAAAGGCGTATCTTAACTTACATAGATTCGTTGAAATTAAACCGAAGAAAAAAGCTAACAAAAGCAAGCCAAGAGCAAGCCGTAAGATTTAAATATCACCTTCTTTATATCTCGCTTGAATAGATTAATAAATTAAAGAGCGCATTTCTCACGCTTATTGGGGGTGAAAAAATGGCAGAACAACAAAAGATACAACCAATTTTTATCCTGCCTGAAGGAGCGCAAAGAAGCACTGGCAGGATAGCTCAAAGAAACAACATTCTTGCTGCAAAGTTAGTAGCAGAAACAATCAGAACAACGCTTGGTCCAAAAGGAATGGATAAGATGATAGTCGATTCTCTGGGTGATGTAACAGTAACAAACGACGGTGCAACAATTCTTGATGAGATGAATATCGAACATCCAACTGCAAAGATGATAGTAGAGGTAGCAAAAACTCAAGAAGATGAGGTGGGTGACGGAACAACAACAGCAGTTGTTCTTGCAGGTGAACTACTCAAAAATGCAGAACCTTTGCTAGATCAAAACGTTCACCCAGCTGTCTTGGCGAGGGGCTATAGACTCGCAGCAAAAAAAGCGCAGGAAATCCTAAACAGCGTCGCCGAAGATGTTAACAAGAGCGATAAAGAATTGCTTAAAAAAATCGCTCTAACTGCAATGACAGGAAAAGGAGCAGAAGCTGCTAAAGAAATACTTGCTCAGCTCGTTGTTGATGCAGTAACACAAGTAGCAGAAGAAAATGGAAAAGTCGACAAAGACAACATAAAAATCGAAAAAAAAGTTGGCAAAGGCGTAGAAGACACAGAACTGGTCAAAGGTGTAGTAATAGAAAAAGAAAGGGCCCATCCTGGAATGCCTAAAAAAGTAGAAAACGCTAAGATAGCTTTACTGGATTGCGCATTGGAAATAAAGAGCACAGAAATCGACGCAAAAATCCAGATAACAGATCCAAATCAAATTCAAGCATTTATCCAACAAGAAGAGAAAATCCTGAATGAAATGGTTGAGAAGATTGCAAAAACCGGCGCCAATGTTGTTTTCTGCCAGAAAGGCATTGATGATGTAGCCCAGCATTTCTTAGCCAAGCAAGGAATTTTTGCTGCAAGACGCATCAAAGAAAGTGACATGAAAGCATTGGTCAAAGCAACTGGTGCCAGAATCATAACAAATCTCGACGACTTAACCGAAGCCGATCTTGGAACCGCAGGCATTGTCGAAGAAGTAAAAATCGGCGATGAAGAAATGATCTATATCAAAGAATGCAAGAATCCCAAATCAGTAACTCTGCTTGTAAGAGGAGGTACAGAGCATGTGGTAGATGAAGTGAAAAGAGCTATTGAAGATGCTATTGGCGATGTCATTGCTGTCTTGAGAACAGGAAAGGTTGTTGCAGGAGCAGGAGCTCCTGAAATTGAAGTAGCAAGACAACTAAGAGATTTTGCAAATACTTTAAGCGGCAGGGAACAGCTTGCAGTTCAGGCATTTGCAGAAAGCATAGAAATCATTCCAAGAACATTAGCTGAAAATGCAGGTCTCGATCCAATCGACATTCTTGCAGAGCTAAAAGCAGCGCATGAAAAAGGCGATAAATGGGCAGGAATCGATGTTTTCAGCGGAAAAGTCATCAATGCATGGGAATCAGGAATAATTGAACCATTGCGAATTAAGACGCAAGCATTAAAATCAGCATCAGAAGCAGCAATTCTCATTTTAAGAATAGATGATGTCATTGCTGGAAGCAAGGAAGAAATGCCTGGTGGAAAAGGAGGAATGGGACCGGGCGGTTACGGTGGCTATGGCGAAAGCGTATAAAGTTTAAAGGACACTTTCTTTTTCTACTTTACTTTTTCATTTGGTTGCTCTTGAATTTCTTTCTTTTCTTATTGCTAAAATTATAATCAAAAAAATAATCAAGAATTTCTTTTTCGGAATTAAGCGAAATTGCCTTTAATGAAAAAACTATGTTTATGCATTCGAACATGGTACATATCACACAATATATATTAACCTTTCTTTCTAATTTTTCTCTTTGATTTGAAGACTTTTTATTTCTTTTTTGTAGTACATATTCATAAGATTTTGTACTTCAAGCAGTACATATTTTAAAAACAAAAAAGAGAAAAATCCCCGCGGCCGGATTTTCGTTCCCTTTCCTTTTTCCGTTTTTTTTGATCAAACTTTTCCTAAAAGTTTGGCGGAAAGGGTTAATGCACCGAAGGTGCACTTTTCCGTTAACGCTTTGCGCGCAGCGGAAAGGGTTAATTCGAACCGGCGACACTCCGGTGCCTGCTCAGCAGCAGCTGACTCAGCTTCATTCACAGCAATGAACTTGCCTTGTAAGCTGAGCTATCTACAGCCGGACGCTCTACCACTGAGCTACGCGGGGACATAGAAAAAGCAAAAAAGAGTATATAAAAAATTTTCTTCTCAATTTCTTAGCTCACCATCACACTATTTGAATAAATCTTTTTCTCTTTTCCATCAACCTCAAATTTCACTCTTGCCTTCGGAAGCCTTAAGCTGCCAACAACAGGCAGTTTACTCTCTATCTCATAACTTAATAATCTTTCCTCATTCGGCGCAAGAACATCAATCTTCCAATTCAGTATTGTCCCTTTCTCTTTGTGTGCTAAAATCTTACTCGGCTTTAATGTTCCTTCTGGAAATTCCTTTCCAACCTTTGCAATATTAGGCAAAATATCTAAAATATCAACATTCCTGAGCTCTTTTCTGCTCTTATTAGTAACATCTATCAAAACTTTTGCCTTTGCTATTCCGCCCCCTTCACTAACCACAACATCACTTACAGTTTTCCTCACTGTCGCAACCTGCCTAAACTTCATATAAATGAACAAACCAACTAATGCAAGAACAACTAAATAAAATATAATTCTATAATTAGTAATAAGCAAAACACTGCTGCTTTCTCCTGGAACAAGCTCAATTTCCCAAACAAAAAACTTCTTTCCATCTTTGCTGACAATCGAAGCCTTTGGAATTGTACTTGTAAAAGCTTTTGCCGGTATCTCTATCGTTTGGGTATTTCTTACATTTCCATGGTTCGTAAAAGTAATAGTCTTCACAGTCTTCAGAAATCCCTTCTCAACAGACTCTTCACGTGCAAAAGCGGGCGTGCTTTCACTTACTTCAACAAGTTTGATCTTCGATGCAAGTGTTTCCTTTCCATAAAGCAAATCAAACAAAATCTTATATTCTTTTGGTTGCTGATTGCTAGGAATTTCAAAATTCAACTCCACTGTTTTCTTCTCTAAAGGATCTAACTGTAAATCAACAACTTTATTAAAAGCATCAAGTTCGCTTGAAATTACTAAACTAAGATTATCAATTTTAAGTGTATTCTTATTTTCCAGATTTATCTTAACATTAACAGCCTCTCCTGGCGTAAGAACTTCGATCATGTCCACATCCATACTAACAGCAGGAGCATAACTCGGTTTCTCAGCTTCACCAACACTAATAAGAAGAAGTTTTTCTTTAAGTTCGTTTGTAGTCAGACTTTTGATATAAATCTTTACTCCGTACACGCCTGGCTCAAATGCCCTTAACGGCTTCACAAAAATAGTTAAGCTTTTACTTTTACCAGAGCCAATGCTCAAGGTCGTAGTAGTGATATCCCATTCCACATCAAGAGAATAAATCTTGAAATTCTGAGCCGCTTTGTAGTTATTGGTAATTATCAAACTAAATTCTGCAGCCTCATTTGGTTTTATTCGATCTTTAATAGCCTCAACACTAAGTTCAAAATCAGATGCAGCAAAAACCGCACTAGCAAGAACAGCAAATAACAACCCTATGAAGATTATAAACAATCTTCTCATTTAGATTCACCCCTTTTCTAACAAAAAGAAAACTTGGGAGTATATAAAGTTTGTTAAATGAAGAATCATATTTGATTCTCAAAATGATCAAAATGATTCAACCGGACAGAAGGAAGATCTCTATCATAACTTACTGCAATAAAGTTCTTATCAGAATAACACAACAACAAAGCACACACCGAAGAAGGAGTTAAACCAACTAATTGTATTCTGTCTTTTTCCTTGCAGTGTTGTTTTTGATGATCGTTAACAAGCTTAGAGAGATCAGATTGGATAGAAGGATCCAACTTAAGACGATTAGCAAAGTGATACGCGCTTGCAAATACAGCATTCTTATTATATAAATCAACAGATACTATTTCTTCAGGACAAGCATTCCTTGGATTTGCCCGCACACATAAACCAACCTTAAATACCCAAAGCAAAAAGCTTGTAACTTCATCATATACATGACCCGCCATTTCCTTTCTAAGTATATCTTCAGGTTTCAATCCAAGTTCTTCTCCGAGTTCTCTTAAAACAGCTTCTTCATAGGTTTCTCCTGGCTCTATCCCTCCAAAAACAGAAGCAGTATACCATCCAGGAAAATAACGTCTAGATTTAGTTCTCCTCAAAACAACAATCCCTAAATCTTTACTTTCCACAACTGCGATGACTCCTTTTCTTAAATCTCCGTCATTTACTTTTCTAAGAAGAGCTTCAAGATCATAGCTTGAATTGTCCATAACAGAGCGCTTTAAAAGAATTTTTAAAGTTTTATTTCACTATAATCTACATAACCAAATCATACTTTTAAAAAGTATATTTTTGTTCAATTCAAAAAATGGGGCCGCCGGGATTTGAACCCGGGACCACCAGCGCCCCAGGCTGGCATCATAGCCAAGCTAGACTACGGCCCCATCACAACGAAAGAAAAAAACAATTATTTTAAAAGTTTCTTGATCGCATTAAGAAAATCTTTTGCTACGCCTATAACATGTTCTGCCTCTACTTCTTTCACCTCTGAAATTTCTAAGCTATAAAGTAGATCGTGACGTTCAAGCCTAAGCGCATTTAGTTCAGACAAAAACCTGGGTTCAAGCTTATCACTATAGCGTTCTTTCAGAAAAACAAACAAACCAAAATGACTTCTTTCTCTAAATCCATCCTTAAACATCAATGCTCTTCCAGCATGAAATATACAAGCATAACAGTTAATTATAGCATCTTCGAATAATTTTGCTTCAAAAGCCCTCTCTGCTAAATGAAGCTTATGTTCAGCAACCTCTAAACTTTTTCTCGCAGCATCCAAATCTCTTTTATCTCGTATTACTAAACCCTTCCTTATGCATTCCTCTAAATCCATCATCTCACCACAGGAAGTTCACCATAAAGAGATACACCATTCAACACAACGTTATAATAAAAAGCAGGATTTCTTTTAGATAATTCAATCCATTCAGCTCTATTCCTAATAAGCAAACTCAACTCGCGTGATAGCTTTTTTTCAGCCCGCAGCTCTTTTTTGAACTTAATCTTTCTCTTGACCAATACAAGTATGTCAATATCACTCTTTTCATCATCCTCGCCTTTAGCAACTGAACCGTACAATGTTATCGAAATAAGATTCGAGCCAAATAGCTTGACTAATTCTTCAACCAGTCCCGAATGTTGGATCTCTGCAAGCGAAAAGAAGCGCTTGATGGCTTTTGTAAGATAAAAATCATGTCGAACTTTATACAAATAAACCCTTCCTAACTTTCGTCTTTCAACGATCTTATGTGCATAAAGAACATCAACCCAATACTTAACCACAGAAACACTTAAGTTTAATTTTCTACTTAATTCTCGAACATAAAATTCATCTTTCAATCTCAATATAAAAGACAAAATTTTAAAGAATGCATATTTATTAGCCAGTGTTCGAATTAACATTTTTTTAAGATTTTTATTTGTTCTTTATAAAATTTTCTTTTTTAAATTGTTCTTTTAAAAGAACATATGTTCTTTAAAGAAAACAAATCAGATCATATATCACCGAATTTCTTTCCTATCTTTGCCATCACAATCTGATGCATTCTCCTCAAAAATTCAAGTCTATCCTCGAGCTTCAAAACATCCCAATAGCTTTGCAGAACAAGATTAAAGGCAAATGGACT
>Ga0190361_1000567_pt1 | contig 14628 bp, 12 predicted proteins | sample 48721845_MG_FD_161273 | JGI IMG/M metagenome (GOLD analysis project Ga0190361, IMG submission 161273) | Hydrothermal vent microbial mat bacterial communities from Southern Trench, Guaymas Basin, Mexico - 4872-18-4-5_MG | ecosystem: Environmental > Aquatic > Marine > Hydrothermal vents >...
CTCAACAAGGCCATGTTTTTCGATGTAAGAAATTTCTGCCAGTGCAGCTGTGGCACAGAGTGGATTTTTCTCATGGGTGTAATGTCCTATGGAGCGGTGCTGGAGAACGTTGTATTTATCCCTGGTGACAATCCCCGCAAAAGGTAAAAGCCCTCCACCGAGAGACTTTCCCAGAACAAGCACATCAGGAGTTACAAAATGCTGGCATGCAAACATCTCCCCCGTTCTGCCAAGGCCCTCTATTATCTCATCAAATATAAGAAGAGCCCCATACTGCTCCGCAAGATTTTTAACACCTTCCCAGTATGATTTAGTTGGAATAACGGGTGTAGCTGATATAGGTTCTCCAATAATTGCAGCTATTCCAGGCTCATGCTTCATCACATTTTCAATCTGCCGAATGCATTCTGCATTCACCTCTTCAGGATCATCAAATCCCCAAGGATTTCTGTAATAATCAGGAAAATCAACATGGATGGCTCCTGGAACCATTGGACCATATCCGCCCTTGAAATGTTCCTCTCCACCTACACTCGCCGCTGCATAACCCGCTCCATGGAAAGACCCCCAGTATGATACTGTTCTGAAGTTTTCTGTAACCTGTTTTGCAAGTGCAATCGCCATTTCGATTGCTTCAGAGCCACCTGGACAGAAAAGGCACCTCCTCAAGTCGCCAGGTGTAATCTCCGCAAGTTTCTTTGCCAGATTTATCACAGGAATATTTGTATAACGTCTTGGGGTAAATGCGAGTTGTTCATCAAGAGCTCTTTTTACAGCTTCTATTACCTCAGGATTGCTGAAGCCAGCATTATGAACTCCATTTCCATGCATATCAATGTATCTTCTGCCCTGAAGGTCCTCAATATAAATATCATAGCTCTTTGCGAGAACCTGCAGCACGGGGGTTGAAAGGCTCTGATGGATAAAGTACTCCTTATCCTCTTCAAACCACTTCCATGTGGTTTCATCAAAGTTCTGTTTCCAGTATTTTTCCCGTAAAGGGGAGACATTAATATCCCCCTGTTCCCTTCCGGATTGATTCTCACTCATTAAAACCCTCCCCACTAAGAACTATTCTCTTCCATGAATTCCTCTGCCCAATCATAAACCATCTCTATGAGGTTTTTAAGATGTTTCGAGAAGTATTTATCCCTATGGTAGATTAAAAAGAAGTTGCGTTTAAGAGACTTATCCGCGCTTGGAATCGCAACAAGTTTTTTTGTCTTAATCTCTTCTATAGCGGTATTCTTTGAAACAAGTGCTATTTCGTTTCCGTTTTCAACGACTCTTTTTATTGCCTCATTGTTTGAAAACTCAAACTTTATCTTTACATTTACATTATTTTTTCTGAGGAATGTATCAACAATATCCCTTGTCGCTGAGCCCTCCTCATGCATAACAACTATCTGATCCTGAAGATCGGAAGGATAAAAGAACTTTTTCCTTGAATACGGATGAGAGCTGGACACTATCAAGACAATACTATCCTCTACCACTTTCTGGGCAATTATCCTTGGATCATCAATTACATAAGAGACAAACCCAATATCACAATTCAGGCTCACAACTTTCTGATACACCTCATCCACAGGTAATATATTTGAAGATATTCTTATATCCGGGTATTTTTTTATGTACCGTATCAATATAAAAGGCAGATAATATGCACCAAAGGTTTCACTCGAAATAATATTGATATGACCGCTCTTTAACTGTTGAAAATCACGGATACTCTCCTCTGCCCTTGTTTCAAGTTCAAGAATTTTCTCAGCAATTGAAAAGAGGCTTTTCCCGGCATCTGTAAGCACCATTTTCTTACCGAATCTGTTGAGAAGCTTTATACCATAATAATTCTGGAGTTGCTGGATTTGTTTCGTTACTGCAGGCTGGGTAATATAAAGCTTTTCTGCCGCTCTGCTGAGGCTTCCATATTTTGCTGCGAAGTAGAATACCTTTAACTGATATAGATTCATATGTATAACATTTTATTATATAAAATATGAATATAATTACTTTGACTTAACAATATCAATTTTTATAATATATTGTCAACTGAAATTCTCACATCCTTTGTGATACCGAAGCTGTAAAATTTAGAACCAGTAGAACATAAAAAACCAGACAAAATAAACCAGTTCTTTGAAAAGTAAATTTTTACCCCTGCTATTAAAAACTTTTTGTCAAATACTGGATATAATAAATCCTGGTCTGCACTTCATTAGATATAATATACCAAAAAACAATCAAATCAGGAGTATAAAAACCATGGAAGTTCTAAAACCGGTAAAAAGAAATATCTTATTGAACCCGGGACCTTCCACAACTACAGATTCAGTTAAATATTCCCTGGTTATACCTGACATGTGTCACCGCGAAAAGGATTTCATTAAAATAATGGATGAGGTGCGAGAAGAACTCGTTAAAATAGTCCATGGCGATCCCTCAGAATATGCAGCAGTACTTTTTACTGGTTCAGGCACGGTAATTGACGATGTTTGCATAAACTCACTCGTCCCTGCAGATAAAAAACTCCTCATAATAAACAACGGATCATATGCCTCCAGAATGGTAGAAATCGCTAAACATTATGGAATAGAACATGTGAATCTCAGCTTTCCCCAGGATAAATTGCCAGATCTCAATGCCATAGAAGACACACTAAAAAAAGACAGAAAAATAGCTGTAGTGGCAGGTGTACACCAGGAAACAGGAACTGGCATTCTAAACCCAATAAAGGAAATAGGAGAAATTGTGCATAGACACGGGTGTACATTTATAGTTGATACGATATCAACATATGCGATGATTCCAATGAATATTAATGATATGAATGTTGACTTTATTATGTCATCTGCCCAGAAAGGGTTATGCGCTTTTACCGGAGTTTCATGGGTCATTGGCAACAGGAAAGAGATTGAGAAATCAAAGGACTATCCCAAAAGATCTTATTACTGCAACCTGTACAATCAGTATGAATTCTTCGAGAAAGGTGAGGGAATGCAATTTACCTCACCCGTACAGCTTATCTTTGCATTGAAACAGGCCATTAAGGAATACTGGGAAGAGGGTGAGGAGGCCCGGTGGAAACGACTCGATGAATGCTGGCAGGCTGTGCAGAAAGGCCTTAAGGAGATCGGTTTAAAAAATGTTATAGATCCAGCCATACAGAGCCATTTAGTTACCGCAGTTAAAGCTCCGGATGATCCCCGATACGATTTTTATAAGTTACATGATTACTGCTACGAGAGAGGGTTCACAATATATCCCGGGAAAATGTTTGGATTAAATACATTCAGGATATGCAACCTCGGGCAGATCATATCAAAAGACATAGATGACTTTTTTGTTGTGGCAAAAGAAGCATTCAAAAATATGGGATTTGAACTCCCTATAAAGGCCTAGTTGCAACCATTGATAAAGTAGACTCGCATTTATCCCACAGAGAATAGGATTATAAATGTTTGCAAAAAACTTAATTAAGCCTTTATTATAAAAACAAACTATTTCTATCAAAAATAAAGATCCCACTAATCCAATTATACTCTTAGAAAAATCCGAAAGGAGTAGTAAAGATGAAGGATAAATTAAATCAGCAACACAAACTTGAAGGCGATATCAACATCTCCGAAAAAAGAAAAGCCTGGCAGGAGAACAACCTGAACGATGAAACTTGGAGTATTCTCAAAGAAGATGAAAGGTACTTCCTTAAACAATCCCTATCCACACCATGCCTGAATGTACTCAAAGGAGCATACGGGATATATATTGAAGACCTTCAGGGAAGAAGATACATGGATTTTCACGGTAATAACGTCCATCAGGTTGGTTTCGGAAATCCCTACGTAATAGAAGCTATTAAAAAACAGCTTGATGAACTTCCATTTTGTACAAGAAGGTACACAAATAAGATTGCAATTGAGCTTGCAAAAAAACTTGCAGAACTTGCACCAGGTAATCTTAATAAAGTTCTGTTTGCACCGGGAGGAGCCGAAGCTGTCAGCATGGCTATAAAGCTGGCCAGAGTTTATACGGGAAGATACAAAACTATTTCAATGTGGGATTCATTCCATGGAGCCACCCTGGATACTATCTCCATTGGTGGCGAAGCTGTATTTCGCCAGGATGCAGGTCCCCTCATGTGTGGGACAGAACATGTTCCGCCTCCGGATTCTTATAGAAGATTTATGGACATAGGAACCCCAGAAGAGTGGGAGATACTCTGGGCAAGGTATATCGAATATATACTGGAAAAAGAAGGTGATATAGCAGCAGTGATATCTGAACCAGTTAGATCAACCCCCTATGTGCCTTCAAAAGAATACTGGCGGATCATAAGAGAAGCGTGTAATAGACATGGTGCCCTCCTTATATTTGATGAAATACCACACGCCCTTGGCAGGACAGGTAAATGGTTTACATGCCAGAATTTCGATGTTGTTCCAGATATACTGTGCATAGGCAAGGGGCTTGGGGGTGGGGTTTTCCCCATGGCAGCAATCATAGCCAACGAGAAACTTGACGTTGCAGCTGACAGGGCACTTGGACACTTTACACACGAGAAAAGCCCGGTTGGAGCTGCTGCAGGACTGGCTACAATAAAATATATTGAGGATAAAGATTTGCTGAATCATGTCAATGAGGTGGGAAGATTTGCCCTGGAAACGATGAACAGTATGAAGGATAAACATGAGATAATAGGCTCTGTAAGGGGAATTGGACTTTTACTTGGTATAGAACTTGTTAAAAACAGGACTTCTCGTGAGCCGGCAATTGAAGAAGCCGAAGAGGTCATGTACAGGGCCCTCTCAAAAGGTCTAAGTTTCAAACTAACCATGGGGAATATTCTAACATTAACACCGGCACTGACAATTACAAGGGAAGAAATGAAAAAGGCACTTGAAATAATTGAAGAATGTATAGTTGAAATCTCCTAGAATAACCAATCCGTAACCCTCTCAATATCTTTTATAACTAAAATTTATACTTCTTATGAAATTTATTCTATTGACAACAGCTTTGTAGGTGGTAAAATAAAAAAAAATTTGTGGCAATGACATTTAATCGATAAAATCGATAAAAATGTTATTTAATTTTCAAAAATTTTAAAAATAACGTTAAAGGAGGGTAAGTCATGAAGAAAAAACTTCTCTATGCTCTGCTTGCTATAGTGGTATTATTTGCTTTTAGTGCTTCATTCATTTTCGCCGAAGGTGCAAAGCCATCGGAGAAAAAGTTTAACCCAAATCCTGACACTCTTGTTTACGCTGCAATGTCTCAGGAAAGAGCACCTGTTGTAGCGAAACGTATCGAACCGCTTATGAACTACATCAGCAAGGTAACCGGTAAGAAAGTCGAGGTCTATCTTACCACATCTTATGCAGCCCAGATTGAGGCAATGCTTGGTGGATTTGCTCATATAGCCAATTTCGGTCCATTTGCATACGTAATGGCAACCGAAAAGGACCCCGACCTTGAAGTTTTTGCAACCTATGTGGTAAAGCCAATGCCACAGTACTTTGTACCGGGTGGTCCAAAATATGTTGGTATCCTGGTAACAAAGAAAGGTTCGCCATATACTACTATTGAGAGCTTGAAAGGGCAGGATGTTGCCTTCCCTGATCCCGGTAGCACCTCCGGATGGCTTGTTCCAAATGTTCTGTTTACAAAAGAGATCGGCATGTCACTGGATGATTATTTCGGAGAGCTTGTATTTGCAGGCTCACATGATGCCGCCATACTGGCTGTACTTGAGGGTAAAGTCGCTGCCGCATTCACCTGGGATTCAGCTCCGTACAGGTTATGGAAGCGTGGAGAAATGGGAGAACCTAGTAAAGAGATTAACGTTTTGTGGGTTTCACCTGACATACCTCTCGACCCATACACCTACAGAAAGAGCCTTAATCCAGATCTTAGAGCCAAAATCAAAAAAGCTTTTCTCACATGGCATGAACAACCCGAATCGAAGGCATTCTTTGAGTCAATTGGAGGCACGAAGTTTGTAGAAATGAAAGATTCTGACTATGATGTTATAAGAGAACTCTATGAAGCAAAGAAAAAGATGAAGATTGAATAGAAACTCTGGAGTTAAAAATTAAGCAGTGATACAATCTGGATGAAAGGGGGAAAACGTGAGGATGCGTTTTCCCCTATTTTCTAAATAGACGGAATAGAACTGAGTAGAGAAATGCTGATTATAACTGATATAATAAAAGGAAAATAATCAGACTTTGGTACAGTAAATAAAGATGGGCAATAATGACAAATACCAATCCTTTATAAATAATTTACTCGACAATCAAATAAACTGAGAGGCAAAAAAATGGGAAAAACCTTACAACAACCCCGACAAGAAGAAAAAAGTACAGAGAAAAAAAGAAAACCGGTACTAGTGGTAAAAAACATTAAAAAAACCTATCCAAGTGGTGAAATGGCTTTAAAAGGAGTAAGTCTAGAGGTATACGAAGAGGAGTTCGTGGCTCTTATCGGATTAAGTGGAGCAGGTAAATCCACACTATTACGTTGTATAAACCGTCTTGTTGAACCCGATTCTGGCGAAGTGTATCTTGATGGAGTTGAGATCACAAGCCTGGATAAAAAGAGCCTGAGAAAAGCACGTCGGGATATGGGGATGATATTTCAGGAGTTTAACCTTGTTGAAAGACTTACAGTACTGCAAAACATACTGACCGGTCGACTTGGATACATAGGTTTCTGGAGAAGTCTATTTAGAAAATTCCCGAAAAAAGATATCCAGAGGGCAATAGAGCTGAGCGAGCTGGTTGGAATGAAGCCGTATCTTTACAAGAGAGCAGACAAATTGAGTGGCGGACAGAGGCAGCGTGTTGGAATAGCAAGGGCATTGATTCAGAATCCAAAATTCCTCCTCGTGGACGAACCTACCTCCAGCCTTGACCCGGCAATCGGTCATGATGTGATGGACGAGTTTCACAGGACAGCAAAAATACTCGGGGTACCCGTCCTCGTCAGCATCCATGATGTTAATCTTGCTCTGGAGTATGCTGACAGAATTATTGCAATGAGAGATGGTAAGATAATATTTGATGGACTTGCAAAGGATGTAACCCGGGAAAAATTAAGTGAGATCTATCAATACGAAATATAATTTTAAGTAAACCTCATTATCTTGGAAAAGGAGCTATAAGTGAATACTGTGCAATACGCACCATCAAAAATTAAAAAAGCGCTTGTAATAAGTTCTATTCTTCTGGTATTTCTAGCACTCCTTATCTGGTCAGCATACGGAGTCCTTGTAAGAGATACAAACTGGAGTAAAATCGGTACCATTGAACAGGTCTGGAGAGCAATAACAAGGTTTTTCCCACCAACATGGAGTTATGTATTACAACTCGGAAAGCCAACACTCGACACATTTCTCATTGCTCTTCTCGGTACTTTCATAGCACTTGTGCTTTCCATTCCAGTTGCATGGTTTGCCGCAAGAAACTTTACTCCTTTTTTTCCAATAACCTACCCTCTCGGTAGATTTATAATGACAATTTCCCGATCTGTACACGAGGTTGTATGGGCATTGATATTCGTAGCCGCAGTCGGTCTGGGACCATTTGCCGGAATAATAGCACTGGGAATGAGATCAGTGGGTTTCACGGCAAAACTAACAGCCGAACAGATAGAGAATATCGATTATAGACCCATAGAAGCTATAAGAGCCGTTGGTGGAAGCCCTTTCCAGGTATTCATGTACGGTACGGTTCCTCAGGTTTTGCCACTTTTCATTGGGACTGCGATTTTCCAGTGGGATATAAATATTCGACGTGCAACAATCATAGGAATCGTAGGTGGCGGAGGACTGGGACTCGTATTCAGCCAAAAGATGGCAGCCTACCAGTACACACATGCAACTGCCTGTCTGGTAGCTATTCTAATCCTGGTCCTGGTTGGTGAATATACATCAACACGCTTAAGAACACTCATTCAATAAGTATGCTATCAAACTATCGTCTTGTGCTGAGGAGAATAGGTAATGGGAAATAAAGTAACGCTTAAAAAATCAGATGGTGAAGCTCTGGTAATGGAGATTTCCGTCTGGAAAAAAGTATTACGTTATATAGCAGTTCTTCTTTTTATAACTTTTTTATACTGGTCTTTTCAGTATCTGCATATACCACTGAGACGATTTTTTACAATGTGGGGACCTATAGGATACAAATTTTATCAGCTTTTTCTTCCCCCTGATATTGGTTACATAAATAATCCCAAGTTACTTCGATCTATCGTGCAGACTTTTCAATTAGCATTCCTCGGAACTGTTGTTGGTCTTATAATATGTGTGCCTCTTGCCTGGTTTGCTGCAATTAATCTTACGCCAAGCAAGTTTATCCTGTACCCGATAAGTCGAGCGATAATAATCCTTTCTCGTTCAATCTATGAGATAATCTGGGCTATTCTTTTCACAATGATACTCGGATTCGGACCGCTTGCAGGCACATTAACCTGTATCCTGGCAACAGTTGGTTTTTCTGGAAAGTTAATGGCTGAGGAAGTAGAGGCTATAAAAATGGGACCAATAGAAGCCATAAGGGCAGCTGGGGGAAACGAGTTTGATGTTTTTCTATACGGTATACTTCCCCAGGTTAGAGTAGCATGGGCAGGAATATCAATTTATTCCTGGGATTCAACCTTTAGATTGGCAACAATCCTCGGTTATGTTGGGGCAGGTGGAATTGGGGTATATCTCAGGGAAACAATTGAGACTCTTGAATATGCCAAAACAGGTATGACAATGATCGTAATTATTGGCCTTGTAATCGTTAGCGAGTTGATTTCAGCATATGCTCGCAAAAAAATAATGTAATAAAAATTAGACACAATACCCTAATAAAAATCTAATTATTGGCATTCGCAAAATGGTGTGTAACACATTGTAAAATTATTAATAGGGTATTGTGTTTTTTTATTTATAACTAATATTTATAAAGCATATAAATATAATTATTTTGACGAATAGTTGCTTAATTAATAAAATCAATTGAAAACAAATCAAATTAATCAGGAGGTAATATGGGTAGAGAACCATTTTTCAGGAGAAAGACAGCAATCTCCTATAAGACTGAAGAAAAGACAGTGCTTAGAGGTTACAACCTCAGTGAACTGGCTGAAAAAGGTTACACTTTCTGTGATGCGCTTTTTGTACTTTTTCAGGGGAGAATACCAACAGAAGAAGAAGAAAAGATGCTTGAATATGAAATGGGCGAGTTTCTTGAGCATTCAATGTCACCATCAGCAGCATCTGCCATTGCTGTTATTGCAGGAAGACCAATGTTACCGGCAGCAGTTGCGGCAGGCGTGATGACCTTTGGTGGCGCTCATGGTCCCGGCGCAGCTCACGGCTATATGATGAACAAGTATCTCGAACGGGCAATTAAAGAAGGAAAAACTATAGATGAAATGGCTAAAATCTGCGTTGATGAATATCTTGATGCCGGAAGACCGGTGATGGGATTTGGTCAGCCTCAGCACACGGATGGCGATCCCAGGGCTGAACCAACTCACATAAAACAGGAAGAGTTAAAGGTGGATGGGGTATATCTCAAATTTCAAAGGGCACTGGAAAAACACTTCTATGCCAGAAGAAAAGCAGAGGGAAGAAAATACGTCGCCGTAAACATGATTGGGGCTGGAAATACAGCATTGGCAGATCTTGGTTTTTCTCCAAATGCAGCCTGGTGTGTTGGGACACTTACAAGAGGGTACAGTTGCGCAGCCCATGCATTGTACAACATGAAGAAAGGCAGGGCATGGGCAGCATCAAAAAATGAGCCAATGGTACAGATGCTTGATCTATCCATGATCAAGTATGTAGGTCCTGAAGACAGGGATGTACCGTCTCAGGAGGAACGTCAGGAGTATGCAAAAAAACAACTGGAGGAGGGGGAATATAAAAAATGGGTGATATAAAAAAGAAAAAACTGCCTGGGAACCTCTACGATCCCAGGTTGAGATATGACTATGAAAATAGAGAAAGAGGGACTGTGCCTCCCGACACAACACGTGAGCCTTTCAGATGGGTATCCGAAATTGCATATAAAAATGTTCACAGGATAGTAGCAAGGGGATACGATACAACAGAACTGGTGGAGGCTGGTTATGGATTTGCCGATATGATTTTCATAGATTTCCAGGCCCGAATCCCCTTGATTGAAGAAGTTAAGATGCTCAATTACATAATGATCCTGAGCCTCGAGGATGGATTATCCTCTCCCGCTGCAATATCCAGAATAGTCGCAAAGTCAAATGTGTATCTTACCCAGGCAGCAGGGGCCTCCATACTTGCTTTCGGGCATGCTTACGGAGCATTCAGCGCTTTTGGAAACATGCTTGATAAATATCTTTCCATGGTTGAGAAGGGTGAAAAAACAGAAGAAGAAGCAGTTTCTCTCCTTGTCAAAGAGAATATGGGAAAGGAACACTTTGGTGTCTCAAACCTGATGCTAAAAGATCCTGCTGCTAAAAGAATATTTGCCAGGGCTGAAAAACTTGGTGTTGCAAGAAAATATATACCATTTATGAAAAAGGTAGTTGAAGAAGCAAAAAAGCAGAGCAAAGAGGAAATAGATCTCGACATGCTTGGGGGAATAGGAGCTGCTATGATGGACCTTGGCTTTACCCCTGAAGCAACATGGGCAATAATAGCTGTAACGAGGAGTTACGGTGCAGGTGCACACTGGCTTGAAGAAGTTGAACGAGAAGGTTTCGTAAGATACGGAGAAGTCCTCACACCAAAGGAAGACTACGATGGACCTGAGGAAAGACCGGTACCATCTCTTGAAGAGAGAAAAAAGATGGCAAAACCTTTCAAGGCAGAGACTCTTGAAGAATGGATGAAAAAGAGAGAGGAAATGAAAAAATTGTACGGAAGTGGACACAGTATTGTTGAAGAAATAGAAGATCCAAGAAAACTCCCAAAGAAAAAGAAATAAAAAAGAATTGAAAAAAGTCTAAACAAACAATTAAAAAATAACTACAGGAGTTAACAATATGATAGATGATGTAAAAGAATTGTACAGACGTGCGCGTAAAGCATTTGAAATAATAGAGTTCTGGCCGCAAGAAAAAGTTGATGAAATGGTTGCAGCAGTGGGTTGGATGTTACAAAAAGATGATGTTGCAAGAGAGCTTGGAACAATGGCAGCAGAGGAAACCCAGATGGGAGTGGCAGAGCATAAAATAGCAAAGCAGAAAAGCAAGGTAAGGGGTGCAATGTGGGATATGAAGGGTGTAAAAACCTGTGGCCTTGTCAGAGAAGATAAGAAAAAAGGGTTAAAAATATATGCAAAACCCATAGGAGTTGTGGCCAATATTACACCTGTTACCAATCCAACAGCCACCCCATCATTTATTGGACTCAACCTGCTAAAAACCAGAAATGCAATGATCGTTTCTCCTCATCCCAGAGCCAAACGTTGTACATACAGAACCGTAGAGTATGGAAGAAAGGCCCTAAAAAAGGTAGGGGCACCCGAAGATCTTTGGTTATGCATAAAAGAACCTTCCTATGAAAAAACGCAGGAACTGATGAGAAATGTGGACTTTGTAATCGCAACTGGTGGTGCTGCTCTTATAAAGGTTGTTTATGCTGCTGGAAAACCAGCACACACTGTAGGTGCTGGTAATGTCATCTCAATAATTGATGAATCCGCCAATGTTAAAGAAGCAGCAAATAAAATAATGAGATCAAAAACTTTCGACAACGCCACATCCTGCTCATCAGAAAACGCAGTGGCAATCCACGAGAATATATACGACGAAATGATAAAGGCATTAATTGACGAAGGTGGATACATGTGTACTACAGAGGAGCGGGAAAAACTCAGAAAAACACTATGGCCAGATGGTGAAACTTTAAACAGGGATATTGTTGCTAAACCAGCCGAATACATAGCAAATGCAGCGGGATTTAAGGTTCCTGAGGGAACAAAATTTCTCATGGTTATTGGAGAAAAAATAGGCCCGGAGGATAGATTTTCGGGGGAAAAGCTCTCAGTTGTGCTGACCGTATGGAAGTGGAATGACTTCAGCGAAATGGTAGAAAGAATGAAAAAAATGCATAAATTTTCAGGCGAGGGACATTCCGCTTCAATCCATACAAATAAACCAGAGCAGATTGAAGAGTTATCATTAAAAGCAAATGTAGGCAGGGTAGAGGTTAATATGCCCCATTGTCTCGTTAATAGCGGCAGCTGGTACAATGGTCAACCTTTCACAACAACAATTGGATGTGGCACATGGGCAGGAAATATGACCAGTGATAATATAAACTGGAGACACATGTTAAACTACACGTGGACATCAGTACCAATACCTGAGTACGTACCCTCTGATGAGGAGCTGTTTGGTGATTATCTGAAAAAGTGGGGAAGGGATTAAAATTGGAAAGAGTTAAAGCAATTATCTTTGATTTTGGGCAGACTCTGGTTGATGCATCAGAAGGTTTTAGAATAGCTGAAAAAGATGCCCAGAAAAAAATATTTAACGATCTCGGACTTGAGGACTGGGAGGGTTTTATTCATGTATATCGCAGTGAAAGAAAAAGATATCACAACAAAAAAATATTTCATCGAGTTCCATTCTGGAAGGCCATTTACCACCGCTACAAAAAGGAACCAGAATATTCAAAACTCATAGAGTGGGAGGATGAATACTGGGAGACTGTTGATAAAAATAGAAGCTTATTTCCTGAAGCAAAGTTTGTAATAAGTGAACTAGCCAGAGAGTATAAACTGGGTATTGTAACTAACTCTCCCAGGGAAGGAAGAGTGGGACCGGGCTCAATAAAAGAGTATAACGAAATTGGAATATATTTTGATGCTATTGTCATAGCGGGTAATGAAAATATACCGCCAAAACCAGACCCGATCCCCTTTAAGATCTGTCTTTCCAGACTGGAAACTTCGCCCTCCCAGGCTGTTTTTGTCGGTGACGATCTGGAAATAGACATTTATGGAGCACTCAAAGCAGGTATTAAACCCATCTGGATCCAGCATAGAATGGTTAAAAGGAAATGGGAAAAACCCTCTATTGAAGTACCAATTATCCATACACTTGATGCATTACTTTCTATCGAAAAACTCCTTGATTTACAGGTCATAAAATAGTACAGGTCAAGTTGTAAAAGTTAACTAACCATGAGAGAAGTATATTTTTGATAAATATTAATATTAAAATCCACATAAAAGAGATGTCGGATGTTTTCTGGAATAAAAAACAGAATCAGGTCAAATAAATGGCTGGTTGGAGCCTCAATTACCCATATGATGATTGATGGCTTTTCAGTCATGATGTATCCAATCCTGCCATTAATAGCCATGGATTTTAATCTCAGTCTTTCAAAAATAGGTGTATTGAGAACCTCCTATTCATTTTCTTCATCTGTTCTTCAATTTCCACTTGCCCTTATTTTTGAAGGTTTAAACGAAATCTGGATACTTCTTCTCGGATTAATATGGATCTCAATCGGATTCGTTGCAATGGGTTTTTCAAAATCTTTTCTTATTCTTCTGATACTTTCAATTGTTACAGGAATAGGAGGTAACCTTCAGCACCCAGTTGGAAGTGCTTTCATATCACGATTATATCCAGAAAAAAAGAGGGGTAGTGCAATTGGCGTGCTGAATTTTTCAGGCGATTTTGGCAAGCTTATTTTCCCCTTACTTGTAACTGGCATTCTCATCTGGTTTAACTGGCACTGGTGCCTGACTATCCTAGGTGTTTTAGGAATTGTTACATTTTTCATGCTGGAGCTAATCTTATTGGCCTCTGGTATTGGTAAATTAAAAGGCAATGAAAAATCAAGAAAAGGTAAACTTATCTTTGCTCTTGAAAATCATGGGGCATTCGTTTCTCTTTCTTTTATCGGCGTCATCGATGGTATAACAAGGAGCGCACTTTTAACCTACATTCCATTTTTATTTGTAGATAAGGGTATCTCGCCCGAAAAGGTTGGATTACTCCTAACAATTCTCCTTATTGGCGGGGCAACCGGTAGACTTGGCTGTGGATTTCTCGTTGATAGATTTGGCAGTATATTAATGATCGTTATAACAGAGTTTTTCACAGCCATTTCCATTTTCACCCTTCTAATTATTCATCCGCTACTCCTCATACCACTACTCATTTTCTGTGGTTTTATGGTAAATGGAACATCAACAGTGATCTATACAACTATAGCCAGCACGATAAAATCTGAAACTCGAGAAAGTGGGTATGGATTATTCTTTACAATATACCTAATAGCAGAGGCCGTAGGACCTTTGCTATTTGGATTAATTGGAGATGCCATGGGATTATCCATGGTATTTATCACGCTTTCACTCATATCAACCCTGATAATTCCAATAGCACTATATTCCAAAAGATTTCTTTAAAACGAGATCTTTGAAAAATTCCTCCTTAACAAAGGAAAAAAATGAATTACGGAAGAAAAACTCCTTCAATGAGCCAGGGATAGCAAGATTCCCGCAGCAATTGCCGAACCAATTACACCGGCAACATTTGGCCCCATTGCATTCATCAGTAAAAAATTCGATGGGTCTTCCTCCTGACCTATTTTTTGAGCAACCCTTGCAGCCATTGGTACAGCTGAAACACCTG
>Ga0190361_1000569_pt1 | contig 14589 bp, 15 predicted proteins | sample 48721845_MG_FD_161273 | JGI IMG/M metagenome (GOLD analysis project Ga0190361, IMG submission 161273) | Hydrothermal vent microbial mat bacterial communities from Southern Trench, Guaymas Basin, Mexico - 4872-18-4-5_MG | ecosystem: Environmental > Aquatic > Marine > Hydrothermal vents >...
TTTAAGAAAGTATTCAAGAACCGTCCAACCTTTGAATTTTTTCCATTCTTTTGTTATCATAGTCTATCAAACTTTCGTATGATTTATAAAACTTTCGTATGATTTATTTGGTTGAATGCTATATCTCTTCTTAAGGTAGGTTTCTGTGACATCTAAGAATTGTTCTGCGTCTTTAATAGCTTCTTCAGCATCAGTTTCGGAACATAAATCACCTTTGTATTGAATGGTATGCTTGACTTTTGCTTTTTTCAACAAGCCTTCTTTGAAATTCTTTTTAAATTTCTCCACTCGCCCAAGCTGAAAACCTGAATCTTGATTTCTTTGCCAGTTTCTTTTTCGATTTTTTCGTAGTTCCTTTGAATTTCTTAAGATATTATTAAATATTACTTAAGAAAAACTAATTAAAAATGCTTATTGGCGTTGTTGGAAAGACAAATACAGGAAAAAGTACTTTTTTTAAGGCGGCTACGCTTGCTGAAGTAGAGATAGCTAACAGACCTTTTGTTACGATAAAACCGCATCATGGCTGCGGATTTGTTAAAGTTGAATGTCCTGAAAAGGATTTTGGTGTTAAGTGCAACCCGAAAACAGGTTTTTGTTTAGAAGGAAAGAGGTTTGTTCCAATTGATTTGCTTGATGTTGCTGGGCTCGTACCAGGAGCTCATAAGGGCATTGGATTGGGAAATAAGTTTTTAGATGATTTAAGACAGGCAGATGTTCTCATTCATGTTATCGACGTTAGCGGAAGCACAAATGAGAAAGGTGAGCCAGTTAAACCTTTTAGCTACGATCCATTAAAGGATGTTGTTTTTCTAGAAAATGAAATCGACCTTTGGTTTTATGGTTTGCTAAAAAAGGATTGGCACAGAATTGTTAAGGAAATAGAATTGCAAAACGTTGAGGCAAAAGTGGCTTTGGCTGAGAAATTCTCTGGCTTGAAGATAAGTGAAGAAATGATTGATGCTGCTTTGAAGGCGATAGACAAGAGACTATCTCGATTTAGTGATGAGGACCTACTTAATTTTGCAAAAATATTGCGAAAAAAGAGCAAGCCGATGATTATAGCAGCAAATAAAGCAGATGTTGATAGAACTGAAGAGAATATCAAAAGGTTGGAGGAAAGATTCAAAGATTACATCATAGTTCCATGTTCTGCTGAGAGTGAACTTGCTCTACGAGAAGCAGTGAAGCACGGTTTTATTAGGTATATTCCTGGAGAAAATGATTTTACTATTGTTTCTGAGGATAAATTAAGTGATGAGCAGAAACGAGCACTAACATTCATAAAAGAAAAGGTTTTACACAGGTTTGGAAGTACCGGGGTTCAAGAAGTTATTGATGCTGCGGTTTACTCGCTGCTTAAACAAATGGCTGTTTTTCCAGTCGCAACAAGACAGCTTAGCGACAAAGAAGGAAATGTTTTACCTGATTGTTTCATTATTCCGCAAGGAACGACTGCAGGAGAATTTGCCTTTAAAATTCATACTGACATTGGCAAGAATTTTATCAAAGCGTACGATCTGAGAACTAAAAAGTTCGTCGGGAGAGATTATCAGTTAAATCATAGAGATGTTATACAGATAATAACAAAGTAAGAATTTTTTCTTATTCTTCTTTCTTCTCTTTTGAAAAAGCAGAAATCAAATCTATGATATATTTTCCTTCTCCTATCTTGAAGACGATCGGTTCTTTCTTGAAAAGATGAACGAGATCAATCTCATACTTTCCTGGTTTTGTAACGCGAATGCTTTCAAGATCAAGGATTACTGGTTCTTCTTGTTCTGGTTTTATGCCAAGTACATCAAACACATCTTTTTCTATTTGTTTTTTCTCTTCTTCATTAAGATTAGAAGTAATCTGTTGCATTGCCTCTAGCTTTTCCTTCTTAATAAAGAAAAAGAGCTTTCCACCACAGTTAGCGCAGCCCTTCAAAATAGTTATATCACCATCATCGTAGAGAGTTCCGCATCTGACGCATTGGTGGGGCATTGTTTATCTTTTTTTATTATTCCGTCTTTTGTTCCTTTTGTTTTTTTGATTTGTTTTTTCTGATGTCAGCAGTTCTATTTTATTTGGGTCTTTTTTTATCTGTTTTACTATATTTGCAGGACCAATAACTGTAAACCCAGTCCTATTTCCAAGTAGAGCGTTTATAACCCTGTTTTTAAAGCGCTTGAGTCCAGTGAGATTTTCTATTGTTGGATTGATCACAGCAAGTTCTATGCCTTTGAAATCTTCATTTATTTCTTCCATTGTTGCTTTGATTAACTCTGCTTCCTCTTCTTTTTTCAATCTACCCTGAAGCAAAACAATCTTATCCTCTTTTGCAAGATTGAGCAGTTTTCTTATTCTTCCGACTGAGCTAAGCGCCATAATTTCTTCGTAAGGAACGATTTGGAGCATTACCATTTTTATCCTTTTATTTTACGAGCTTAAATAGTGAGGAATAAAAATTGTCTATGTTTTTGCCATATTTTGCGCTTATGCCGATGACAGGATATTGAGGAAATGCTGCTTGAACCTTTTTGACGTTCGCCTTCTTTAGATCGGTTTTGTTTGCTGCTATCAATACAGGGATGTTTCTTGCTGCGAGATTACCTAAGATTGTAATGTTTACTTGGTTGTATGGATCTTTAGTTGAATCAAGAACAACTATAACAGCGTCCATTTCATCGAGCCATTTTATTGCATCGATTACTCCTTTGGTTGCTTCCTTTGCTCGCTTTTTAGCTTCTTTTTCTGGCAATCCCGCTTTGATAAAATCTTCAAAGTCTATTTTCGTAGCTATGCCAGGGGTATCAACGAGGTTAAATTGAAGCGTTTTTCCTTTATGCTCAAGTTTTATTTGTTCTTTTATTTGTATTTCCCTTGTTTCATGGGGTATTCTACTAACTTGACCCATCTCTTCGCCGAGCCAATCGACGCATATTTTATTTGCTAAGGTTGTTTTTCCAGCATTTGGCGGTCCATATAAACCTAATCTTATAGAATCCCGACGTGAGAACCATCCGAAAATGAATCTTTTCAATAATGCTAAGATACCCATTAGCGTCCCCTCTTTTTTTTCTTTGACTAATTTAGGTTTATTTAAATTTTATTATGATTGAATTTTCAAACATTCATTAACCAAATTTTTTACTCGCTCTACGTCGTCTTTTGTTACTTCTTTTCTACTTTCTACTAATGCTGATGCACCGCACAGCCTGACCAAGCCAACAACGAACCTTGGAGTTATTTTTGTTACAAATTGTTTTTCGTTCAACTTTAAATGTTTTACAAAATCAACTATTCTTCGTTTGTTTGCTTCTGTAAAGCGGGGTTCTTGTGGCGTGTTTGCCTGAATCCATTTTATGTATTCACTAATAAAAAATTTATCTGCTGCTGTTATGCTCTTTGTTTTTTTCTCAATCACATGCTCTGTTATTTCCATGAATCTTTTAACGCTCGGTTTTTTAATTATAAATATAAAATGGAATCTTGAGAGAAGTGCAGACTCAAAAGGCATTTGCTTTTTAATGGCTTCAATTGACGTGCCTTTAAACTCGTCATGGATTGGATTTGCAGTTGCGAGAATTTTTACTCTGGCATCGAATTTGAAATGTTTTCCACCTTTATCGTAAGTAACAAAGCCTTTTTCCATTGCATTATATAGGCCTGCATAATCCTCTTTTCGCATTAGATTAAGCTCGTCGATTACGCACAAGCCATCATTGGCCATTGGAAGCAAGCCTGGAATTACTTCATTGCCTTTTACAGTGACTACAAGACCAGCACTGCTCGTTCCACTGCCAAGACCATAGGCTGAGATAGGAGCAAGTTCTGAAGCAGATCTTGCTATGTCTGTTTTGCCAGTCCCGGGATCGCCAATCAAAAGCAAATGGATTGGTTGCTTTGATACAAGCTGTAATGCTACTGCTTTTTTTATTGCATCATAACCTGAGATTTGCGGAGCTATTGCGGCTGATATCTTGCTTAGTGCTGATTCTGAAAAAGATTTGAATTTTTCTTCGAACACAGATTGCTTTAATTTGGTATTTATTTCATTGATTTTATTTTGGTATATTTTAGTTTTTTCGTCCTGTTTAAGCTTCAGCTGGAATACGCTAAATGATTCTATTATTGTGGTGTTGTATGTTACGCGTATCAAAGAGATAATTTCTTTCTTAAGAAGTTTTTTGATGAGTTTTTGTTCTTTTTTTTCGAGTGCCTTTTCAATGCTTTCGTCTAATTTTATTTTTTTAAAGAACATGGCCTCATAAAGAATTTATTGATTAAAAAATATTTTGTTTTTTTGGATAGGTTTAAAAATATAGAAAGAACTTAATGACAAAAGAGGTGATAAAATGAAAGCTGTTTGGAAAGGTGCTATTGCTTTCGGACTTGTTAATATTCCAGTTAAGCTTTATTCTGTTGCTGAACCCAAAGCGATAAGTTTCAGATTGCTTTGCGGAAAATGTCATTCGCCGTTGCGTTATAAGCGATGGTGCGACAAATGTAAAAAAGAGGTTAGCTGGGAAAATGTAGTTAAAGGAATTGAATATGCAAGGGGAAAGTATTTTGTCATCACAAGAGATGTGTTGAAGAAATTAAGGCCTGAAAAGAGTAATTTAATTGAGATTATGTTTTTTACTGACAAGGGGAGCATAGATCCCATATATATAAGTAGGAGGTATTATGTCGTTCCTGATAAAGCTGGGGAGAAGGCGTATTTTCTCTTGAAAGAGGTTTTGCAAGCAACAGCTAAAATAGCGATTGGAAAATTTGTCATGAAAGAAAAACAATATCTCTGTGCAATTGAGAGCTATAAACAAGGTTTGCTTTTAACAACACTGAACTATGCTTATGAAGTTAGACCTATTGATTTGATTGAGGAATTAAAAATTACACCAAAGCTCGGAAAGAAAGAACTTGCGTTGGCTAAAGAACTGATAAAGAAGTTATACGAAGAAGAATTTGATATTAATGCTTTTAAGGATGAGTTCGCTGAAGGACTTAAGGAGCTTATTAAAAAAATGATAAAAGGAGAAAAGATTGTTGTGAAGAAAAAAAGAAAAAAGAAAAAGCTTACACTTGTTCAAGCATTGAAAGCGAGCATTGGTAAATGAGAATTTTTATAACCGGTAAGCCGGGGAGTGGAAAGAGTAGGTTGGTTAAAGAAGTTGTAGATTTCTTGAAAAAGAACAGAAAAAATGTCGCTGGGATTTTATCGCCAGAGATAAGAAAAGAAGGGAAGCGAATAGGGTTTTATGTAGAAGATATAAAGACTGGGGCTCGGGAGATTTTAGCCTCAATTACTATAAAGCCGCATGTTGTAAGCAAGTATGGTGTAAATGTTGAAGGTGTAGAACGGATTGTTAATGTTGTGAAAGCGCAGATTAAAAAGGCTGATTTCGTTGTGATCGATGAAATTGGGAAAATGGAATTTCTCGCTGAGTGTTTTAGAAAATTCGTTGATGAGGTTATCAAAGAAGAAGTAAACTTGATTGCTGTTGTCCATAGAGATTATTCAAAGAGATTTTCAAAATATGGTGATCTCGTTGTTCTTGAGAAAGATAACTACGATAAGGCTCGTTCATCTATTTTGAAGAAACTTAGAAAAGTTCTTTTCTGACATCTACGATCTTTACGCGATCTTTGTACTTTATATATATTACTTGATCGCCAACTTTGGCATCATTTTCTTTCAATAGGGCTGGATCAAATTCAGCTTCATAAGAATCATAGGTTTGATCATCAATAATTACAGCGTGTTTCTTTTTTAGTTCGATAAGTTGAGCAACACCCCGTTTGAATGGGAGGTCTACTTCTTTATCATGGTGTTCATTTAGTTTGTATTGTTTACCTGAAAATATGCCTTCGGCTAATAAAATTACTGAATCTCCTTTTAATTGAACGTTTTTTACAACGCATGGCTCGTCCGAATGAACTATATAGTATCCTCGTTTTATGTCTTTCAATTTGACCATTAGAACATCACGAGAATATATAGCAAAAGAGTATTTAAAATTTTCCGATTAAATTAAAAACCATCCTTTTAACATTTTAGATAGCTTAAACTAAAAATTTAAAAAATATATGAACTACGGAGTAACGAGGGGGTGATTAAATGTTAGCATATGTGTTAATTGCGCTAAAAACATGTGACGAAAACAAAGTGTTAGATAGCCTAAAACAATTGCCTGAAGTAGAGGAAGCGCATGTTCTTTTTGGCGAATGGGATATTATAGCAAAAGTGAATGTTAATGGCACAGAGGACTTAGCAGCATTTATGATTGAAAAAGTAAGAACACTGCCTGAAGTTAAGCTTTCGAGTACAATGATCGTAGCTAAAAGTTAAGCTTAGATGACTAAAGCAAAGAAGAAGAGGATAATCACAAGGATAATATCTAAAAGAATTTCGTATAGTGTTGGTGCAAATAAAAGCCCAAACCATTTTGACTTCTTTTTAGTTTCTTTTGGCTTGAAATGAATGTAGTCTAGAAACATATGAGTATAGTAAGCTATTGCTATAGCAAGAGCAACAGTGCTATTTAGAAATGCGATGAAAAAAACTAGGCCAGAGACTACAAGAAAGCCAGGCAGATGATGAATGAATGTTCTTTCATGTTCTTTTCCTAATACAGCATTATTCCAGCAAACAATAAAATTAGGATTTTTCTTTTTTGCAAGATGATACAAGAAATGATCTAAATCGAATAATACAGAAAGAACAGCAATGATGACAGCAGATTCAAAAGGGAATAAAGTATAAGCAAATACCAAAGTAAAAAGGAAATGGGTTAATGGGTACATTTTAAAGAAAAAGATTTTGAAAATTCATAAAGATTGTGTTTGCTGTTTCCTCCTCTGTAAATCCTTTTATTTTTGCTATCTGTTTTATTGTTTCGATAACATAAGGTGGTTCATTTCTTTTTCCTGGATATGGGCTAAGATATGGCGCATCTGTTTCAGTAAGAAGCTGGGTTACTGGGACAATTTCTGCCATTAACTGAAAATGCTGAAGTCTCACAATGATTGGAGGTATAGAAAAATAATATCCCTTATCTGCTGCTTTTTTAATGAGATGCTTTCTTCCCATAAAGCAATGGAGGACAACTTTTTTTAGTGAAGATGAAAAGAGCATATCTATTACATCGAATTCTGCTTTTCTGCTGTGGACAATGATGGGTTTTTTGATACGTTCAACAAGGCGTATAATACGTTGAAAAACATTTTTTTGTTTTTCTGCACGATCCTTTCCAAACTTGTAATCAAGACCACATTCACCAACAGCTATGATGTTGTTTTTTTGCTGTTCAATAAATTTAAGCTCATTATCAACGTCGATTGGTTCTATGTCCCGTGCTAAGCCGCCTTGTTTAAGCTCCTCTGCCAAAGCATCTATTGGATAAAGGCCAAGAGAGGCATGAACAATGTCAAATCTCTTTGCCAGTTCCAAGGTTTTCCTGTTTGTTGTTGTATTCACACCACTGGTGATGATATGTTTAACGCCGAGTTCTTTCCACCTCGGAATTAGTTGCTCAAGCTGGTTTGAAAATTCAGCATGGTCAAGATGGGCATGTACGTCGATAAGGTTCATCTTTGTTTAAGGTAATCTAATATTGCTGCTGCGAGAATTGGAAATGCAAGAGTTACGTCACAGCGCAAGTCGCATGTTAAAGCCGACGGAGTTGCCTTTCCCCAACTTTTTGCTTCGACTATTTGCATTCCACTTACGCCGCCGTGCTCTGGTCTATCCATTGTTATTTGGATGATGTAATCGAGTGCATTTCCGCTGGCTTGCATCATTCCTGGAACAAAGTGTTTTGGAACTCCTCCACCAAGGATGAGTAAACCAAACCTTTTTCCTTTTTGCCAAACAATATCCATAAAATCTTTAATATCAAGTTGTGGATTTATCTTTAACTTATGGTTTTGGCTCCACATCCATAGATGGAATCCAAGCATGCTATCTGTAATACTTGGACAATATATATCGATGTTGTTTTCATAACAAGCCCTTATTATTGAATTTTTGTCTTTGATTAGGGCGCCAAGCTGTCTTAGAAATTCTCTTGGGCTTAGCTCGCGTTGTTCTATTTTAGGAAGCAATTCTCTTATGCCAGTTTCAAGTTTTGCAAAACCTTCTTTTCGAAGAAAAACATCGTACATTCTGAATATTCCCTCTGAGGCTAGTTTTCTATCATCAACAGCAGCACTTCCTTGAAAGTGTTTTTCACCAAAAGCTTCTATTAAATCATGCGTAAGAATAGCGCCTGTTGTTATAAATATATCAACCGCTTTTGCATTAAAGAACTTAACGAAAACATTTCTCATTCCTCCTGCGATCAATGCACCAGCCGCGCTTAGGAATTTTACGCATTCTTTGTCATCAAGCATTTTCATGTAAACCTGGACTGCCTCTGCCATCCTTTTTCCAGCATAGCCTGCGCCAGAAAGTTCATTCACTAAATCAGTTACGCTCATCCCAGCCCAAACGTCCATTCGCTTTTCAAGTCTAGTTCCTTTGAGTGCTTTGATTTTATTCATTTGTTTTGGTTTTCATTCTTTTTCTTTAAAAGATTTTTGATTAATTTTGAGAAAAATTTAAAATCTTAAGTACCTAACTTATCCGAACATGGGAGAGTATAGTGGAAAAAGTGTTGGAAACATGGCTAATTATAAAGGAAAAGCTAGTGGAAAATATACTGACATTTATATAAATGACAGAACTCAGAATTATTTAGAGCAGCGTAGTCCTAGTTATTTAGAACATGTAAGTCATTTAAAAAATACATCAAAAGATGGCATAATGGATAGATATAACACTTATCAACAAAGGCTATGGAGAGATGTTGATAGATTGTTTGATTATAAAAGATTGATATTAAAAGAAAGTTTAGAATCTATCCTTGGAAAAAAAAGAGAAACAAGGGCTAGAATTGAGCCGAAAGGATGTTTATCATGCCCGCTTTTTCCTGTTTGCAGAGGTGTAAAGAATTTATGCAGTAATGCAAACGAATACGATTTAGATCGGCTATTAAACTGATTTCTGAATTAATGAATTGCCAGTCATCTCTTTTGGTTTTTCTATTTGCATCAGCTCAAGAATTGTTGGAGCAATATCAGCAAGAATTCCATTTCTTAGCTTGATGTCTCTATGCTTATTTGAAACAAGAATAAAAGGAACTGGATTTGTTGTATGTGTTGAAATTGGTTGTTTTGTTTTTGGATCGAGCATTAATTCTGCATTGCCGTGATCTGCTGTTACTATGGTTATGCCTTTTTTCAGCTTTACTTTTTCGACAACTTCACCAACGCATTTATCTACTGTTTCTGCTGCAATGATTGCTGCTTCGAGATTTGCTGTATGACCTACCATATCACAATTTGCAAAATTAACAAGAATAAAATCATACTTGTCCTTATCCAGAGCTTTAATTACTGCATCCTTAACAGCAAAAGCAGACATTTCTGGTTTTAAGTCATAGGTTCTAACTTTTGGGCTTGGAATAAGAATTCTATCCTCGCCTTTGAAAGGCCTTTCACGTTGACCATTAAAGAAGAATGTAACATGTGCGTATTTTTCTGTTTCTGCTACTCTAAGCTGAAGTAGATTGTTTTTGCTTATGACTTCTCCAAGAATATTCCTCAATTTTAATTTTCTAAATGCTATTAGTGCAGGCATATTTGGATAATATTCGGTCATTGCAACGAATAGTACTTTTTTCTGCTTGATTCTGTCAAAGCCGTCGAAGTATTTTTCAACAAAGGCTTGTGTAAGCTGTCTTGCCCTGTCATAGCGGAAATTTAAGAAAATAATTGCATCATTGTCTTTTACGCCCTTGTAATTTGCTATGACTGTTGGTGTAATAAATTCGTCTGTTTCATTGTTTTGATAGGCTTTTTTAACAGCTTCTTCTGGTGTCTTTGCTTTTCTTCCTTTTCCTTCAGCAATGGCTAAATAAGCTTTTTCTGTTCTATCCCAACGCTTGTCGCGATCCATTGCATAGAATCTTCCGCTTATGGTTGCGATTACTGCTGGAAATTTGGTAAGCTGTTCTTTAAGTTTAGCAAGATAGTGAAGAGCACTTTTTATTGGTGTATCCCTGCCGTCAGTGAAAATATGCAGGATTGGTTTTATGCCATGATCGTGGCATAGTTTAAGCAGGGCGTAGAGATGGACATCATAGGCATGAACACCTGCATCTGAAAGTAATCCCATGATGTGCAGATTTGATTTGTTTTTCAAAACATGTGTGATTGCTTTAAGCAATGCTTTATTTTGAAAAAATTTTCCATCGGCAATCGCATCGCTGATTCTTATAACATCTTCTTTTACTATTCTTCCTGCGCCTATGTTAAGGTGTCCTGTTTCACTGTTGCCGAACATTCCTTCAAGCAGGCCAACTGCTTTTCCGCTTGCTTCTAGCTGACAATGGGGATAGTTTTTCCATAAGGTGTTAAAGTTAGGAGTATCTGCTAGAGCTATTGCGTTACCTTCTTTTTCTTTCCGTAAGCCCCATCCATCCATGATGATTAACACAATTGGTGCTTTGAGTTTCATCTTAGTTCTTGTTCGATTTCAATTAACCTGTTATATTTTGCTGTTCTTTCGCCTCTGCAAGGAGCGCCTATCTTTATACCAAAAGCGGATAAGCCTACAGCAAGATCAGCAATAAAGCTATCGCATGTGTCGCCGCTTCTATGGCTTACGATTATTGGCCATTTGAATTTTTTTGCGAGATTTGCTGCGAGGATTGTTTCTGTTATAGTTCCAATCTGGTTTGGTTTTATTAGTAAAGCATTGCATAAGTTGAGTTTCTTTGCAAGCTCGATCCTTTTAGGGTTTGTTGCTGTAAGATCATCACCGACAAGCATGCAATTAAGTACTTTTATTGCCTTTTTCCATGCCTCAAGGTCTTGCTCGGCAAAAGGGTCCTCTATTGATAAAAGCTTGTATTTTTTGATATAATTTTTGTATTGTTCAAGAAGACTTGCTGAGCTGGTTTTTTTTGGTATAAAATAATAACCTGATTTGAACAGTGAAGAAGCAGCGATGTCTAATGCAAGCTGAATTTTTTTATTTATTTTTTTTGCAGAGATATGCAAAATTTTAATTGCTTCATCGTTGCAAACGTTTGGTGTAAAGCCGCCTTCATCTCCAACGCTCGTTGATAAGCGTCGCTTCTTAAGTGTAGATTTTATTTCATAGTAAATGGAATGAATTTGTTCTATTCCTTTCGTTCCTTTTGCTTTTGGAACAGCAAGAAATTCCTGAAAGCTGAGCTTTGTTTCTGCGTGCATGCCGCCATTGATCAGATTTGCATAAATTCTTGGTAGGTTTGGTTTTTTGCATGACGAAAGTTCTGCAATGTATTCAAATAAAGGTCTTTCTTCTGCCTTTGCACCAGCTTTGCACACAGCTATGCTTACAGCAAGAATTGCATTGGCTCCGAGTCTTGATTTTCTTTGCGTTCCATCAAGCGTTAACATTAGATTGTCAATTTTTTGCTGTTTGCGGCAGTCCATTCCAATAATCTTTTTTGCGATTATCTCATTAATGTTTTTTACTGCTTTTCTTACGCCAAGCCCTGAAAATCTTTTTTTGTTTCCATCCCTTAGCTCTACTGCTTCGTATGCTCCTTTGCTTTTTCCGCTTGGAACAGATGCTGCAACAAAGTGTTTCCCTATCTTCAAAACAACTTTTATTGTTGGGTTTCCTCTGCTATCTAATATCTCATATGCTTTAATTGATTTAATTTTCATCTTCTTCGTGCTTCGATAAAGGCTTTTCTTAGTGTAGATTCGCTCCAGCCTTCACTAAGAAGAATTTGTTTTAATTGTTCATCAGAATAACCTTCTGCTCTTGCCATTTTTATATAATCAATTAAACGCTGCATTGTCTCTGGAGGGATTTCACGAGAAAGCATTTCAGAAGCAAGACGTCTTTTACTTCTCTTAAGCTCATAAAATACAATAAATAATCCAGCACTGACTGCAGCGATTATTAAAATAATTAGAAAAGTAGAAAATCTTTTTTCGACCTTTTTCATTTCAATTTCTGGGGGCTTTTCTTCCGGCAGGATTTCTTCTTTTATTTCTTCGGGTGGTTTTTCTGGTGTTGGTGCTGGTGTATAAACACAGCTTTCTGTTTCTGTTCTTGGAGGCAGGTTGCACAGCATATCATAACAGATTCTTGTTCTGATGCCTTCTTCTGTGCATGGTCCCCAATCAGTACAGTTCCATTTTGGAGAACATCCTCGTCGGCGTCTTCTTGGAGCAGGTTTCTCTTCTGGAGGTGCTGGAGCTGTGACTTGTGCTGGTTTTCCTGTGATTTTGTTTACCTGATCTTGCGTCAAAGTTATGTCAATTTTTTCTATTGTCTTTGTATAGGTTTGATGATCAACTAAAACATCGTTTATATAAACATCTACGGTTTCACCTATGACATAACCTTCTTTGTCGGGCGTGTCTGGATCATCAACAGGAATTAGAATAACGGGATCATATCCGTAGTTTTCTTTTGCTGTACCTCTTGCATATTCAATGCCGCTAATCTTGAATACGATTGGATAATCTTGCGGTAGGTCTGGAATAATGTCGCCGTAAACTTGAATTGGTAATTGAGGGACTGCTTTAGCTAAGCCCATTATCAGAGTAGATACAAAGAACAAAATTAAGATGCTAAAAAGCTTCACGGAACTATCACCCCACTTTCATTAAAGTAAAACCAATAACCTTGTCCAGGCATTAAAGTTGTTGTTTTAGCTATGGGTGTTATAACTTTAGTGATGGGATCAAGCTGATATACCGCTTCGCATTTATCAAACATTGTTTTGAGGTAGCTTGAAATATCGATTGGATAGGGCAAAGCTAAACCGAGAAGGTTCCATCCTTGATTAACGTAAATGCTAGGGATGGTCGGTGTTGGTTTTGTTGATGTTACAACCACATCAATATCTGTTGTTGCATTAATCCAATAAGCATAACCAGGTTCAAAATGATCGAATCCTGGTGTGCTTGGAATTGCTGGATTCGAATGCCATATCTGCCAACCGGTTGCAGGAGAGTAACCCCAAATTGAAGCTATAGCATTAGCAGCAAGTGAGTTGAAGTCAGTGAAAGACATATCCATGTAGAATGGGAATGAAATTAAGTTGAATCCTCTTTTAAGTTGAAGAGTTATTTGATTAGGAGAATAGACATAAATGGTGAATATTAATGTAAAATTATTTGAAGGATTTCCTAGCTGCCAGATTGTATATGCTAATTGACACAGACCTGGTTGATTTATCACAGCTTGGGTTGTGATCTCGACAGATTGTCCTGTGCCAATAGTTGTGTAATTAGTTCCCGGTGGCAATGGCCTTAAGAAATTATGCATTGAAAGTGAGCATGTCGTTCTGGTCCGATCAGGCTCCCAAGCAAAAGATGCATTTGAGCCAAAGTTTACTGCAATCATTGACATGTTGAATGCTTTTCCTAATTCTACGCTAAAGTAAGTCGGCACTGTCGGGGCTAACACAACAGTTCCAGACGGTGATATCAAGGAAACCAATGGTACAACACCAAAGGTAACATTCACTACAGTAACTGGACCTGTTACTGGCGTTGTGGTTATTGGCGCAACAGTGATATTTGTAACAGTGACTGGAGCTGTAATTGGCACAGCGCCTGTAAGCGATGTTGGGTATGCTTGAAGATAGGTTTTAAACAATCCTGTTGCATCAGTTCCTGTTGTGATAATGGAGCTGATATAAACAACATGATCTGTGCTTTGCCAGATATAACCGTGATAGGCTGGATTTGTTGGATTTATTATTTCATAAACATAGTAAGTTGTGTTAAAAATTAGATTGAATCCCGCTGTGGTTAAATCATTCAAATAGTTTGAGAAATCATTTGCGCCATTCCATACAATAGAGACATTATGATTATTTCTATTGTCATCTTCGTAAGTTGCTGTATACACATCATTTCCATACGCATCCATAGAAGAATAAGAGGATAGGTAGTAGTAAGTACTTCCTGTAATTATTCTTGTAAGTAGTTTTTGGAAATAATGTTTTCCTAAAGAGTAAATTGAAGTTACGTCTTTGCCATCGCATTCGGCTTCGATTTTTATAGTAAGATATTTTCCTTCCAATGAGCTGAAAACGCCAGCGTTGGCTTTAAGGGTAAGAACTTTGCTTACTGAATTGTAATCATATCTCATAGGTATATTGTTGATATGGATGGATTTTATATCAAATGATGAACAGTCTATTTGCATACTTAATTCAAGAGAATATTCGTTCGCTTTTGGATCGAGTTCTATTGAAACAGGTGTTTTTCCATAAAGCTTTTCAGGCTTGAATGCGCATGCGAGGTCTTGTTGTTTTGTTTCGCCTGGTTCGCATACTTTGACTATACCCGATGAGATTATGTATGTCTTTCCACCAGCATATGATGCAATTTGAGCTTCCATAGTTGTGCTTTCTGGCATGGTTTTACCATCGAAATAGGATTGAAGAATCTCTGATACTTTGTCAAAAAGAAAAACAGCAAGGTTGTTGCCATTTGGCATTATTATTCCTATTCCCTTTTGTTGGGTTTCAGCTGGAATAT
>Ga0190361_1000570_pt1 | contig 14587 bp, 15 predicted proteins | sample 48721845_MG_FD_161273 | JGI IMG/M metagenome (GOLD analysis project Ga0190361, IMG submission 161273) | Hydrothermal vent microbial mat bacterial communities from Southern Trench, Guaymas Basin, Mexico - 4872-18-4-5_MG | ecosystem: Environmental > Aquatic > Marine > Hydrothermal vents >...
ACATAAACAATTTCTAATAACAAAGTAATGCTCATAGCAAAAAATTGAAGCGCTTTGGCAATAATTTTTCCTGCTTTTGCTTTTATTCCAATATCTATAATAAGCCCCAAAACAAACATTATCCCCAATGGAGAAAACAGCCATACAAACATTAAACCGATTACTATAATAATCCCGTAAAATAAATTCACTAGTGGGTTTTCCGCATTTACTCTTTTATTATCAGCCGCATCACGAATAATCAAATCATAAGTCATATCTGAAAAATCCATATATCTATGAAGATAGGTTAAATAGTATGAACTTTTAGACGGATTAATTAACGGGTTTCCGTTAGTGTCATAAGCAAGATTTCTAATAACTTTTTTACTTATCCAGTTCCCGTATTTTATAGTAAATCCAGGAATTTCCTTTTTATGGTCTGCGATAATATAGAGATGAATAGGAATAGAAAACCGTCTTGGATAAACTTTATGTTTTCCTTGAAATTCTGCTTCTTTTTCTAAACCCTTGTCTTCAAGTATCGGCATTATTCGAGGAGTTCGGTATCTTTCCCCTATAGAAGAAATGCGCAAAGGATAAATAATTGAAGAAGACTTAAATACCAGTTTAATTGGATTCATATGCCCCTCTTTCAATTCTTCTTTTACGTTTTGAGAACTCTGCGCTTCTTTTGAAATTTTTATTGCGGTAAAATACCAATTATTGTCAATATAATCATTTAAGATATAAGATTCCTCCTCTGGGTAAATATATCCGTTTTCGTTAAGCCAGTTAACCAGTGCATGAGGGTTTTGTGCAGATAAAACAGCAATGTCATAATAATCAATTTTTTTAGTTTCTATTACTACAACCTCTTTACCGAATTCTTCCTTTGATGGATAAGTTCCAAATAATAAAGAGCGCGGTTTTTTGCTCGTTTTTCTGATAATTTCATTTAAAGAAGTGAAAATCTCATCCGATCCCTTTGTAACCTCAGGTTTGTTAGGAGTAGGAATAACCCAGCCAAATTCGCTTGCCTTTCCCCTAAAGTCGGTAGTTAAAACTAATGTTTCAACTCCATTTTCATAAAAAATTACCGCCCTCTGCCCGGTTTCGTGTATCCAATAATATGGAGGCGGAAAAATACCTCCATCTGCCTTAGAAATCAACGGAATAGAACAAAACAGAATAAATAAATTTAACAAAATAAGAACTCTGTAACGCATAATTTAAAATTATGTCTCCTCTATATTCTTAATCTCCCTCTAAGAATACAGAGAATTATTTGATTTTCATTTAGAAATCTGTCTAAAATTTGACAATTTTGGAGTTTTATAAAAAAATAAGAATAAGCCGGTGTGGCGGAACTGGAATACGCGCACGACTCAAAATCGTGTCCCTTTTTTGGGATGTGGGTTCGAATCCCACCACCGGCACAATAATGGCAATTGGCAATTGACAGTTGGCAACTAGCTTCTCTTCTTCTCTGTTCCTTCTCTCCTCTGTAAAGAAAAATACCAAGAAGAGGCTACCCCGCCTAAATTTTGCTACGCAAAACTTGAGCGGGGCACTCGCAGACAAATACTTAACTTAAATTCCTAAAATTTTTAAAAGATCTTGTTTGCTTACTGGTCCTATTCTTAAAAATTTTGGCTTTGTTCCGGTCAAATCTAATACTGTAGAAGGCGCTTTATGTTTTATACACCCCGCATCTAAAATTAAATCTGGCCTGGGATAATTTTTAAATGCTTCTATTACATCTTTTACGCAAACAGAAGGATTTTCTCCGGAAATATTAGCAGAGGTACAGGTAATAGGAGCATCTAAAATTTCCATTATTTTTTTACAAATCAAACAATCCGGAATACGCAGACCAATATTATTTCTACCTGCGGTTAAAGTTGCGGGGACAATTGATCTTTTTCTTAAAACAATGGTTATTGGCCCTGGCCAGATTTTTTTTAATATTCGTTCTATTTTATCATCTATAAAAGCAATCTCTTTTGCCATATCTATATCTTTTACCATTACCGGAACTGGTTTATTTAGCGGTCTCTTTTTTATTTTAAATAATCTTTCTACAGAAGAAACCCTTAATGCGTCTACTCCTAATCCATAAATAGTATCCGTAGGATAAACTACTGCACCACCCAACCTTATTACCCTCACTGCCTTTTCTATATTGTTTATATCTGGATTTGAAAAATTAATTTTAAGAATCTCCATTTTTGGATTTTTCCTTTCTTTTATTTAAAAATTCGTTAGCCATCTTGAGAATCTCTTTACTATTTCTAAACTTTAAAAGCTTCATTGCCTTATTAAAATCCAACCATTTGTACCCAACGTGTTCAAAAGATAATTTCACTTTTTTTGTTTTTGCTTCAGCCAACAAAAAAGTAACAATTTTAAATACAGTTTTTCCTTTTAATCTGTAAAAATATTTAATCCAATGCTTAAAATTAGAGATAAATACAACTCTGCTTATCCCTGTTTCTTCTTTTATTTCTCTTCTTACTGTATCTTCTATTTTTTCTCCCTTTTCAATATTTCCCTTTGGGAAATCCCAATGTCCCAATGAGTGCTTTAAAAGAAGATACTTTATTTTTTTATTTTCCCTTACAAATAAAACCGCTCCCGCAGATTTCTCAATTGGCATAATAAAATTTACATAACCAAAACAATAAGAAATAATTTATTTACCCCGCACCACGGCTGTAAAGTCTTGGCGCAGAGTTAAGCCGTGGAATAAGAACTTACTTTGCACATTTTAGACAATATCTTGCCTCAGGACAAACCAAAAGACGGTCAATTTCAATCTCTTTATGGCACTTTTCGCATATGCCGTAATCCTTTCCATTCCTTATTTTTTCCAATGCATCATTAATATCTTTCAATCTTTTTTCCAATGCATACTCTACAGGTAAAAGAGACTCATATTCTTCCACTTCATCTGCTTTTTCTTCTAACTTCCTTCCCATTTGAGGATGAATAGTATCCCAATCTCCCTTTGGTTTTTTGTCTTCTTTGGCAAATTCCTCCAATTCTTCAGTTATTCTTTCTTTTTCCCTTTCCAGCTTCTCTTCTAATTTTTTTAGTAATTCTTTGTCCATATGAAGTTATTCTACCATATTTTCTCTCAAATGCAAATTTTATAAATTCTTACCAAAAAGTGTGGCAGAAAATTAAAAAGCCACGGCTCCAAAGTCGTGGTACAAAGATAAGATTCTTCGTCAATTTTTTCAACACTAGGCCTAAGAAGATTAAACCTTAATGATTTTATCTCATTTGGGGTGTTTTTTAATTTCTAATAAAATATAAGAATTGTTTTCAATTAAAAAATAGAACCGAATTTTTCGATCCACTCTGGCTTGCTAAATCCCTTTACTTCCATCGTACTTTTTAATTTGCAATGAAGGGTGACGTGGATTACGGAGAAGAAAATTTATTTGTTTGTAGAATTTATTTTTAATTTCTTTTGGAAATTTAGAAAAACTTTGTTTAAATTTAGGAGTATAGTAAATTTTCATTTCTCTAAAGATTTTTTAAGTTCTTCTATCGAATTAAAGGGTCCTACTATCTTGCCTTTTTTTACTTGCTTAATAGATTTATTTAAATCTTGGTCTAATTTGTTATATCTTTTTAAAATTTTCAAAAATTCCTCATATTCCTTACGAGGAATAATTACCAATTCTTCTCCTTTGGTCAATTTTTTAGGAATAGTAATAGTAGTCATACACTTATATTATATATCTCAAATCTCAAATGTCAAATGTCCCGCTTCAAAGAAGCGAGGCTCGCCCAGTAAAACTAGGCGGCCCGCTCCAAAAAAGCGAGGCTCGCCCAGCCCTACTTTTGTTCCAAAAGTAGGGCTGGGCGGCAAATCTACATCTTAAATCTCAAAACAAATTTAAGCTCAAAACTCAAAGCGCAAAGTGTAAAGCTAAAACGTAAAGCTTAAAGCTAATTTATTTAAATTCCAAATTACAAATCCCAAATCACAAACAAATCACAAATTCAAAATTACAAATTCAAAACAAATACCCCTCCCCCTCCTATATCCTCCCCCTCCCCAAAAGGGAGGGAGGATTAAAGTGGGAGAGGGTGTTTTGAATTTTGAATTTAACTACTTTTGCGCTTTGCGCTAAAATTTGGTTTGAATTTTGGTCGTTGGAATTTATCTATCTTTCCACGCCCAAATTTCGAAGAAATTTGCGGCGGGCAGGGACAAAATTTAAAAGAGTAGGCAAAATAAAAAGGGGCAGTATTGACTTTGCCCCTTATTTTTGTTATACTAAGGGGGCATTGAGACCCCCAAAAATTCCTTACTATATAGGGCAATGCCCCCTTGCCTCTCTGCTTTATATATTATATTAAGAGAGGCATTTTTTTCTAAAACCGACCGTGGGCAGTATAATATAAAGAGCTGTTAAAAAGAACTAAAAAGAAGAAAAAAAGAGAATCCCTACAGTCAGTTTTAGTTATTTATATTTTATCATTACACTCTATTCTCTGTCAATATGCATAAATATCATAAAAATATAATATCTTAAATTTTGGCTTAAATAAAAGAAAAAATTCAATCAAAAAACAGCAAAATCTTTTGCTGTTTTTAAGTTATCCACAACTTTTCCACTTTATTTAATAATTTGCTTTTATTTGGGTATCTAAAATGTAATACATAGAATCCTTAGAAGTAGTAATTATCAATTTATCATAAACTATAGCGTAATCAATGGTCAAATCTGGATTAGGAAGGTTTATATAGCGAATAGAAACATCTCTGTAAACATTATCCTGAAACTCTTCTGTAGCAGGTTGACCAATTTTCTCCTCTAAAAATATTGGCTTGATGTCTTCAATCAAATTTTTCTCCCAATCTTTTAATAAAATTTTCAAAAGATCTTTATCTTTAATCTCAACTACCAAACCGGTTCTTTTTGTAAATGAATCTTTTTGTAAATATATAAAGAAAGTAAACTGGTCGCCAAAACAATACTTTACTTCTGACGGAATATTTATTCCTAAATATGTAGCGAGTTCATCAAGATTAAGGTATTTTATTTCGCCGTCAACTAATTTTACAAGAATTCTTGTAATTTTACCGCTACTTATTCCTTCTTTAACTTTCTTTAATTTGTCCAGTAGAAGATCCTCGTTGCCCTTTTTAATAATAATGGTCTTTATTCTGTCTACGCCAATAAGCGAATTCGGAATTTTGGGTTCTTTGGGAGCACAATTTTCGTCGCTTATACACTTATTCTCGCCCTCTCCTTCTATTAACACACATTTATAATTTCTACACTCATAATGTGAAGGAGGGACTCTCAAATATTTCCACCAATAAATAAATCCCCCAATACCACCTAAAACTAAAATCACTATAAGGCCGACTAAAACATACTCAAGAAAACAGAGTAATTCTTTTGTTTTGTTTTTTAAATTCCTTTTAAATAATGCAATTTTCAATGCTCTAATTTTCTTTTTCTCTTCCTTTTCCTTCCTTTTTCTTTCTTCCTCCTCTTTTTTTATTCTTTCTTTTTCCTTTCGCCCCTCCTCTTCTTTTCTTCTTTTTTCCTCTTCCTCTCTTAACTTCTTTAACCTCTCTTCCTCTTTTTTTCTCTCTTCTTCCTTATTTTTCTTCTCCCATTCCAACTTTTGCTCAATCTCTTTCTGTGATACCGTAAACTTTTGCGCTGATTCTTCTTCTTGGCCATCTTCTTTCCTCGACTGAAAAGAAACTTCTCCTAATTTAGATAGGTCCTGCTGCATTGTGCGGATATCATATTTATTATTCTCAACTTCAAAATTTTTCACCTCCATAAAATTTTTGTTTGTTATGATAAAATAAAAAAATACGCAAATATTAATTTCATCTTCTTCTGTCTAATCCTTTTAAAGTTAACTGAATTCTTCCCTGTTCGTCTATGTTTTTTACCATTACCGGAATTATATCCCCTACCCTCACAACATCTTCCACTCTTCTTACTTTGTATGGAGCTAACTCTGAAATATGAATTAAACCTTCGTGACCGGGTAAAATTTCTACAAAAGCACCGAAATCCACAATTCTTTTAACTTTTCCCTGAAAAACCTCTCCGGCTTTAATTTCTCTAGTTATATTTTTAATCCATTGCAATGCCTTTTTCGCGGCAATCTCGTCATCAGAAGTAATGTAAATCAATCCATTCTCTTTGATATCAATTTTCACACCCGTCTCCTCTATAATCTCATTTATTGTCTTTCCCTGCGGCCCTATTACATCCCTTATTTTTTCTGGATTAATCTGCAAGGTTAAAATTCTCGGAGCGTTTGGAGAAAGTTCCTTTCTTGGTTTATCAATAACTTTATTCATTATGTCCAAAATTTTTTCCCTCGCTTCCTTCGCTTGATAAAACGCTTGCTTTAAAATTTTTACATCCACCCCCTCTACTTTTACATCCATCTGCAAAGAAGTAATCCCATTGGAAGTACCAGCTATTTTCAAATCCATATCCCCATGATGATCTTCAGGCCCCTGAATGTCCGTTAAAACTTTGTATGTAGACCCTGAATCATCCATCATTAGCCCCATAGCAATGCCAGTAACATTTCTTTTAATCGGAACACCCGCATCCATTAAAGCCAGGGAAGCAGAAGAAGTAGAAGCCATAGAAGAAGATCCTCTGGAAGAAAGAATCTCTGAAACTACCCTGATAGTATAAGGAAAATCTTCTTCTTTTGGTAAAACAGGCACAATAGCTCTTTCCGCCAATGCACTGTGGCCAATTTCTCTTCTTCCCGGGCCCCTTACAGGTCCGGTTTCTCCAACACAATAAGGTGGAAAATTGTAGTGGTGAAAAAACTTCTTCTTTGTTTCTACTTCCATTCCATCAATTATCTGTTCATCTCCTGGAGCGCCCAATGTCACCACAGAAAGAGAGTGAGTTTTTCCTCTTTTAAACAGCCCCGAGCCATGAGTTTTTGGTAAAAATCCTATTTTACAACTAATCTCTCTTAACTCATTCAATTTTCTGCCATCAGGCCTTTTTTCCTTCTCTAAAATATTTTTGTGAATTAAATCATCTACCTCTTTTTCAAAAACTAAACCTGCTTCTCTTATCTCTTTTTCTGTGTATCCGTTATTTAACAAATACCCCTTAAGCTCTTCTGATAAATTAGATAATGCATCATCAGAAGAGTCCTCAAGCGCTTTTTCTAATTTAGATTTAAGAAATTCTTTTACTATATCTGTAAGTTTAGTGTCCGGATTAGCGATTTCTAGTTCTTTTTTTGCAGGATTTATCTTCTTGGCAATTTCTTTTTGGAATTGAATAATTTTCTCAATCTTGGGCAAAGAAAATTCTATACCCGATAATAAAATATCCTCTTTTATTTCTTTTCCTCCGCCTTCTAACATATTTATTTTTCCTTTCTTGCCTGCCACTATTAAATCTAAATCACTATCTTCTCTCTGGGAATAAGAAGGATTAACAATCCAATTTAAAGAATCTTTAGAATCTTTTTCTCTGGCAATCCTTATCCCGCCTATAGGGCCATTCCAAGGAATATCAGAGATACTTAAAGCGCAAGATGCGCCGATTAAACCAAGAATGTCAGGATCATTTTCTTTATCAAAAGAAAGAACAGTAATAATTATTTGGATTTCGTTTCTAATTCTTTTGTCAAATAATGGCCTTATTGCTCTGTCAATTAATCTCGCTGTTAAAATTGCCTCATCAGAAGGCCTGCCTTCTCTTTTTATAAATCTTGAACTCTTTATTTTGCCGGCGGCATAAAGTTTTTCTTCATAATCAACTGTCAAAGGCAAATAATCAACATCCTTTGGGTGTTTACTTAAAGTTGCAGTCACTAAAACCGTAGTTCCTTCATAACTTACCACTACAGAACCGTTCGCTTGAGGAGCTAATTCCCCTACTTGTATTTTTAGTTCTTTTCCATCTATCTCTGTTTTGAACTCCATGGATTTGCTATTTATCATTACAATTTAAACACCTTCTTTAAAATACTCCTACGCGAAGTACGTGGAACTAACTTCTTTTCTTTTTTTAAAAAATACCTACTCTCTCCTAAATCAATAAAATCATCCGCGGACTCCTTTAACTTAGAAGAAGTGCTTTTAGAAAACGCAAGAACCTCCACTTGTTTCCCCTGATTTTTTAAATATTCTACCAAAGGAACAAAATCACCGTCTCCACTTATTAAAACAATTACATCCAAAGAAGGTGCCAATCTTATAGCATCTACGGTAATTCCTACATCCCAATCTGCTTTTTTAAGTCCGCCGTAAAAAATTTGAAGATCTTTCACTCTTGTTTCAATTCCTATTTTCTGTAATGCCTCAAAAAAATGCGCCTCTTCTCTTGTCTCGGTCCTAATTACATAAGCAATTGCCCTTATAAGCTTCCTTCCTGCCACCGCCGTTTTTAAAACTTCTTTAAAATTAACTCTTGAATTGTAAAGATTTTTTGCAGAGTGATATAAATTTTGAACATCTATTAAAACTCCTATTCTTTGTTCTTTATGTTTAATTACAGGCATAATTTAAGATTTGGCAATGAGAATTGATACAACTATTTTCTCAATCCTAATTTTTTAACAAGAGCACTGTATCTTTTTGGATATTCTTCTTTCAAGTAATCCAACAATCTTTTTCGTTTTGAAACCATTTGTAAAAGCCCCCTACGAGAATGATTGTCTTTAGGATGTTTCTTTAAATGAGAGGATAATCGCTTAATTTCTTCGGTAAAAATAGCAATCTGCACTTCGTAGGAGCCAGTATCTTTATTATGAATCCTGTATTTAGATATAATTTTTTCTTTTTCTTTGGTAGTTAAAGACATGGTAGATATATTATCAACAATAAATGGCATAAATAACCGATAAATAGAGCCTGGCAATATTCCGATGAATTATTTTATGTATGTATCTTAGCATAAAAACAAAAAACAGGCAATATTTACCCTGTACCAGTAGAAAATCACGGCTTACCCCACATCATGGCTATGAAGCCATAGTATAGGATAAATCTGAATAAAGAGGCAACTATATTAAGAACAATCAGCTACCTCTAAGAAAATTCTTTAATTGCTTAAACGTTTTTGTATTTATGATATCCTTCTTTTCTGCCCATCCTCTACGTGCCTGATAAACTCCAAATTCCATATATCTCAACTGATCTTTATGATGAGCGTCCGTATTAATTACCATTTTTATTCCCATTTCTTTTGCTTTTTTAATATTTATATCATTCAAATCTAACCTTTCTGGATATGAATTTATTTCCAAAACTACATTAAACTGTTTTGCCGCTCTTAAAAGTCTATCTATATCTATCTCATACTCATCTCTTTTCTTCAAAATTCTGCCTGTGGGATGCGAAATAATTTTGATATAGGGATTTTTCATTGCGCTTATAATTCTTTCGGTCATCTTATTCTTTTTCATTCTAAAATTAGAATGAATTCCCGCAATGGCATAATCTAATCGTTTTAAGGCGCTATCAGAAATATCAATTCTGCCATCTTTTAATATATTTGTCTCCGCCCCGTGAAAAATGCGGAAATTTATTCCATTTTTTTTAAATTTAGAATTCAATTTGTCAATTTCTTTTTTCTGCTGTGATAATTGTCTTTCGTTTAAGCCGTGTTCTATTTTCAAAAATTTAGTATGGTCAGTTATCCCGAGATACTGATAGTTTCTTAAAATAGCCGACTGCGCCATCTCTTCTATAGAGTTTTTTCCTCCATCCCAGTTAGAATGACAATGCAAATCTCCTTTAATATCTTTCAATTCCACTAATCTCGGCAATTTTCCTTCCAGAGAGAGCTCAACTTCGCCTCTGTTTTCTCTTATTTCTGGCGGCATCCATCTCATCCCTAATACAGCATAAACATCCTCTTCTGTTCTGCCTGCTATCTTTTTATTCCCTTTAAATACGCCGTATTCATTTAACTTTAGTCCTTTTTTAATGGCAATTTTCCTTGTTGCTATATTATGCTCTTTTGAGCCGGTAAAATACTGCAATGCGGAACCAAAACTATCTTCGGCAATCACCCTCAAATCTATATCAAATCCTTGCTCTGTTCTAACCGACGACTTAGTAGGCCCCTTCCCCCAAATCTTCACAATCCCCGGCATAGACACAAAAAAATCCATTACCCTTTCTGGCTCATTGCAAACCACTAAAATATCCACATCCCCTATGGTCTCTTTCTTCCTTCTAACTGACCCTGCCAAAGATATTTGCCTCACTTCTTTTAAAGAACCGATTTTCTCTATTATGTTATGCGCTACCGGCAAAATTTCTCCCAATAAAAATCTCCCCTTACTTCTCTTAAAAAATGCGATTCCCTGCAAAATATTTTTCTCTGTTTTCTCGCCAAAGCCAAACAACGGAGCAATTTTATGCGCTTTTGCCGCTTTTTCCAAGTCCTTAATATTTTTTATCCTCAATTTCTTATACAATACTTTTGCTTTCTTTGGCCCCATCCCCTCTATCGCGACCAACTCTTCTAAATTTATAGGAAGTTTCCTCTTTAATTCTTGATGGTATTTTATTTTTCCTGTTTTTAAATATTCCTCTATTTTCAACGCAATGCTTTCTCCAACCCCTGGAATAGAATTCAATGCTTTAATCCCACCTTCTTTGTAAATCTCTCTTACATCTCTCTCTAAATTCTCCAAGGTAATCGCCGCTTTTTTGTACGCATAAGGTTTAAACTGGACATCTTCCATTTCCAAATAATCTGCTATTTCATATAAAATTTTTGCTATCTCTTTATTAGTCATAAAAGAATTTTTAGGTAAAACTTAAGTGAGACAACTACTGAAAAATGCCTTGTCCTCATTTATGCACAAATGGTACTTTAGATGGCTTTTTGAGAGACACCAAGTTTTTATAAATTAAAATAGGAAAAAAAGCACTAATAAGTAAAAAGATAGTTACCCCGATAAATAAAACATTAAAACCAAAACGAGCCGCTATTATACCTCCCGAGGCACCAGCGATTCCCGTGCCAAATCCAATTAAAGAAGCCCTGATACTCCATTCAAATGCCTCTTTCCCTTTATCAATATGACGAGTAAAAATAGCTGTATATCCTGGGGCATTCATTCCTATACCAATAGCATAAACTACTTGCAACAAATAAATATGCCAAGGCAGATAAGAAAAAAGGTAAAAAAAGACAGCGATAGCAGCTAAAATGCATCCTACCACTACAAAAATTAAGTCATCTTTCTCCCCGCGATTTTTATCTAAAAATCTTCCAAAAGGTACCACTACTATAGATTTGACTATCCAATAAATTGCAGCCGCAAATCCGGCTACTTCTACCCCGCCTTCTTTAATATTCTCAGATAAAAAGATAGCAAAAATAGGGTTTACAAAACCCAAACCAGCCACTAAAGCTACATCAGATAAAATTAGAATTTTGATAACCTTGTTAATACTCATACCAATTTTATTCCGCCTAAGCTTTCGCGAAGTAAAAACTTAGGTGAGTGATTGAAATTGAACACTCTGTCCTTTCTAAAACTCGGAAATAATGAAAAATTAAGTTTTTAATTTTAGCTTTGATGTTTCAGTAACCAAAAATTCTACACTCTTTACAGCTTAAATTTTTGGGCAAAGTCCTTTTAAGGTCTTTGCGTTTTCTATGGCATATCCATAAAAATCATTATTAAAATAAACATAAACCTCTTTATTATTTTTAAGATATTTTTTGATCAAATTAGATAATTTTTTAATCTGAGAATCTGAATATTTTGAAGCAAAAAGCTCACCTGGTCCATGCATTCTTATATATACAAAATCGGATGTGCATATTTCCTTCTTTGGATACCTTTTTGAATCCGCAATAACCCAGGCAACATTATATTTTTCTAATAATTTATAAATCTCTTGAGAACACCAGGAAGGGTGACGAAACTCAAAAGCAAGTTTGACTCGCGAATCCTTTGCGAATTTTTTTTCGCGAATCCTTTGCGAATTTTCTAAAAACTCTTCTACTCTTTTAATGTTTTCATTAGTTGCCTTAAAACTAGGAGGAAACTGAAACAAAATAGGACCCAGTTTTTCTTTTAGATGCAAAGCATTTTGCAAAAATTTTTTCCAGGCAATTTTTACACCTTTTAGTCGTTTAATATGAGTAATAAACCTGCTCGCTTTTACTGAAAAAACAAAATCTTTCGGTGTCTCTTGATACCATTTTTTATAAGTTGACTCCGTTGGTAAATGGTAAAAAGAATAATTTATTTCTGTGGTGTTAAAATAAGAAGAAAAATATTTTAATCTATCTTTGGGAGGCAGTTCTTTTGGATAAAAAATCCCTATCCAATGAGAATAAATCCAACCAGATGTACCAATATATAATTTTCTTTTTTTCATAAATTTCAACAAGTTAAATGAAATATAGCCATAACCTTTTTGTCTTTTTCTAACTTATTATAAATCTTCCACGCCTTTTTGCTGTTTTCAATAACTACTTCCACTCCTTTGTTTTTAAAATAATTTTTAAATTTTTCTGATACTTTCATCAAGCCGGAATAGCCCGTCCCCACAACAACTACATCAATCTTAATAGACAAAATTTCATCAGGCACATCACTCATATCCAAATAATGCCCTTCTCTTCTCCAAAAAGGAGATAAAACTTTAATATTCCCCGAATCAATATCAGGATAAATAATCACATCATTAAAATATTCCTTATTATTTATTATTATTTTCCCAAATTGATATAAGTTAATCATATTCAATAGAATAGAAGCAGATACACGCAGATCTTTGCCTTCGGCATACGCTGATTTACGTAGATAATTTTTATCAGCGTGTATATACAATTACCACAAATTCTCCTTTTACTTTTTGATTTTCAAGTTCTTCAATGACTTTATCAAAGCTACCCTCAAATCTATTCTCGAATTTCTTGGTTAACTCTTTCAAAACAATAACATTTTTAGAAATATTCTCCATTTCTGAAATCTCTTTTATTTCTTTTAATGTAAGTAAAATCCTGTAAGGGCTTTCGTAAAATATCACAGGGATTTTCTCTTCTATAATTCTTTTAATAAATTTTTTTCTTTTTTTCTTCTTAGGAAGAAACCCCAAAAACAAAAATTTATCTGAAGGAATTCCAGAAATACATAAGGCAGCAATTAAAGCACACGGTCCCGGAATAGGGACGATTTTTGTATTGGGAATTTTACTTTTTATTAAACTAATTAATTTCTCTCCGGGATCAGAGATGCCCGGAGTTCCCGCATCGCAAACCATCGCTATTCTCTTTTTCCGCTCCAAAAGATGTAAAATATAATTTATTCTCCTTAATTTGCTGTAAGAATGATAACTTAAAACAGGTGTTTTTATATTATAATAATTCAACAACTTTTTAGTAACTCTGGTATCTTCACACAAAATTAAATCTACATTCTTTAATACCTCCAATGCCCTTAAGCTAATATCTTTTAGATTTCCAATTGGGGTGGCCACAACATAAAGCATAGATTAAAAAATTATAATTTATTAAATAACCAAAAAATTAAAGATAAAATAATACTAATAATAATACAGGTGGCAATAGGAAAAAATAAAGTAAAGTTATCTCTTCTTATATAAATATCCCCGGGAAGTTTTCCTATTAAAGGAACCTTCCCCACTAATAAAATAAATATACCTGTTATTATAAATACAAATCCTATTAAAATTACTAATTTACCGAAATCTATCTCCATCTGTTTATTATTATAAAACAAATCAAAATTGTCTGCTATAATATGCGCTAGAAACCATATAGGCAACACTTTGAAAGCTTTTTGGATAAATTGTATGCTTAAGCAGAAAATTAGGCGGCCACTTTACTCCTCTCCGAAAACTTGAGCGGTAAATATATACAGCTCTACCTCTCCGGTCTTCCATGCATCTCTTGGTAAACCAGCTTTATGTTCGCATAGATTTCCCATAAATTCTTCTAAATCCCAGTTATTCTCTGTAGCCACTTGCGGAAGAAATACCCCCACATTATTCCCTTTTCTTATCTCTACTCCATGTTTTCCGATTTCAATTTTGTGCCAGTCATCTATTTTTTTAAGTGGGCTTAAAACAGAAATTTCATAGGTTAAATCTTTTAACTCTTCCGGTCTAACCGGCAAAAACCTTGTATCTGAAGTGGCAGCAGCAATAGCCATATAAGACACCGTTTTGTACAAAGGCAAATCCAAATCTTTGCTCCAAAACCTGCCTATACAACCTCTTAGTTGGCCATGTTTTCTAATAGTTACAAAAGCACCCATAGGAGTATTTAAAACAGGGTCATCAATTTTAAATTCCGGAATTTTGTTTTCTAAAATATATTTCTCTACCGAAGTTTTAGCAATCTCTAATAATTTTTTCTTTTGGGCTTCATTTAGCTCCTTATCGCTTATCACTGACCTCTTATCACTCATAAATGCCACCGCTCCGTATCCTACCACCTGAGATTTATCCCCAAAAGATGTATCCCCTGAATTTGCATATTTTAAAAGTTCAATTTCTTCTGCGTTAATTTTCTCTGCAACTTTCATTACCACCTCCACAGCAGTCTCCCCGCATAAGCAAGTATGCAGA
>Ga0190361_1000571_pt1 | contig 14578 bp, 16 predicted proteins | sample 48721845_MG_FD_161273 | JGI IMG/M metagenome (GOLD analysis project Ga0190361, IMG submission 161273) | Hydrothermal vent microbial mat bacterial communities from Southern Trench, Guaymas Basin, Mexico - 4872-18-4-5_MG | ecosystem: Environmental > Aquatic > Marine > Hydrothermal vents >...
TGAAAGCGGATTTTGTGGATTTCTTCATAGATGAGCTCGAGCAGGAGTTGAATATCAATATCCAGGATCAGAAGTTACGAAGGAATAACAAGCCCAAGCCAGGCACAAGCAAGCTGTGCAAAGATAAGGATTAGCTTAAGCTTAAGTTTAAGCTTAAGCCGGTGCAAAGATAAATAGAAGCGCAAGTTGATGAAGACTCTTTTTAAATCTTTTATTTAAACATAAAGAGCATCAGCATCGAGAGAGATTACATGCAGTGCATGCACCCATACAAGTGGGCATACCGATTTCTGCAACCTATTTGCAAATATCTGCTTAGGGATATAAGGCTTTTCCAATCGGTTCAGGATCCAATCATGGTACATCTTTGCTTTTCCAGGCTCTCCCTTCCTCTTACTTATAATATATTGCCATCCAGAAGTTCAATAAAGGCCATGCACCTGCACCCTTACGTCTTACATCGCCGTTCACCATCCGCTCGTCCTGAGCAGAACATACCTCAAATGGATATACCAGTCCAAGTAGAGAGGCATCAACCACATAATCATTTATCGCACCAAAAGTGCAGAGGAAATAGCCATGTGAAGGGTCGGGGTCATAGACATAGGCACTCTTCAGGCTGTTTTCCATCTGTGAAGCGCACAGCAGCCACTTTTTATTCTTATTCTTATTGTTATTATTCTTATCCCCGTTCATCAGCTCGTTTGCGTATCTGAGCCCACACATACAGGCAGCTATCGAATACGTGTGGTTGTCCCCGATATCAGGGTATGTACTTCGCTCTTCCCAGAGGTCGAATGTCGGGATGAGAAAGTGGTTCCTGTACCAGTGTTTGCAGATACCATCTGCCACTTTCGATATCAGTTCTTTGAAGTCCTTCATCGCTTCCTCTTGCTCTTGCCTGTAATTATAATGGTGCCAGATAGCCCACAATAAGGTGCCTGCCTGGTCAGGCTGGAACTGTTCCCCTGCTCTTGCGCCATTTGTGTGATACCGCTGGAAGAAGATACCGTCTGGTGCTTCCGCGCGCTCCATGCACCACTGGAAAAAATCTGCCTGGATATCTAATCCCAATATGTCCGCAGCCACACAGATGAAAGAAGCATCCCTGAGCCACACGTACCGATAGGACGTGACATCGCGGGGATAGTATTTCATATCAGTGTTAGCCGCGACTATCGCGCCATTTTCCACTACTGCATCTTTTATCACCCTTCTTGATGCCTCCAACAATGCTTCTCTGGTTACCATTTTCATTCAAAAACTCGACTCAAACTTAGCAGATGTTTATTACCAATATTAACATATTTGAGATACCTCTTTGCTGCTTTATAGCAGCGCAAGACCTGCTCACGTGGCGTTACTGGCATATCGCACATATAAAAAGCAGGATGGAAGACGAGCAGAGAATAGGGTATCCGCGGATCAATATCAGCGATGAATCGTGCGATATTCTCAACCTCCTGTGCGTCTACATAGAAAGGCACAAGTAAAGTGGTAGCGGTGAGAACAGGAGTTGAAGATGCAGAGACGGCAAAGAACTCATCGGCAATGAGCTTGAAGTTCTCATACGCCCGCTCGTTAGGAACACCGCTGAGTGCGAGACTGAGGTTCGGATTGAAGGCTTTGAGGTCGAATTTCACTATCCCACCACTGGCTAATGACAGTTCTGCTGCCTGGCGCACCAGCCTGGTGGAGCCACAGCCGTTCCATTCCCAGCATATTCGCAAATCCCTCTCCCGCTCCTCCAGAATCCTGCGTGTGGCATGAATAGCAAAAGGAAGCTGGGGCTCGGGACTGCCACCAAAGTAACAGATACAGTATGCGTTCTCACGTCGCAGTACAGCGGACACGAAATCATATTCGCTCATCGCCCTCGCAGCATTGAGATTCTTATGCGTTTCGTTCTGACAGAAGATGCAGTTGAAATTGCAGCCATAGAAGAATACCGCAACGTTCACTTTACCGGGCTGTGAAGAGCCGGGGCAGAACCAGGAAGCGCAGCAATTTGTTGGTAGTGGGTCATAATACACATGCATGAGTGCATAGCCTTCGGGTACCGAAGAGACCAATCGCCCATTTATATTTGCTCTAAGACCGCAATAGCTCCTCTCTCCCTCACCCATCTCACATTCATTTGCGCACAGATCACAGGTACAGGTTATACCTCCTTTGGTCTTTGGTGGACTGCTCACAAGTTTATACACTGCTCTTATCTTTGTATGCGCCTCTTTAATATACTCCATTCCCTTTCCACGGAGTATGCAATCGGCACAGACATGCAGAGTTGCTGATGCTTTTCTTTCACCACATATCGCGCATCTTACCATCGCATCTCATCTTAGCCTGCAATTACGTTTATCGTTTACGCTATATTTATGGTAGAGTGATTGTTTTATTTAATGCAAATGCAACTACGGAATAAGAATAATAGAGTGGGTATAATCGGTGGCACGAACCTATTTGATACCGGACTAATGGCTGGTTGCAGTGAGGAGGAGCTAAAGACGAAGTATGGGGATGTCTACCTGTTTGTCAGTCCCGAATTCGTATTCATTCTCAGACATGGCAGATACAGGAACATCCCACCACACAGGATAAATCACAGAGCGAACATAATGGCGTTCAAGGTGCTCGGCATTGATAGAATCATAGGAGTAACTTCGGTGGGCAGCTTGAAGAAAGAGATAAAACCCGGCTCGTTGCTCGTGCCCCATGATTACATCAGTCTGTGTAACATACCCACCTTCTTCGATGATGAGATTGTGCATATTACACCTGGCTTAGATAGTGATTTGAGAATCGAGCTAATAGAAGCGGCGAAAGCGGAGGGCATACCCGTGATTGATGGCGGCATATATTTCCAGAGTGTAGGACCGCGACTGGAGACGAAGGCGGAGATAAATTTCATAAAGGACTATGCAGATGTGGTTGGCATGAGCATGGGTGCAGAGGCAACACTTGCAAAGGAATTGGGACTGAAATATGCGAATTTAAGCTCGGTTGATAATTATGCACATGGTATAGCCGAAGAGGAGCTGAGCTACCAGAGGATAGTAGAAGCTGCTTCTAAGATGCGAGATAATGTAGAGAGGGTGCTATTGCGTGTGTTTAGAGATGACGAGAATAGCAGGGGTTTTTAATCACGCTAATGCATTGAAGGTAGCAATCAGTGGTTTTGAGGCGCTGAAGACAAAGACAAATACGAAGGACGTCAACGTCAGATTGAAGAATGCGGTATGTGATGAGAGCTTAAGGAACTGCATCGCCACCAGTGGAGAGCTGAAGAAGAATAAGGACAAGAATAGACTTAGACTCGTAGCAGATGTAGAGCTATATAATAAAGAGGAGGGCAGCAGCTATGACTTACTTTTACATTACCTCGAGAGGAGAGCCGATATTGAGGGTACAGAGATAGAGAAGAGCTTGGACGGTGTTTTTGCTTTTGCTCTGTGGCGAGTAGAAGATGATGAAGTACTCATCGCCCGTGACATACTGGGCATAAAACCGCTCTGGTTCGTACATGCAGATGGATTCGCATTTGCATCAGAGCGAAAGATGCTGGAAGCGATGGGTTTCCCACATGCTATCTTGCTTGAGCCAAGAACAGTATTGCGGTATGATATAAAGGGTGACAGGTTAAAATTTGAGCATCGGGCTTTCTTCTCTACCAAGCCAGAGCTGAGCGGTGATATGGCGAAGTTGAGGTCAGAGTTACTGGAACTGATACGTGCGAGCGTAAAGAGGAGGATACCAGCGGGCGAGAAGTTTGGTGTACTCTTCTCTGGTGGGCTGGATTCCACACTCATCGCATATCTGTGCAAAGATTCGGGTGCTGATTTCAACTGCTATACCGTCGCGGTAGAAGAGCCAGGGATGAAGATGGCTGAGGATTTACAGTTTGCGAAACATGTAGCAGCCCGTCATGGCTTTGAGCTGAGGATAAAGAGGTTACGGATAGAAGAGCTGGAGAGGTATCTCAAAGAGGTGATACCGTGTATCGAGGATACGGATGTTGTGAAGGCGAGTGTGGCATTGCCATTATATGTGGCATGTGAATTTGCTATGGAAGATGGTATAAAGACCGTTCTCTATGGTCTGGGCACGGAGGAGCTATTCGCCGGTTATGAGCGGCATAAACGTGTGAAATTAGAGGAAGTGGGTGAAGAATGCTTGTCTGGGCTCATGGGTGCGTATGAGCGCGACCTCTATCGCGACGATGTAATAGCCAATCATTGCGGGATTTCATTACGTGCGCCGTTTCTAGCACCTGAACTCGTGGAGTTCGGATTGAGAATACCACCGGTATTGAAATTGCACAATGGTGAGGATAAATTAATTTTACGAGAGATAGCGCGGCGAGAGCTTGGTCTGATGGATGTAGCGAGCAGGAAGAAAAGAGCTATTCAGTACGGCTCGAATTTCATTAAAGCAATGGATAAACTGAGAGCGAGAAAAGGATATCGGTATAAGCGAGACTACATAAGGACTTTTTATCCCGCACGAAACATCAATCTTGGTTGTATCTTCAATTCCGGAATTGAGAGCATATATGCATTATGGTTAATGCAAAAAGCGGGCTATCAGGTGGATTGTTTAATCGCCTCTGACTCAACCTCAACCTCAACTTCAACTTCATCCTCATATATGCCTGAGGTTGTGGAGCAGCAGGCGAAAGCTCTTGGGTTACCACTGATAATGGAACCGGAGCTGGAGCGTGGGAATCTTGGTGCTGCTTTGAGAGAGGCGAAAGCGAAGTATCAGATAGGAGGTATTATCACAGATATTAGAGATGATGAAGCCGCTAAAGATAGAATAGAGCGCACTGCGGCAGAAGAAGGTCTGGTACTATTATCACCATTGTGGCATACCAACTATGAGACAGAACTGCGGCTTGCTCTTAGTTCGTTTGAGGTGATTCTATGTGCGGTACCCGTTGAGCACAGGGCATGGCTTGGCAAACGGATAACTCCCTATGATAGTGATATTGAGTGGCTGGTGAAGCATAGAGGCAAGTATCAAACCTTAGTGCTGAACGGTCCAATGTTCAGTGGTAGAATAGAGATAGTAGCGAGAGAAGAGGAGGTTATTGGTGCTGATACCGCGACAGTGCAATTGCGGTTGCGATTGGTAGAGAAGGAAGCGGAGACGAAGACGAAGACGGAGATATGCTCTGGCTCATCTTTGCGCTTCTGACCGCATTCTTTGAATCCTTGAAGGATGTCTTCAGCAAGAAATGTTTAAGAGAGAGCAAGAGCAATGAGTACGTGCTGGCATGGGCATTACCCTGCTTTGCACTACCGTTTCTACTGCCTGCTCTATTATTCACCGGTATTCCCGCACTGGGCACGCGATTCTGGCTGGCGCTGTTCTCCGGCTCAACTCTGTATGTAGTAACGCTAATCATGTATATGCGAGCGATAAAAATCTCTGAGCTCTCTATTACTGTGCCTATGCTCACATTTACACCACTGTTCATGCTCGTGACATCGCCATTAATAGTGGGTGAATTCCCAAACGTGGGTGGTATCATCGGTATTCTCATGATTGTCGCGGGCTCATATCTGTTAAATGTGAGCGAGAGGGTACACGGGTATTTTGCACCATTCAAAGCGCTTGTGAGTGATAAAGGTGCGAGGTTGATGCTTTTGGTTGCTTTTATATGGAGTATAACATCCAATATAGACAAGATAGGGCTATTGAACTCATCGCCGTTGTTCTGGGTCATCGCGGTTGACTCGGTAGCTGCGTTACTGCTATTACCACTGGTCATAGCGATAGCAAGAAAAGAGCAGATTAGCATGAATGGACAAGGTTTATTGAAAGTAGGGCTATTTGGGGGTTTGACTTCCATCTCACAGATGACTGCTATCTCGCTCACGCTCGTTGCATACGTGATTGCAGTGAAGCGAACGAGTGCGATAATGGGCGTTATCTTCGGCTATTCGATCTTTAAGGAGTCGGGCATAAAGGAACGGTTGAGTGGTGTCATGGTGATGATTGCGGGCGTTTTGTTCATTACACTATCTCAAGGAATATAATGCACTTAACTTAAGAATAACATCAATTCAATTGTCTCAATCATCAAAACCCGGACAAAATCCATTTCCAGTTTTAATTCAGGAATTTAAGAGATAGGAGACTCACCTTCACATTAGTGGTCCATCAACTTTTATCATTATCTTTAAGTTAACCATCAGATGTAGTCGCAAGAAGTTTCCTACTTTAGATGTCTAATTAGCTAACATCCGAATCGTACCGATGACCGGTACATAATAGATTATGCACTATCCAAACCTTTTCTATTCCACGTGTCCCTTTTGAATGAGTTCTCCCTTTTTAAACTTTTCGAAAGCTTCACTTGTAGAGATTATTTCCACATCGCCCGCATACTCAAGCGATATCCAGCATTTTGAAAGGAAGAGTAGCTCACGTTTTTCGCCAGGTGTCAGGTGTCAGGTGCCAGGTAATATCTTTGGGGGTATAGATGAATCTCAGGTCAAATCTTTTTAGTTGCGTAAAGCTACTCGGCTATCTCTTTGGGCATGTCTTCCAGAACCTCTGGAATGACTTTCTCATAGCTCTCGAAAATGTTCGTTTTTTAGCAGACAAAAGGCAGAGGATTTATAGATTATGCAAGAAATAGCTTACTTCTGACTCTGTTATACTTACACTTACCGCACTTTGTCTTTGTCCCCGACTCTTAAATTGCGGGGAGTGTCAGGAAGAGGAACAGGAACAGGAATCGGTTTTTGTTTTTTATATCTACGTAGAAGAAATGATAATCAGAGATGATACCAAAAGCGTTTTTTATCACTTCGGGCATGGGTATGGCTTATGATCACGATGCTGCTTTCGATCTCGCATTGCAGGATGCGGGGATAGGTGAATGCAATCTGGTTGAGGTCTCCTCCATACTGCCTGCGAAGGCTGAAGAGGTGGATAAGATGTCGTGTACGTGTATACCCGGCGAGATAACTTTCTGTGTGCTCTCCCGCATGGCTGGCAAATCAGGCGAGCTCATTGGTGCTGGTGTGGGATATGGCTGGCTTAGAGACTCAACCGATAGCGATAGCAATAGCAATAGCCCTGTTTTTGGTATCATCTGTGAGCATCATGGTCATCACTCGCGTGATTATATAGAGTCGAAGATAAGGAACAAACTGAAGACGATGACTGAGAGTCGCAATCACAATATAGATAAGGATAAGGAGTTGAAGCTGGATTTGAAGCGGATAGAAGTGAAGACGGCAGTGGTAGAAGAGCATAAATTCGGCTCGGTCGTTGCGGCACTGGTTTTTGTATAACTCAACCTAATCTAATCTGACCAAGTATCATGAGCGTTCTATTAGGCGCGCCGGTATGGTATGGTAATCGCCCATTCAGGCGAACGATCGAAAAGCTTCATGAACTCGGTCTGGATTATATCGAATTCTCGCTCGATTATCCCCTGCCCGGGAGCATGAAGGAAGCGGATAAGAAAGAGTTAAAAGGGCTATTAGCAGATTATGGTATGCGTATCGCATTTCATTCACCTAATGATATCGCAGTTATGCACCCGCGTGAAGAGATAGCAGATGCGAGTATGCGTATACTGAGGCAGTGTATGGAATTCTCTGCGGGATTCACACCTCTGTATTACAATCTCCACATCCATCCGCGACTCTCAACATACAAGCTCCAGGAGGTGCGTGCAGAGGTAAAGAGGAAGAGCATCAGTAGATATTTTGAAATAGCGAGTATGGCTTCCGAATTCGGTATGCGGGTATGTGTGGAGAACGATCTGGTGCCTTTTGAATGGTCAGAATTGATACTGGAAGCAGTCTCTTTACCCAAAACATATCTCACTTTTGATATCGGGCATGCGATAATGGCGGAATTGAGACCTTCAACAAAAGGGGGCAGTCACAACTACATCGATTACCTTCAGAGATGGATAAAGGCATGCGGCGGTGCGAAGATACTGGTCGTGCACCTGCATGATTGCTCTATCAGTGATAAGCAGGACCACCTCTCAATTGGGCGTGGTGAGCTGGATTTCAATCAGATATTCGAGCTTCTGAAGCCTACGGGTCTCAAATATATGGTGATAGAGACTTTCTGGCGTGATAAAGCGAGAAGAGAGATGAGTTATGATGAACTAAGGCGGAATATAGAATTCTGTAAGCACTACTGGTGATATATATCCTCTAACCGCTCTATACATTCCTCAAGGCTCGTTATATCCTGTTCACCAGTTTCGAGGTCCCTTAAGGTAACTTTTCCAGCCTCCAGTTCGCGTTTGCCCACGAGCACTGCATAGGAAGCATGAAGCGCATTGGCATAAGCCAGCTGCTCCCTTATACTTCGGTTCATCAAATCCAGATAGGTTATGAAGCGCTCTCTCAACCTGGCGGTTATTCTTATAGCAGTTTTAATCACTTCACGATCCTGATCTTGCCGCTTCTTATCTCGCACCGGTACCACCACTATCACTTTCTTCAATTCATGCCCCTCATCCTGGAATATCTCCGCTAATCGGTCAAAGCCGAATGCAAAGCCAGTTGAGGGGATATCCTCACTGCTGCCGAACAATGCAGCCAGCCGGTAGGTACCACCGCCGCATATCTGCCTCTGTGCTCCCAGCTTATCTCCCGCTTCGTATATCTCGAATACCATTCCTGTATAATAGTCCAGTCCCCGTGCTATACCCAGGTTCAGGGTATAGCTAACCTCATAATAACGCAGTAGTTCCAGCAACTGCTCCAATCGTCCCAATTGCTCCTGTGCTTCACTGTCCTTCGCAATCATTCTTCGTGCCTCTTCCATTGCTGCCTCACCCCTTGAGTCTATAAGGTGGATTAAATCCTCTTTCTTGCTACTCTCTAACCCTATATCGCTCATTAACTCTGTCAATTCACTCTTCGCTCCTTTATCTATCAATCGCATCGCTCTGCTTATCATCGCATCACTCATATTCGCAGTTCGTAATATCTCTCTTAAGAGACCTACATGACCCACATGCAGCTCTGCTTTTATACCCAGTGTATTTGTGATATGATAAGCGAGTGCAATTAGCTCCGCCTCCGCCTCTGGATGGTCAGAGCCGATAATCTCAGCTCCAAACTGCCAGAATTCACGGTATCGAGCACGCTGCGGCTCCTCGTACCTGAAACAATTACCGAAATAATAGACCTTCGTCGGCTTCGGCGCCATTTTCAGTTCATTGACGTACAGTCTTATCACCGGTGCGGTCAGTTCAGGTCTCAGTGCTAAGTGCCTGCCACTTTTATCTCTGAATTCGTACATCTCTCTCAGAATGCCCTCTCCTGACTTGAGTGTGAATAACTCTGCGAGTTCAAAGGTAGGTGTACTTATCTCCTCATAGCCCCATCGCTCCGCTATCTCCCGCATCTTCGCTTCTATCATTCGCCTCTTCTTCATTTCCGCCGGCAGGAAATCCCGTGTACCCCTCGCTCTCTCTATTCGCATTTCGCATTATCGCCCCAAGATGAACCTATAATAATAAATCCGCTCTCATACAAATACAGATACACAAATCATCTTTTGTCTGGAGATGCACAAATAGCAATAGCTCTCTTCACCTCTTCCCAATCTACATCCGTTGAGACGCACCCGCTCCTTGTGAGCACTACTCCTATCATTGGTATACCTTTCGATGTGACATACCGCATCGCTTCATAGAGGTCATGCTGACATGCAACGCCCAGCGCAGCCTGTGGCTTCTTATCGCTTATCGCTCGCTTTACAAATTCGCCTCCCGGTGCAATGCAGATGCTAACACCCAGAGCATCGCATAGTCTTTTAAGTTCCGCAATCCCACACCTACCGCATGCCTTGCATAATATACCCTCACGAGGCGATACCTTTGCGGGACATTCAAGGCTGCGGAGGCATTGAGGCAGGAATAGAATCCTCTTAGACGGTGCTGTATTCTCATACGCTGTCCTGTATATCGAGTTCATCAGTGCAATGCCTATCTCATCTACAATTATGTGGTTTATATGGAGATACCCGAGCAATAGCTTCGCCGGGTGGTAAAAGAGATTAAGCACAAAGAGTGTGAATCGCGGGAATAGCTCTCTCTTATATACGGCTAAGCATATTGCTACCAGGGTCAGCACCGCAAATACTATAACCAGGCTTATAAAAACCGTTCCCACCCATAGATACACCGCAGAAGATAAAAAGATGGTATTACTACTACTCATTATTCCCCTATTCCCATCTTGCACCTCGCTATTATCTCATGAATGTCCACCGTGGTGTTCACACACCCGGTTGTCTTTAAGGGTACGCCCTGTGCGGGTATCCCTACAAGCTTCACATTTAACAGTCCTTCATGCAGGTTCGGATAGCACGCTACACCAACTACCGCTTTCACCTGTCCCCGGTTATACATAAGAATCCGCTTCGCGAACGTGCCACCCGGAGAGATATATAGGCTGATGCCAAGCTCCTTACAAACAGCGCTCAGTTTCGCAATCTCGCATCTCCCACATTCCACACACTTGATGCCCTCCAGCGGGCTGAGTTTTGCCGGACAGTCAGGGCTGCGAATACATTGTGGCAGCAATAATACACGCTCTTCCAGCTTTGTCCTGGCAAATGCCGGATAGTTCACCGCGTTCCCTATCTCCACCGACACGCGGTCCACCAGTGTGGGGTCAACATGGAAGAAAGATAGCAGCCTGCGGAGTGGCTCCTCGAATACTGATAACAAGAAGAGAACGAGATTGGGGAATATTATCCGGTGTGTACGGAATATGAATATACAGAATAGGAGAGCTATCAGAATAAGAATTGCAAAGGCTATTGCTCCTATTACTATTATCCTCCCCAGTGCCTCAATTACCGGAATGGGTATCGGGTAGATATTGATATTCATTATCCTGTAAGAGAATGCATTTATAATACATAGGCATAAGATAAAGAGATGCACAAAATCGGTGTTGTTCTGACTGACACTGATGACTGGACTGCAACAGCAATTTTGAAGAGTATCCGTGATAAGGGAGCGGAAGCTCTGGCACTTAATCTCGCACAGATTGGTGTTTCCATCACCAATACCGGTCTCTATTGGCTCAGCGAGGTTAAGAACAAGAACATGAATGGCATGGATGGCATGGATGGAATTATAGTTCGCGATGTGGGAATTAGCAGCATTTTAGAACTTATCTCCGTTAAATTTGACCTTATACGTATATTTGAGCGCTACACTACTGTTATGAACTCCTCTATGGCTATTCAGAACGCGGCAAACAAGTTCTTCTCGTTCGTGCTCTTCCAGCGTGCACACCTGCCTCTACCACCAACTGTGGTAACAGCCGATCTGGAGGTTGCGAAACGAGCAATTGAAGATTTTGGCTCGGTGTTGGTGAAGCCGATATTTGGCAGCCAGGGTAAGGGGATAATCAAACTTGAGGGTTATGAGTATGACCCTAAAGTGGCAGCACTACTGAAGGATAGGGGTGTGCTCTATTTACAGCAGTTCGTGCATAATCCTGGACGCGATATAAGGGTCTTTGTGGTTGGAGAAACTGCTTTAGGTGCTATTTACCGCGTTACACCACCAGGCTCGTTTCGCTCCAATCTCAGTCAGGGCGGGAGCCCGCGTAAATGCGAATTGACCGAAGAGCTGTGCGAGCTTGCAATAAGAGCCACGAAGGCAGTGGGAGCTGATTTCGCAGGTGTTGACCTCATAGAAAGCGCAGACGGTCTATATTTGCTTGAAATAAATGCTACACCTTCGGCACGGGGTATAAAATTAGCCTGCGGTATTGATGTCACAGAACGAATAGTGGATTGGTTATTTACGCATTTAAAGCGCTAAAAGTGGAATGCAATGCGAACTTGCTAAGCAGGGATTTGAGCCAGGAAGTTGCCAGGTATTCGATTTCAGTACTGGCAGAAGGGGGAAGGCATGTGAAGTTACACTACGGTACAAAGCCGGAGTTCCATACCGGTTAATAGATTCGATTATCCTGTCAAGACCTGAGCATTACCTCTCCATCTACCAGTCGGGCTGCAACTTCGAGTGTAAGAAATGCCATTCGTGGCGCTTCACACAGAATGCCGTGGGTGAATGGATGTGCCCTGATGATATAGCAGGAGCAGTAGAGAGATACATGAGTAGTCTGGAAATAACATTTGTGAAACGAGAACACGCCACGAGCTGGCATGCACATGAGCTCTGTAGATCCTGTGGCAGTTGCGTTCTGAGCGGTGTGAGGGGCGAGAACTGCCCCGGTGTGCTCAGTCGCGATAAGATCATGCTGAGTGAACAGGGCTGGGGTCCTGCCCGCAACATAGTCGCTTTCACCGGTGGCGACCTGCTCTGTCAACCTGACTTCTATGTGAGGTCTGCAGAATTGATTAAGGAGCAGAACGAGCGTATATGGATTCTCATGGAAACCAATGGCTATGGGCTCACACCTGCCAACCTTGACCGGTATCAGCAAGCGGGCATAGACTCATTCTGGCTCGATATCAAAGCGTTTGATGAGGAGGTGCACCGAAGGCTTACCGGCGTATCCAACAACCGCATCTTGAAACTGCCAGCAGAGCTGAAAGACCGGGGATTCGTTCTTGAGGTCTCCTCTTTATTTATTCCCCGATGGGTTGAGACCTCACAAATAGCCAGTATCGCTCGCACTATCGCGTCCGTAGATGCTGATATACCCTTCACTATCCTCGCTTTCTTCCCTGAATACAGGATGCGAGATGTCCCGGTACCAAATTTAGGAGAGATGATAGAGGCGTATAACGCGGCAAGGGATGCAGGACTGCGAAGAGTCAAGCTCGGGAATCTTCATCTCTTTGTGCATACACGTGCAGAATACGCGCTGTTGAAGGAACAAATAGGCTTACAGGGCATTTGAACTTTATATAGCATGATTTCCTTCCTCACCTCCTTCTGCGGTTTCTACGTCAAAACCTGCCATTAAATGCTTTTTTACTTAACTACTATTTCGGCTATTTTCCCCTTACACTCGCTATCTTTTAACGCCATCTGCTCTCTGAATAGCCCACGGAGCTCTTTTCCCGTATCAACACAGTATTTTTCAAAAATCTTAACAGATACGTTAATATCTGGATAGAACATTTTTTAAAAGCCTGGTGGCTATCCTCTCTACGGCTCTAACATCTCTTATATCTCCGGTAGTATAAAGATAAGATGCGATTTTACGAAGTCGCTATATTCAGTTTTGGCTCTAAGTAAATGGAGAATTTCAGAAAGATAATCAGACCGTAAAGCGTAGCCTGAGGATAACAAAGATTTCTTTTCGATCCGAGGTAATCTCCACCAAGGTAAAATACCATAAAATCTATCAATAAAAGCCGTCTCTTGCATGAATTCAGGTAATTCGCTTAATATAAATCTATGAACAGGAAGCCCATCACCGTCTATTTGGATATTTGCCAGGATAACAAAGCCCGATTCTGCAGTGCCTCGGTGTCCCATTACACGATATTCACCACTTTCGAGATATCTTTTTAGAGCACCTATAATCTCACCGCACTCAGTAAATCTGATTGTTTGAACTTCGTCTAAGACAACAGTATCATAAAATGCGATTACACCTTCAACCTTCCTGCCCATCTCATAAAAAGTTTAGCGCGAGTTGGTTTCATCCCAAAAGTCAACGTAGACCAGGATAACATCCTTCGGATTATCTCAGACGGGGGAGGAGGGTAAACTATTTCTTGTTGAAGGGCATATACACTAACCGGGGTATTTCGGGAGTTCTTTACCAGTGCCAATTTGGAATTACTGGTAACTTACCCCAAGGGGATTCCCAAATCCTTCGCCCTTTTATAGTTTCTCGCTCAATAGTTTCTTTTATAATCTCCACAGTAGATTTCAGTCCTTCAATAGACCCTTTGAGTTCTTCAACTGAACCACTCAACATATCGAGTTTTGTATCTGTTGAGCCCATCCATCTTTCCAAATTTAAATTAGCGAGGCTCGTCTTCCATTCGTCTATCTTCTTTCTCCATTCCCTTAACCCTCCATACCACACCGCAAATCTCCACAATACACCTGCTACTGCAATTAGTAATGCTATTATTCCTGCGATGGTCCCCCCAGTCGAGGGGCATAAAAAATAAAAAGGCGTTTGCTTAATTTAATTTTTCTCCCGCTGTTCTTGCCCTTTAACTTTAATCTCATCAATTCTCGGCTCTTCGCCACCCGTCGCTTCTCGCCACGCATTCACGAATCCCTCTCTCCCCATCGCTTCAAGCAGTCGTCCAAGCCATGATCTTATCACTTCTACAACTGGCATCCTGTATGCAGATGCGATTCCATAAGCCTTTGCGAACCATGCCACTGATTCGTGGAGCCGTCCCTGGTGAAAGCGTAAAACACCAAACTGTGCTAATGTATCTACTTTTAAAGGAGGATGCCCAATCTTATCAAATATTTCAAGCGCTTTACGGTACCACTGTTCCGCCACATCAAACTGCTGTCGTTCCTCTGCAATCATTCCCAACTGGTGATAATCGCCAGCGGCATATCTCTCCAGACCCAGTCTCTCTCTTATTTCAAGTGCTTTACGGTACCACTGCTCCGCCA
>Ga0190361_1000572_pt1 | contig 14569 bp, 13 predicted proteins | sample 48721845_MG_FD_161273 | JGI IMG/M metagenome (GOLD analysis project Ga0190361, IMG submission 161273) | Hydrothermal vent microbial mat bacterial communities from Southern Trench, Guaymas Basin, Mexico - 4872-18-4-5_MG | ecosystem: Environmental > Aquatic > Marine > Hydrothermal vents >...
CACCACACTCTCACAAAAATCGGTATCGCCTGTGTATGCGAAGGAACGCTCACCTTCGGTTATGCGGTATCCTACCGATGTGAGCATATGGCGGGTCGGTTTTGCCGCAAGACTCCAGGTCTTGAAGTCCATAACGCTGTCGTGCACCTCAGAAACCCGTATCTGGTAGAAGCGTGGGAGAATCTGCTCTCCGTAGAGTGCGATGAGGCGCGAGTAGAAGTTGTTGAAGCCGCGGGGTGCCACGATTTGCAAATCTTGCTGTCTGGGCGCTGCTTCGTGTTTGGACGCGAAGATAAGGGGCGCAAGGTCGTTTATGTGGTCAACATGCCAGTGGGTGAGGAGAAGTGTGTTGATGGAACGGTAGTTGAATCCGACGCGCGCAAGTTGGCGCAACGCCCCAGGACCTATGTCCAGCACCACCTTCTGTCCACCGACAGAAACGGCAAGAGAGGGGGAGCCGTGTTCGGGGTCTGGAAGCCCTGTGCCACTTCCTGCAACGACAACCCGCATATGTTGCTCCTTCAGTAGCGTTTGCGTTGTCTGCTCGCGGGGATACCCATTTGCTGGCGGTATTTTGCGACGGTTCTACGGGCGAGGGAGAAGCCTTCGCGGGAGAGTCGGCGAACTATCTCCTCATCCGACAGTGGATTGCGGGGGTCTTCATTTTCAATCATGCGCTTTATGCGTTCACGAATGGTGCGCACAGAGCCTTCTGTGCCGTCGTGTTTTCGCACACTTCCTGTGAAGAAGAAGCGCAGTGGGTAGATGCCGTGTGGGGTCTGGACCCATTTTCCTGCGATGGCGCGGCTGACTGTGGAGACATGAACGCCAAGCCGATCCGCTAGGTCGCGCATCCGCAACGGGCGCATAAACTCCACACCACGCTCAAGAAAATCGCGTTGCATATGCGCAATTGCGTTGGCGATGCGCAAAAGAGTTAAGCGGCGTTGCTCAATGGCGAAGATGAGGCGTCGCGCCGATTCATACTTGCGCTTCAAAAACTCCCGCAGTTTGGCGTCCTTACGCGCCACCTCAAGCAGGTCCCCATATACGCGGCTCACCCGCAACGGCGGCAGATCCCAGTCCTCAATCCGCACCACATATTCACCGTCCACCTTCTCTATTATTATGTCGGGACGCACAGGTGGAGCAGGCTCACCGCTTAAGACCGCCCCAGGCTTGGGGTTGAGGTGGCGGATGAACTCCACCGCTTCTTTCACACGCTCAAGCGGCTCGCCGGTGGCTTGCGCCACACGCGGTAAGCGGTTGTGGAGTATGTCGTCAAGGTGCTCTTTTACAAGGCGTTTTTCAAAATCGCGTTTGGGGTCGTCGCCTATCTGGAGCAGGAGGCATTCGGCGAGATTGCGCGCTCCTACACCCGGCGGCTCAAGGCTCTGCACAACCTTTAAGGCTTGTTCGGCGGTTTTTTTGTCAACGCGGCACTCCTTCATTACGAAATCCAACTCTTCGTGGAAGTAGCCGTCGTCGTCAAGGCAGTAGATGATTTCTTCGGCTGCGCGGCGAACATCCGCATCCAATTGCATAACCCGTAACTGTTGCAGAAGGTGCTCTTGGAGTGTGACGGCGGCGGCGGTGTTCTCCAGCATCGCCCGCTTTGGGTCATCTTCCAACTCACCGAAACGGCGCTCCACCTTTTCCTCCATCTGCCTGAAATACTCGTCCAACTCCTCAAGCCGCTCAAAATCCTTCGCCACACGCCCCTCTTCTTCTAATTTCTCCATCTGTTTCCGCCGCTCATACTCCGCAGCCAACTCCTCCGGCAACTCGCCTTCACCCTCGTGCGGTTCCGCCCAGTCAAGTAGCGGGTTCTCAAGCATCTGCTCCCTTATGTATGTTGCCAACTCCGCCACAGGCATCTGCAGAACCTCAATGGACTGAATCACCTGCGGCGCCAGTTTAAGACGCAACTCCTGACGCGGCTCAAGTCTCTGATGCAACCCCATATGGGGTCTCTCCCCAGAGGTCGGCATCTCTTGCCCTCCTTCACTTCGCAACAACATTTATGCCGTCAACCAAGATATGGGGTATCAGACGGTTTCCGAACCATTCCGCTTCACGGCTCACCGCCGCCACTTTCTTTAAGTCCTCATAAATGTTGCCCGCAATGGAGACCTGCCTTACACGCCCCACTATCTCGCCTTTCTCTATTTTGAGCGCAAAGCCCAATGGCGTTGAGAACTGCCCAGAAAGTGGGTTGGCTCCCCACGCCGCCAGCGGGTTCACTACATAAAGCCCCTCATCTATTGACGCGATGATGTCGGAAAGCGGAGTGGTGCCTGCCTCAATTATGAAGTTGGAGAATGAGGGTTTGGGACGGGAGAGCAGTCCCCGCTGGGCGGACCCTGTTGGCTCCATACCCGCGCGGGCGGCGTTCTCTAAGTCAAAAACAAAGTTGCGCAGAACTCCATCCTCAACCAGAACATTGCGCCTTGCAGCGACTCCCTCTCCATCCCACATATACGCTCCCACCCCATCAGACAGCGGGTCATCAACTATCGTCAGAAGGTCGGAGAAGATTTTCTCCCCTACCCTGCCTGTAAGAGGCGATGCTTTGCGGGCAACATTTTCGCCGTTCAATCCAGCCCACAGCGGCATCAGTATGGAGAAAACCCCGTACATCGGGTCAAAAACGACCTTCTTTGGACCTGATGTAATCTTCGCTTCCCGTTTTGCGGCATTCAAACGCTCAAGAATGACCTCCGCGACGCGCGAGGCAAACTCATCCTGAGGTCCAAAACCCTGTTTCCCGCAAAAAACTATCGTTATCTCCTCGCCTTTGACCTGCTGCACCATTGCCGAAACGGAATAACTGCTGAAGTTCTGGCTGCATTCAGCACCTGATGAGTTTGCAAGATGCGTCTCCGCCCAGACCCACGAAACGCCTGCTTCAACAAGGGCTTCTGGGTAGCGCTCTTTAAGCGTTGCGCAAAGACGCTCTCCCACTTCGCGTGCCTGCTGGAATGTGAGTTTTGGTGTGCGCGCGTCGTATGTTACGACATCCTTTTGCGGTTTTTGTGGGGAGGGAAACTCAAAACGGGCTTCTGCGCCGAGTTGTGCCGACGCCAACGCGCGCTCAACAAGGTCGGGCGCTGGCTCTGCGCCTGCACAAGCAGAAAAGCCGACCCTGCCTTTGTGTATCACCCGCAGAGAGTATCCTGTTTCCTGTTTCCTGTTGGCTTTCTTTGTTTTGCCGTCGGTGAGTTCAATTCCGCACTGCTCGTATTTGAGGGCGTAGAGTTCGGCGGCGCCGCCCTCCTTCTCCACCGCCTTCCGCAAATCGTGAAGTCTCTCAAGCATCTCTTTCTCCTTAACTACTTCCTGCCGCCAATAACCGCATCCCGTATGCGCACATGGGGTGCGCCCATCCCCACAGGCAGCGGACTCTGACCACCCTTGCCGCATCCACCACCGCGCTCCACCCACTTAAAATCGTCGCCCAACCCCTCTATGTTGCGCAGCGTGTCAAATAGGTTGCCCGCCACCACCACATCACGCACCAACTCCGCTACCTTGCCGTTCCGTATCATATAGCCGTAGCCTGCGATAAATGAGAAGTTCTCAAGTTCGGTCTGCCCGCCATAAGAATCGCAGGCGTAAACCCCTTCCTTTATGTCAGATATCAGGTCGTTGAAAGGTGTGTCGCCGTTTGCGATGAAGGTGTTGGTCATACGAACAATGGGCGCGAAGCGATAGGAAATTGCGCGGGCATTACCCGAAAGTGGTTCTCCCATTTTTGCTGCGGTCTCGCGGCAGTGGAGCCGTCCCACGAGGACGCCGTCCTTTATGAGCCAGTTGAGACGGGTGGGGACGCCTTCGTCGTCGTATTTGTGTGTGCCGCGCTGCCCTTCAACTGTGCCGTCATCACCCGCGTTGAAAAAGTCAGGGGCAAATTTCTTGCCCAGAACCATCAACTCCCTTGCCCGCCTGTTCTCATACACATGGTCAGCCTCAGAAAGATGTCCGAACGCTTCGTGGATGAAAACGCTTGCCAACTCCTGGTTAAGCACCACATTGTAACGCCCGCCTTTGACAGGCGGCGCAGACAGCAGTTTCACCGCCAAGGCGCCTACATCCCTCGCCAATGTCTGTTTGTCCAGCACCGTCTCATAGCCTGCGGGTTTGGCGAAACTCTGTCCTGCTCTCTGGACAATGCCGTCCTTACGCGCCGTAGCCGAAAACCTCAATCCCACCTCACCCCACTCCTCGTATATCCGTGTCCCTTCGCTTGTCAGATAAAACCGCTCAACCCAGATGTCAGAATAAAGGCTGTGGCTGTCAATGATGGCGTCGCCTGCTTCAAGTATCGCCTCGTTGTAGCCCCTCACCAGTTCTGCCTTTTCTGAAAGTCCTATTTTGCGGAAGTCGCGTTCAACAGAGAACCTTATCTCATCCTGAACGGGTGGGGTCTCTGCCAGTTTTATGTCCTGTTTTGGCAGGGCACGGGCACACTCATAAGCCGCCTCAACGAAAGTCGCGACATCCGCAAGGCGGTTGAATGTCGCCGTCCCCCAACCGCCGCTTGATAAAAGCGACCTCACTATACCGCCTTCCTCCGAAACTGTAGTTGCCACTTCCATCTCGCCGTGGCGGAAATGAACGACTGTCGTCAGTCGTCGCTCAAAGCGGATTTCCGTGTAGTCCGCGCGGCTCCTGCCCAGCGCCCCCTCCAGAATCTCTCTCACTTTCTCCTTATCCATCACTCCACCTCCTTTGCCACCTGCTCCATAACATCCTCTGGAATATCAAAGTTTGCCCAAACCTGTTGCACATCGTCGTGCTCCTCAAGGGCGTTCAGCAACTCAAGGACTTTGCGCCCCACACTGGCGTCCAGTTTCACGCTGCTTTTGGGAATACGAGAAAGTTCTGCGACCTTCCATTTTATGCCGTGCTTCCTGAAGGCGTCCTTGACAGCCTCAAAATCGGATGGCTCTGTGTAGACAGCCCAGAAGTCGCCTTCCGCCTTTATGTCCTCTGCGCCTGCATCTAATGCCAACTCCAGTATCGCATCTTCATCTATCCGCTCTTTCTCCACAAGAATCAGACCTTTTAAGTCAAACATCCACGCCACAGAACCCTTCTCGGAGAGAGACCCCCCCTTTTTGGAGAATATGTAGCGCAACTCGCCTGCGGTGCGGTTACGGTTGTCGGTCAGGACTTGAATAAGAACGGCAACCCCGCCTGGGGCGTAGCCTTCATAAATAACCTCTTCAAAATGAGCGGCGTCGCTGCTTTCGCCGGTTCCGCGCTTTATGGCGCGCTCAATGTTCTCTTTTGGCATATTCGCCGCTTTCGCCTTCTCTATGGCATATTTAAGTTTTATGTTGCTTTCCGGGTCGCCGCCTCCCTCCCTTGCGGCTATCGTTATCTGCCGCGCCAACTTGCTGAACAACTTCCCCCGCCGCGCATCTGCCTGCGCCTTCTTATACTTTATCCCAGCCCAATGTGAATGCCCTGCCATACCGTTATCTCCTCCTGCGCCTTCTGCCCTCACGACACTCAGACGACAGAAAACAGTGCTTGCAACGCGGCTCGTCCTTGCAGAACCGTCTTGCGTGTTCAACAAGAAGAAGGTAAGCCCGTAGTGGGTCAACCTTCACCCGCCGTCTCTGCAAATCCGCCAAATCTTTACCTGTTATGCCCGACAAATCAACACCATAGCGGCTCAACACCTGCCGTGTCTGCTTGTTCAGAACCACCGCTTCCAACTTACCCAAAACAACGGCGGCGAATTCCGCTGCTCCTTCCTCAACCCCCTCCCATTTACTCATCCTTTTTGCCATCTCTTCAGCGGTGAGGGAAGCGAACTCATCATCCAGGTCAAGGGTGTTTTCTGCCTTGAAGATGCCGCGGAGGACGGCTTTGATGACGGCGGCGGATTGGCGCGGTGCTTTCGCCCCCTCACAAACATCGCCCAACTCCGACCTTGGTGCAACACGCGCCTCGTTGTAGTCCACATACTCCTGACGCAGACGCTTTATCAAACGCTTTGTCGCCATCGCACCTACCGCCAAATGCAGATGGTAATAAAGCAGGTGCTCCACCAGACTGCGGCTTAAAGGCCATTCTTTCTTGCCGTACTTGGCGGCGAGCAGTTTTATACAACGCGCCGCTTTCGCCACCTTCTTGTTCTTCGCAGGTTCCAACATCCACCCTTCCACGACATAAAAAGAAGATACCGCCTGCTCCTGCCTTTGTCAACGCAAAGACCGTTACGACGCCTCTGGAAATATCGTTGAGCGGAAACGCCACAGTCTGTATCCTGACAAACCGGTTTTGCAGAGAAGGATGATGAGAGAGGTCCGCATCTTACCTGTTCTCTGTGTCTTTATGGTTATGTGCGCGGGTTGCGCCGGGGTGGGGCGGTATCTGGAGAACCGTCTGAACGACTTCACAGACTGCTTTACGGCGCGTGGTGGCTGGGCGCTGGGATTGGGAACGCGTCTTCGTCTCACCCACTACCTCTCCTGCTCCCTTGGAGGTTACTACTGCTCCCGAAAAGCGGGTTATGTGGGTCGCAAAGCCGTAATACAGGAGGAAGGGTGTTGTCTTGGGCTGCCACTTACGCAACTGCTGGCACCGTTTATTCCTCTGGTTTTGACGGTGCCGCAGGGTGCTCCAATGTCCCAAAGCGGGGTCGCTTTCTTTTTCTCAACGCTGTTTGCGACAGATTTCCGAAGCGCCGACGCACAAATCTGGCTTCTCGGACTTAATCTCAACACACTCTCCTCATCTGTGCAATTCAAACCACCGCCGCCGCCGAAAAGCCTTTACATTGAGTTCGGTCTGACCCTCGGCATTGTCAGTTTTGATGTAGGCTTCAACCCTGCAGAGGCGATTGACTTTCTACTGGGGCTGTTTGGTCTGGACATAATGGGTGATGACGGATGACAGAAACCAGATGTTGGAGCAGTTTTTCTAACTTTTGCGTAGGAGCGATAACGGCGGCGGTTTTCTTGTGCTCTGCTGGTTGTGCTGGGTTGGGAAGATACTTCAAAAACCGCGCATTAGATTTTGCCGACATATTCACCGCGAAGGTGGGCGGGGGGTTTGGCATCAGCGCTGGCGTCAACCTCGGCGGCATTTTCAGCGCCTATACAGGCGTTTCCAAATCGCACCGCATCGGCTTTGAAGGTAGAAAGGCGGTTGAAGACACCCACACCGTCCTTGGTCCACCGTTCTACACACTTGTTGTGCCAGTGGCAAGCCTTGTTCGCGGTGACTTTGACAGATACAACAACCGCCCACTTGGTCTGTTCTGTGTCCTTCTCAGCATCCTCTACCCAGGAGACGAGAAGATTCACCGTAACCCCAACAAGTATCTATCGCTTGCAGCATCGTTTGCGGAGTTCTCATCTGCTGACTATGAGTTGTGGCTTTACAAAATCGGTGCGTTTCTCGGGCTGAATGAGGATGTGGACGACCCGCTCTCGGGCGGATGGCGTGATTATGACATCAGAATCCATATATGCTTTTTCGTCTCCTTGGAGGTAGGCTTCAATCCAATTGAGTTGGCAGACTTCCTGCTGGGCTGGTTTGGTCTGGACATAATGGGCGATGATGAGCCTCTGCTGCGGCGCCGTCCCAATCGCCGTTAAACGGTTTTGGCTTGCCTTGAAGTCGCCGTTGTGGCATCATAGGTGGCTTTTAAGAGGAGACAGGCAGCGATGGGCAAAAGGGTTCTTTTTGCGGGCAACGAGGCGATAGGTGAGGGAGCAATAATTGCCGGTTGCAGACATTATTACGGTTATCCGATAACGCCGCAGAACGAGTTGACAGCGTATATGGCGCGGAGGATGCCTGAGGTTGGCGGTGTTTTTATTCAATCGGAGTCGGAACTGGCGGCGATAAACATGGTGCTTGGCACCGCCGCCGCAGGAAAACTCGCTATGACCTCATCATCCTCGCCGGGAGTCTCTCTCAAACAGGAAGGCATTTCCTACATTCAGGGAGATGAGTTGCCGGCGGTGGTGGTAAATGTGCAGCGGGGCGGACCGGGACTCGGCAATATTGCCCCCACCCAATCCGACTATTTCCAGGCGACAAAGGGTGGCGGACACGGCGATTATTGCAACATCGTTCTTGCTCCCCACACCGTTCAGGAAGCGGTGGAGTTGACGATTCTGGCTTTTGAGTTGGCGTGGAAGTGGCGGGTCGTGGCGATGCTGCTCGCTGACGGTGTCTTGGGGCAGATGATGGAGCCGGTTGAGTTTCCGCCGATGAGGGAGCCGCCACCTGTTCCTGATTGGGCGTTAACAGGCGCCAAGAACCGAGACCCCTACATCATTCGCTCCCTGTTTCTTGAGGAAGGCGTGCTTGAGGAACACAATAAACGGCTGCAGGCAAAATACCGCCACATTGCAGAAAATGAGGTGCGCTACGAGGCTTATGAGTTGAACGATGCCGAATGGGTGCTTGTGGCGTATGGGACATGTGCCCGCGCGTGCCGCAATGTCGTTCTGGAACGCCGCAAAAATGGCGAAAAAGTCGGTATGCTGCGCCCAATAACACTCTGGCCGTTCTGTTATGAGAAACTCGCAGAACTGGTCAAGCGTGGTGTCAAAGGTTTTCTGGTTGTTGAGATGAATGCCGGACAGATGCTTGAGGATGTTGAGTTGGGCGTGAAGGGAGGTGCGCCCGTGCGGTTTTATGGTCGGATGGGCGGCGGCATTCCATCCCCCGAAGAGATACAAGAAAACCTGCACAACCTCATCAAGGAGACCTCATAAGGAGTGGTGGCAAAGCGATGATAAAAGGCGTGGATAAATGGAGAAGGTGGGAGAAGGAGCGCATCAGGCGTGAGGTGCCTGACTTCCTCCGTAATCTCACCATTTATGAGGCGCTCTATGAGGAAGCGGTGGCGTTAGGGGTGCTTCCCCCCAAAGACCCACTTGAGGGCATTGAGTTCAAAATACACTTTGCGCGAAAACTGAATGCTGACCTTTCAGGGAGCAGCAGAAAAATCAGCCTGGAGGAGAAATAGATGGAGAAGGTGGTCTTCAAAAAGCCAGAAAGCCTCTATGAGAAGCAGACCCACTATTGTCCTGGTTGCGGACACGGTATTATTCATCGTCTGATAGCGGAGGTGATTGATGAGTTGGGGATAAGGGAACGCACGGTGAGCGTGCCGCCTGTCGGCTGCTCTGTGCTGCTCTACTATTACATAAGGGTGGATTCTGTGGAGGCGGCGCACGGCAGAGCACCGGCGATTGCCACAGGTCTCAAACGCGCCAATCCCGACCTTGTCGTCTTCACATATCAGGGCGACGGCGACCTCGCCGCCATCGGAACAAACGAAATCCTGCACGCCGCAAACCGCGGCGAAAATTTCACCACCATCTTCGTCAACAACGCCGTCTACGGTATGACCGGTGGGCAGATGGCTCCCACAACTCTTGTCGGTCAAAAAACCGAAACAACCCCTTATGGTCGTAAAATTGAAAACGAAGGATATCCTTTGAGGGTCTGCGAGTTGATAAACACCCTTGAGGCACCGTCCTTCATTGAACGCGTTGCTGTTCACACGCCAAAACATGTTATTAAGGCAAAGAAAGCGATAAAGAAAGCGTTCCAGAAGCAACTTGACGGCAAAGGATTCGCGCTGGTTGAGGTTTTGAGTATGTGTCCTACCAACTGGCATATCAGTGCGAAGGAGGCGGTCAAGTTTGTTGAAGAGAAGATGATACCGGTGTTCCCGTTGGGCAACTTCCGCGACAGGTAGGAAAGTCTTTGCCTTGTGGCGTGAAGCCACCACCTCTACAAAAGCCGCCTGACAGTGCCCGCATCTGTATCGTATCATTTTTGAGAATGTGCTTTTTACGGAACCGAAAGGCTATCTGCGGAAACATAAAGGTGCAAGAGGAGAATTCTGGTGGAGAGCGCCCTTGAGCGTTTTGCACATGGCGAGAGGGAAGCGTTTGGAACGCTGGTTGAGCGTTATATCGGGGGTGTCTACAATATTGCGTTTCGTCTGCTGGGCAATGCTGCCGATGCCGAGGACGCCGCGCAAGAGACATTTCTTCAACTGGCAAGGGGGGCGGCGAAATTCAGAGGCGGCTCGGAGAGAGCGTTTGTTTATGGGATTGCGGCGAGGTGTGCGCTGCGGATGTTGCGCACATCCAGACGACGCCACGCTCGCGAAAGGAGATATATTATGCTCAAGCAAAATCATCAAGAACCGCCCGATGAGGAGACCAGACATCTCGTTGAGGAGGCGCTTGGATGTCTGTCTCCGAAGTTGCGGGCTGTTGTTGTGTTGCGGTTCGTTGAAGGGATGAGCAGCGCCGAGACAGCAAAAGCGCTTTCTTTGCGAGAAGGAACGGTGAAAAGCCGCACAAACCGTGCACTGAAGCAGATGCGCCGCTACCTCGCCGAACGCGGACTCGCCACCACATCTCCCGCAGCACTCCTCTCAACCTTACCTCCTATGCAGCCGCCCAGACACTTAACCAACCTATGCAAAGCAGCCATCACCCTAACAAAACCCGCAGCCAAACTCTCGTTAGGAGGGTTGATAATGAGTGTCAAAACCAAGGTTGCTGTGACCGTTGCCATCATCCTCGTCGCTGTTCTATCGCTCTATTTTCTGTCAGCAAGTCTGTGGGGACGCTTGAAGGTGGCAAAAAACAGTGGCGCGCCAATTGTCTCCCAGAAAAAAACCTCAACAGAGCCCAAAAACACAAAGACCGAACCCGACAAAGAGCCACTCAGCCAAAAACAGCCACAACAGCAACAGAAAACGCAAAGCAACGCACCATCAGACGCAGAACAGCACACACAGCAACCACAACCAATTCAGCCCCAGACACAAAAATCTGAGGACAGCGAAGAAGAGGTTGAGTTGGTGCTGCCTGACGGCAGGCGTGTGCGTGTGAAGATAGGCAAAGCAAAAGGACCGACGATTAAGTCCGGCGATGGAAAATGGCGCATTCTGCCTGGCAGGACAAAATGGGCACCGAAACCGCGCCCCAAAGGCGACTGTGTGGTTTCCGGCACGGTTCTGGACGGCGATGGAAAACCTGTCGCAGGTGCGGATGTGCTTGCCATAAACCCCGACGCTCCTCAAAGAGATGGTATGGTGTCGTTTGCGCATATCAGACGCGTCGCAACCACTGACCAGAACGGAACCTTCAAAGGCAGTATTCCACACGGTAAATGGTTGCTTGCCGCAAACTACAAAAACCTCTTAAACGGTCGCTGGGGGTTCAAACTCAATGACGCAAAAACCCTTAAGGTGGAACTTGCCGAAAAGGAGGAACGAACCGCGCTGACCCTCACACTCCCGTTTTCACTTTCGTCTTTGTGTTCTGTCTCGGGAACCGTCGTTGATGAGAGCGGCAACCCGATGCCGTCTGTTTCAGTCAGTTGCGATTACCAGCGGGCAAGCACAGACAGAAACGGACGCTTCACCCTTAATGGTCTGACAGCCGGCAAGAAGAATATCCGCGCGCATTGCCCATACGGATATAAAGACACCTCCACTACGGTTGACCTACAACCAGGACAGAAGTTAGACAATGTCGTGATACGGATTGAACTTGCAGAAAAAGGGGAGTTCTCAGTGAGCGGGACGGTGAAAGATGAGCAAGGCAATCCCGTGGCGGGAGCAATAATATACCTGAACACCAAGCACCGCACACATCGTCGCACCTTCACCGACAAAGACGGCAGATACAGGTTGGAAAACATAAAAGAGAAGAGCGTGCAGGTTCAGGCTTACAAAAGCGGCTATGCACCGATTACGAAAGATGTAGAGTTGCCCGCTGAAGGGGTGGACTTCGTTCTGAAGCGGCGCGTCAGGGTGACCCTCTCCTTCCTTGATGCAATCACCGCACTGCCCGTTAAACGCTTCAATGTGTCCGTTTACAAACTACTGGAGAACGGAAAGCGCATACACACCTATGGTATCTCGCGGTATTCGGAAAAAGGGCAGGCAACATTTGGGGCAACGCCTGGGGATATCGTTGTGGTGGTTGAAGCACCAGGATACCAAAAAGCCGAGTTCACACTCAATGTTCCGCAACAAGAAAGTTGGCGGCAGAATCTTGGGCTTCAACCCGCCCCCACAGATAAATGACGCCTTATGTCTGCCAGCGATTGCGCAGCCACGACCAGTCAGACGGATGCTCACGCAGGAAGGCTTCAAAAACATCGTTGGTGGCTTGCGTAAGTTGCCGCACAGACTGCTCATCGCGACCTGATAGAACCCTATCCGCAGGATAGATATAAACGGTATGTCGTCTGCGGCAGGAGCAAGCAAAAGCGCACAGAAGCGGTGCTCCGGTTCGTAAAGCCAGAACGGCGGGTCCCCGCGGCGCCATTACAGGTCTCCCAAAAAACCGAATCTCAATCCCATCCTGCGGACGAGGCTCATCCGCCACGATACAGACAACCTCACCCGCCCGCAGAGCCGCTATTACCCGTCTCGCCGCCTCCCTCCTCGGACGATAATTGATGAACCTCATCCGCATATGAGATGCTATCCTCTCAAAATGAGCGGAAAGATGCGGATTGTTCGGCAGTTTTACCAAAAAATTGAACCGATAACCCGCAAGCCCAAAAAGCCCCCCAATAAACGGAAACAGCCCTGTGTGGGCTGAAAACAGCATCACTCCCCTGCCTTTCTGCAGGGCTTTGTCCAAATAGTCCTTCCCCACAACGCGCCAGTGCTTTACAAAATATCGGCGTCCCAACGATGTGCCGCGAATCAACTCCACAAAATTGGCTGTCTCGTTCGCAAAAATTCGGTTCAGCAAAAACTGCAGTTCACTCCACGCAATTCTGCCTAAAGCAAACCTTATGTTGGACGCAATCCGCCATCGTAACCACAGAGCCAGAGAAACGGACCCCAACACACCAAAAAAACCAGCAAAAAAACGCATCTCCTCCACTGGTAGACAGTTAAGAACCCCGCAAAAAATCCTCAACAGACACCATTCAACGAAATACCGTAGTTGCCTATACCAACTCTTCTTGCCTGGTTTATGCGTCGTCATCGTTTTCTCTCCAGCAAATTCGTCATCTTAATACAGACGATGAGCCAAGTCCAAAATTCTGCGCAGCGCCGCCGTCACACAATATGCCGCTTCGCAAAACGGCACAGGATAAGCCGTTCAAGGCTTTCGCTTTCATCTACATTGCGCCTCTTTGCGGCTGCACAAGCGTCTGGCAGTCGCGGGCATTTCCAAAGCGCTGCTGCGGAAATTTCCCTTAAAAGCCGTTTACCTGAACCCCTTACTTTCCGATAGGGCGTCTATACAGATGAATAAAGGCGCGCCGAAAATGACCATACAACAACTCGTGGAGCAGTATCAGATGGACCTGCAAAGGTATCTGATTTACCTTGGCGCTGACGCACATACGGCGGAGGACATCGCGCAGGAAGCCTTCTTTCGCGTCTGGCGGGCGGGCTTGGGCAGGATTCAGAATATATGGGCGTTTCTACGCCGCACCGCACGCAACCTCTTCATCTCCCACCACCGAACAATCGGGCAAAAAAATCCCTCCGTTATTGACATAAACGAGGCGGAACAGGTCTGGACGGAGACTTTCGGAGAAAACTGCACAGGCTCCGATTACATTGACGCACTCAAGGAATGTCTGAAGACCCTGTCCCAAAAAGAGCGTCTCGTTGTTGAGATGCGCTACAAAAAAGGTTTATCGCGTAGCGAAATAGCCGTGGAGGTCGGTATGACGGCAGACGGTGTTAAGACGCTCCTGCGACGCATCCGCGCCAAACTGGCTCAATGCGTTGAAGCGAAACTCCGCGCGGAGGGAAGACGATGACACGCAAACAGCATAAAGACAAACTGAAAGACAAACTGATGGACGCTTTCTTGTGGGAGGTGGTCGGGGGCAGGAAACCGCCCAACATCAAGGAAAAGGTGATGCAACTCATAGAGCGTCACAGGAGAAGACGCCGCGTATTGATAAAGATAGGGCTTTCCGCAAGTGTGGCAGCAGCCGCTGTCCTCGTTCTGCTCCTGCTTCTGCCACATCAAAAACCGCCGCAAAAACCCTACCCGCAACCTCAAATCCTCGGCAATTTCACACTTCTTAAGGGCAAAAAACTCGCCCGCGGTGTCACTCTGCGCATCGGCAAACAGTCCACAACCCTTAACCTCGGCGGTTACTGCCACATCAAAGCAGAACCCGACACCCAAATCACATTAGCAGGACAACCAGAAAACGAAGAAATACTGCTTGAAAAAGGCAGCATTACCTGCGATGTCAACACAAAATGCGGCTCTTTTACGGTCACAACACCATATGCCAGCATTGAAGCAGCGCGCAAACTGGCTAATGAAAACAAGCGAGTCTCTTTTCAGATAACCTTTTTGGAGGGTCGTCAGATGCGGGTAAAGGTGAAGGTCTTAAGTGGAGTGGTGGCGTTGCTATCGCCGTTTCTTGTGGGCAGAGCGCTGCTCAAGGCAGGCGAGGAGAAAACGCTGCCGGGCAAGGAGGTGACGGTTCAGCAGGTGGCGGAAGGCAATGACGCCTTCAGTGTGGAACTCTATAAAAAACTGGCACAAAAAGAAAATGGCAATCTCTT
>Ga0190361_1000573_pt1 | contig 14559 bp, 14 predicted proteins | sample 48721845_MG_FD_161273 | JGI IMG/M metagenome (GOLD analysis project Ga0190361, IMG submission 161273) | Hydrothermal vent microbial mat bacterial communities from Southern Trench, Guaymas Basin, Mexico - 4872-18-4-5_MG | ecosystem: Environmental > Aquatic > Marine > Hydrothermal vents >...
GTATATGACAAAAAAAGTTGTTGATTTAAGAAAGGCAACTTCGCACAACAACGGATAAAAGGGAAATCAAAGATTTCCCCAAATTGCCTTCGGCAACTTCTTTTATCCGCATACTGTTAAGTGAAATCATGGAGGAAGGGCTTGAGAGTGCGAGGGGGCGTGCATGAAAATAATAAGTTATTTATACCATTACATCATCTACTACACAAACTACATGTGAAGTGATAAAATGTCTTCCAGGACGAATGTTACAATCCTTGATTCAGAACTGTGGAAATGGGCAAAAATACGGTCAATAGAAATGGACTTTGAGAATATAAGCCAATACATATTTTGGTTGATTAAACAAGATAAAGAGCATAAGGAATCAAAGGAGGGAAAATAGAATGCTAGCTGTTAAATTACGAGAGGAAATTGCTGATGCTAAGAGTGAATCCCAACTTGTTAGAAACATTAACCCTGTAATATCATGGGATGATTTCAAACCTACCGAGGGGCCGGATACCCCCGCCCAACTGGGTGGATTAGAGGGGGACCCCAACTGGTTCTTTTCACATACATATCCCACAAGCGTTATAAAAGAAGTTTTAAAGAATACAAAGGAAAAAATAGAAGGTACTGGACCCGGTGTCTTTCCATTAGACGGTTATTTAGGATCAGGAAAATCCCATGTTCTTTTGACGTTGTATCATATCTTTAGACATCCGAAAGAAGCCACTGAGTGGTTTCAAAAATGGGGAATAGACTTCCCTAAAATAGAAGATACCATTGTAATTCCTGTGCCGCTTCAAAATGTAAGTTATAAGGACCTATGGATCCCTTTTTTTAAGGCACTGGGAAAAGATATTGATGTTGAAGAAAGTGACTGGCCAAAATCAAATCAAATAAAGAAGGCGGTGGGAGATAAAAGAGTTCTAATGTTGATAGATGAGATCGATAACTGGTATGATGCAAAGAATAATCAAGAGAAAGCCAGAGTTAGAGGGTTTTTACAAAGTCTTTCCGAGACCTCCGAGAAGCCAGAATACCAACTTAAACTTGTAACAACCTTCTTAGGATTATCTCCCGATGTTAAAGTGTTAAGGGACATCGTTGCCCGTCCACGTGGAGGTTCTTCAATAATCATGCAAAGAACGGAAGATATATTTGACATTGTTAGGTTCAGGTTGTTTGAAAGCAGTGATGAAGAAAAGATAGACAAAATTATTTTAGATTACCTTAAAACAGTCGGTGAGGAACTTCGTAAGAAAGGGTTAGATGAAAATTCACATTTAAGGGATGAACTGAAAAGGGCCTATCCATTCCATCCATCGTTCCTTAGAACATTGAGCTCCCTAAAAGTAAGACAGATGCTCGTGATGTTAGCTAGGGTTGTAATGAGAAAACTCGATAAGGTTGATCTCATAATATCCTCAGATCTTGATGATGATATTTTACGTGATTATTTACACTCAGCAAATCCAAAGATTGTTGATGCATATTTTGAGGACATAAGATTTGTCCAAAATGCAAAAGAAGTAAAGGATGGGATAATATCATTCGATCTGGCAAGAGCAATACTAATTACTTCTATGCTAAATACCACAGAAACAAAAAAAGGAGCAGATATAAAGGACATAATCTTTGGTTGTAGCCCGAAATATAAAGTTCAGGACATTGATGACACAATATCGTTTTTAGAGAAATGGACGAGATTGAAAAAGATCGAGGAAGATGGGATAATAAGATATATCATAACAACCGAACTTCCGGTTGCAGTTAAAATCGAGAGGAAAGCAGAGCTTATATCCCCAGATGACGCCTTGAAAATAATAAAGAGATTGGTAGAAAAAACAGTTTCCTCAGAGATTAGGGGCTATAAACTCATCTATGAACCATCAGAGATTAGCAACGACAAAAAATTAAAGATCCTTACACTCTTAGAGAAACCCATAGATATTTCATCCATTTATCCGTCTGACTTTACAAACAAAAATACACTTTACATATTGTATCCGGGTTACAGCCTGAAGAGTGATGAAACAATCAAACTGGCTAGGCGAATTATAGCGAGTAGCGAACTCGCAGAGATCGAGGAGCAGAAAAAACCCTTTAAGGACTTCCATAAGGAATACATGAAGCATCTAAAAAAGCAGATAGATAACGCTGGGTGGAGAGGTTTCAGATGGTTCAGAAAGAACCTAAAAGATAAGCCCACACCAGATGAAAGGACCATTACAAACCTCAAAGATGTTGATGAGACCATTAAGAACTATGCCTCAAAAGACCTCTTGAAATACTTTTTAAATATGGTTCTGGAAGAACAGGATGAAATATCCGTGCGAGATCTGAAGGAAAGATTATACAGACTCGAAGGTGCCCCCATCCTTCTAAAAGATGAAGACTTATTATCATTGCTGGCTGAAATGGAAAAGATTGGAGAAGTAGCCATCAAGACCAAGCAAGGGAAAACCCTATATAAAGAGTCTATATCCCTTCAGATAATAGGTAACGAGGATGTCATCAAAAAACCGCCTGAAACCGCGGTACCGCCTACAACGGGTGACGTTACAACATTGGTCAAGGATAAGAAGAAGTTACGTTATAAGGAATATGCAGACAACTATCCATTCATTGCTGATGAGGTTCTTGAGAAGGTTTACATCTCATCGATAAGCCCCAAAGATGGAATATTTGTTTTAGAGGAGAACAAGGTGGTCAGCAGACCCACGAGCACAAAATTAAGTGCCCTTGCTGTAAAAGAAGAGGCTGCAAAGGTATTGGAGCCGTTGGTTCTCAAGATTGTTAATGAAAAAATTGCTGTCAAGATACCGGAGTTAAGCGAGATTTTCAAAGAAACATACGGAAATTCTGGCATAACGGACGATCTTGTTTTAATGGCTGCAGATAACCTTGAGATAGGTGCTCAGATTCACATACTAAGGAAGAAAGATGCTATTGTAATTCAACTTCCTGAGGATAGATTGATAGAAGAAGTCAAGAAAAAGATATTCTTCGAAGTGAAAAAGGAAGGCGAAATCAAGAAAGAAATCCTTATCGAAGAACTGTCTAAAATAATACCTACAGAAAAGAAGACATTTGACGATGCTATTGCATTTTTGATAGACGATGGCAAACTGGAATTTGATAGAGGAACCAAAAAACTCTCATTACCAAAGAAGAAGGGCGCTCCACCAAAGCCTCCGAAGAAAAGGATAATTATCAAAGAAGAAGGAGCAACTATCGAGATAATAAATAAATTAGAGAGCATAGTGGAAGATACGGATATTATAGAAGATGTCAGGATAGAGATTGTGAAGGACCTCTCTGCAAAAGAACTCAAAGAACTGCTTGAGAAAGCCGGCGATATGAACATAAAGTTACTGGCAAGGAGAAAGGAGATATGATAAAGATTGATAGAGACTCGGTAAAGATCAACAACATAAACCCGCTCATTCGAGGTGACCCTGTAGATGGGATATTCATTTCGCTCAATGAAATTTGGAATTACGCATGGTCAGAAGATAAAAAATACTATCCCCTCGGAGAAAAATTAACATCAAAATTCGAGGAACAGGTCTCGAAGCTTTACCCAGAAATATACGATTCTATCATGCAAAACGCGGAAAGGAGCAACACAATATCAGAGATAATGTCAAAAGACAGGTTCTGTCTTATCATAATGGATGGGATGAGCTTAAGAGAGGTTGTACCGTTGCTGAAGGATTTGAAAAAGTATGGTGATGTCAGATATAGATTCTCATATTCAGCAATTCCAAGCGAGACAGAATTTTTCACAAAACGATACTTTGACGCATTATCGCCCTCTCAGATGAGACCTAACGAGAAATATTATTACGTCCACTTACAAAGAGAGGATGCTATTGAAGATATACCTTTAGGCAAAAATAAATTGTTAATCTGGTCATTGTATCCTGACGATATGTTCAGATATTTTAGAAGTGGATTTGAAACCCAAGACCTCCAAGAGGTGTTTATCAAAACAAAGAACATTCTTTTTAAATTATTGGAACACCTATCATCCTACAATGAAATATTCATTACTTCAGATCATGGATATTTTGTAGATACTTTTTCATGGAAAGGGCTTAACGACTTTCCGAGTGGTGAGAGATATTCGTACAATGTTCCAGAATCACTTAAGAAATACTGCAAACAGTTCAATGATTATTGGGTACTTATTGGGAGATACAACACGATAAAGCGAGGTAAATATGTCCATGTGAGACATGGAGGTCTATCTTTCCTTGAAACGATTGTTCCATTAATTGAAATAAAAAGAAATGGAGGCGAATAAATGCCGTATATTGAAAGAGATTTCCCAATCGAGCCGATCGATGAGATCGCATGGAGCGAGAGTAATGCACGAAAGCCCATTTATTTACTTCATAAATGGTTTGCAAGAAGGGTCGGGAGTACATTTAGAGCCTTAATACTTGGAACTTTCCTTGATGATCCAATGAAATATTACTACAGAAAAAACGAACTGAGAAATGAAGAAGGAAAGCCACCGATCGTGCTTGACCCGTTCATGGGAGGGGGAACCACGATCATTGAGGGGCACAGACTTGGCTGCAAAATGATAGGACTCGACATCAACCCCTTAGCGTGGTTCATCACAAAGAAGGAACTGGAGCAGGTGGATAAGAAAAACGTCGAAAAAGAGTTTAAGAGAATAGAGAATGCGGTTAAGGATAAAATCCTCTCATATTACAGAACAACTTGTAAAAAAGGACATGATGCAGATGTTATGTATGTCTTCTGGGCGAAGGAGGTTGATTGTGAGAACTGTGGCAGAGATGTTCCGCTGTATAAATCATTTATCATCGCAAAGCCAAAGAGCGAGTGGGTATATCAGTGCCCCAAGTGCGGAGAGATTTTCCATGAGGATGAGAATTTGAGTTCTGTTCAGTGTCCTGCCTGTGCATGGGAATTTGACCCAAACAACGGCTTTGCAACCGGTAAAACCTATACCTGCCCCGAGTGCCGGTTTGAGGGAGATATTCTTGGTGCCGTTCAGAGAACTGATCACCCACCTGAGCATGTAATGTTTGCAATAGAATATTACTGCCCAAAATGTGGGAGAGATTATAAAAAACCAGATGCGGATGATATTGAGCTATATCATAAAGCAAAGGAGGAATTTGAGAAGAAGAAAGGTGAATTACTCGGGAAGCTAATCCCTGAACAGGAGATACCTAAAGGAGAAAAGACCCGAGAACAACTCAATTATAACTACAAATACTGGTACCAGATGTTCAATGAAAGGCAGTTGATCTGCCTGAGCATGATTCTCGAGGAAATACTGAAGATTAAGGATGAAAGTGTGAGGGAGTTTTTCCTGATTACGTTTTCGGATATGCTAAACGGTAATAATATGTTTTGTATATACCAAACAAACTATACAAAAATTGAACCGTTATTCGGGGGACATCACTTTTGGCCGCCCACTTTTCCTGTGGAAAACGATGTTTGGGGTACAACAAGGGGAGCCGCAGCCTTTCAGAATTATTTTAGAAAAGGATTAAAAGCTATAGATTACCAACAAAATCCCTATGAGATAATGTTTAGGAACAAAACAGGAAGATATGGACAGATAAAAAGAGAGAAAATAAAACAAGTCATAGAAAACGAAAGGATTAACGGGAAGTTTACCACGACTTTTGATGAACTTCTGGATGATAAGAATGTACTTTTGAGATGTAATACCGCCGAGGACCTTGATTTCATCCCAGATGAGAGCGTTGATGCTGTAATAACCGATCCACCCTATTATGACAACATTATGTATTCCGAGTTATCCGATTTCTTTTATGTTTGGTTAAGATTGGGATTGAAGGATAAGTATCCAGATGTATTCGGACCTCCACTCACAAGAAAAGATCGGGAGATCCTGGTAAATGCCTCTCAGGGTAAGGACGAAGATTTCTATATTGAAGGGATGGCCAGGGTCTTCAGAGAATGCCATCGGGTTCTAAAAAAAGATGGTATTATGGCTTTTGTCTTTCAGCACAAGAGAACAGAAGCATGGGCTGCGGTTCTAAAAGCGTTGCTAAAATCTGGCTTTTATGTGGTCGCGGTTTATCCAACCCATGGCGAGACACCCAGCGGTGTAAGGGCATACGGGATTAACTACAACTCCATCCTTGTCTGTCGGAAGCTACTTGAGAGAAAGCAGCAGCAGATTCCCTGGATGATATTCGAGAGTGAGCTGAGAAGCCATGTGGATATGAGCATTGAGGAGATCATTGATAAGCACCCTGATTTAGAGGTTGAGGATGCCTTCATCATTGCGATGGGAAAGGCTTTACAGGTATACAGCCAGAACTACGGGAATATAGTGAAGGATGGTGAGATGTTTGATGTCTCAGAGGTTTCGATGGAGATCATGGGAGATATCGTATTTGATTCGCTTTTAAGGCGTGTTCTTGAGAGGGTACCTGATGTTGACAGGATATCAAAGATATACGCCAGCGTTTTTCCCAAGAAAGAGAAGATAACAAATGATACGATAAACAAGCTCACCAGACATGGCGGTATAGAAACAGATGCGTTTGAAGAGGAAAAACTGGTAAAGAGGAACAAAAAGAAGGGGATAATGACAATTACGCCTCCGAAAGAGAGAAAGGACTTCATAAACAAAAAAATGAACAAAGGAATTCCGTTGACTTACATCGATGCCGCCCATCTTCTATGGATAGAAAGAGAAAATAACGGCAATTTCGGGAATACGCTCGAAATGATACTTCGAACAGGTCTTGATAAAGAACGATTGGAGCAGTATATAAAATTTATAACGGAGAGGACGAATGATGAAACATGGAAGAAGATAGAATATACCTTCAAATCGGCACCTGGGAGGACCTTAGAGGACTTTGGCATGGAGGGGGAGTAAATGAACCTATCAAGAGCAGGCTTCCATGTGATAGAAATTCGTAAGTTCCGTGAAATAGAGAATTTACCGTTATTGTATGAGACAAGCATAATAAATCTATTAAGAGAGATAGAACAAGGAAAATTACAGAAATTTACCGTTGTTGATGGATTGGATGAATTCATGCGAAGCTCAACAGAGGATGCAATAGAGCAGGCAAGGAAAATCTTGAATAAAGGCATTACAGACCTGCTTACAATTGATGCATCGTTAGTTTTTGTTGTAAAATGCGACATTGAGAGAATCCCGGATAATCCCAGTGTTCATAATAAGCCACTTGCCATGATGTTTCCCAGACCGCACGATATTGGCTCGATGGAGCCCGGGTATCTCTATTATCCCATAATGTAGGAGGTGAGCAGTATAGACCTTAATATTGGAAAAGACAAGGATGGAAACAAAATCCCGATAGATACGAGTAGATCACATGCTATTTTCATTTGTGGTAAAAGGGGCGCAGGAAAATCCTACACAATGGGCGTAATCGGAGAAGAACTTCTCCAAAAATCGAAAGAAATCGTGCCCATAATCGTTGATCCTATCGGAGTTTATTGGACAATGTCAAAAGAGAACGATCTTGAAGACGTCATGGATTGGGACATTATACCTCAGGCTTTTCCTGTTCATCTTATAGTGCCGGGAGAACCTGAGAAAGTTTACGGCAAGGAGCTTGTAGAATGGTTTTCATCATGAAATTTATATCTCTGATCCAAGAAAAGTAGCACCAGAAAAATGAAAACGATATTAAGACAACCCGTAAAAGAGAGGTGATAACCATGAGCAACAAAATAACAAAATTTTCAGATAATTATTTACCCTTTATTCTGGCTGGTTTACTTGTTATATCGGTACTGCTTTCAGTAAGCACACTTGTGATTAGATATCAATTAGGACCTTTAGGTTTGTTGATGATTAATACATGTATTGTGGGTGAGATTCTGGCGATTTTTGCTTTATTGTTAAAGAACAAAACTCTTGCGGGCATATCTATTCCATCCTTACTTTGGTTTGGTATTGGGGGTAGATTAAATTTTAGTGGTAGCTGGCTTTCTTCAATGCATCTTACTCATGTATTAATGGTTTTAGCGAGTATTTACTTGATATACTTTGTTTGGAAAGTCCTAAAAGGCAAAAAGAAGCCCTTTTGGATTGGTATAGGAATAGGGATATTTTTGGTATTATTCTTATTGTTTATGATGGGGTGGTATTACTCAACTCACCCAGATGCTTATAAAACTCTTTTAGATGTTGGCTGGAGAGGTCCTAAGTTTAAGTGAGGTTAATTTATGAAAAAAGGAAGATTGAATAAAATTCTTGAGAAACTGAAGTCTTTATCCAATCCAATAGCGATAGAAGGTATGGCAAAATTTGGGATTACTCCAAAGAAAACTTACGGGGTTTCAATTCCCCTTCTCAGAAAGATGGCTAAGGGAATAGGTAAAGATCATAAACTCGCTTTACAACTTTGGGACATAGACATCAGGGAAACAAGGATATTAGCCAGTATGATTGATGAACCAGATTTAGTAACAGAAGAACAGATGGAAAGATGGGTGAAAGATTTTGATTGCTGGGAAGTTTGTGATCAGGTATGTCAGAATCTTTTCACTTATACCAGATTTGCCTATAAAAAAGTCGTTGAATGGAGCAAAAGAGATGAAGAATTTGTCAAAAGAGCTGGATTTGCCTTGATGGCATGGTTAGCTTTTAAAGACAAAAAAGCAGATGACGTAAAATTTGAAAAATTCTTTCCAATTATAAAAAAAGAATCAACAGACGAGAGGAACTATGTCAAAAAAGCAGTCAACTGGGCATTAAGGCAAATTGGAAAACGGAATCTTAACTTGAATAAAAAAGCAATTGAAATCGCCAAGGAAATTCAAAAGATAAACTCAAAAACTGCTAAATGGATTGCTCGGGATGCAATAAGAGAATTAACAAGTGAAAAGATCCAGGAAAGATTGAAAAAGAGAGAAATATAATATGAGCAGGTCTGGGCACTCTGCGGCAACTTCTTTTATCCGCAGAATGTTATCGGAAATTGCGAGCCCCTTAGAAATAAGAAGATGTGGCAAGATAATTAAAATGGAGGAAACGGTATGCTCAGTCTTGGTTGGTTACCAATAGTTTGGTTACGCACAGTAGCAGTTGCCCTGATTTTGTATGTTCTTTTCCCGCGCCTCTCTCTAAACCTCAAGAAGTTTGCTTTAAAATTCAAGTTAAGTCAACTTCATGTGTATTATATAATGATTGCCTTTTGGGAACTTGTAACGGTTGGAATTATCTTTTATTTACTGGAAATAAATAACCTTTCCTTAAGCGCTATCGGTCTTACCGGCAGTTTATCTCCGACAGCAATTGTATATGTGATTATCGGGGTCATTATTTCAGCAGGTCTTTATCCGTTGATTCAAGCATTTAGTAAAATTATAGGATGGGATATGTTCTGGCGTCGTCGCAAGGATACAGATTGGTTTCCAAGAGATATTAAATATTTATCTACAAAAAGAGAGGTAGTTTCAATGTTTCTTATAGTAGTAATCTCTATTCCAATTTTAGAGGAAATAATTTATCGCGGATATGTTTTTACTGCTCTTTTGCAGAATTTCGACAGCATTTTTCTCGTATTTATCTTAACCTCGCTTATCTTTGCCAGTATACACTGCTTGGCTGGGCCAGGATTTATGCTTTACATCTTCTTAGGAACCTTTATACCGTCTTTTCTATACTGGAAATTTGGAAGCATCTATCCTTGTATATTGCTCCACTCTCTCAATACTTTTATAGGAGAAATCATCATTCCCCTTGTAGAAAAGGAGGGAAAAATTAAACCACGGAGGCAATAAAATGTGGGTATACATAATCTGTGCTATTATTTGGATATTCTTCCTGGGCATACTGATCCCTGAAAGAAAGGGCAAACGCATTATTTCGGAAATCTACGGACACTGCGGAATGAGCTTTATCTTGAGTTCACTGGTGCTTGGTCTGGGTAAAGTAGGAACCCACTATGATATCTTTCCGCTAAAAATGATTGGTTTTACTCTTTTTATCCCGGCAGTTTTCTTTATCGTATCTCCAATCATTGTTCTTAAAAGAAGAGGTAGGCCGAAATCAAAAGATTTCACAACAACCACTTCTCTCGTGACTACAGGCATCTATCAAATTGTTCGCCATCCTATGAGCTTGGGTATGGCCATCGGGGCAATTGGATTGATGCTAACGTTTCAATCAATTTTATCCGTCATATTGGGGATAGCAGCTATCTTTTGTCTTTACATATACTCCCAAAAAGAAGATACATTCAATATTGAGCAATTCGGAGACAGTTATAAAGAATACATGAAGAAAGTTCCCATGTGGAATATTATTAAAGGATTGAAAAAATGAGGGGTTCGCAACTCTTTGTACCTTCGGTGCTTGGTCTCGGCGAAGCCGAGACTCTGATAACAGCGGATAAAAGGCTTCGGCAACTTCTTTTATCCGCAAAACGTTATGCGAATGGTGACAAAAAAGGAGATGATATAACACAAAAAAAGAAGACAATCAAGTTCGGTAGTTCATTAAGGGTGGATGAACTTACTGGATTTGATGGAAAGGAGGTATCGAATAATACCACCCGCGAAAAGGAGGTCAACATGTTAAAGAAATCAGCAATACTAATAAGCTTTGTTATTTGTATCATGTTATTAAGTGGGTGCCAGGTGTATGATACTGAAAGTCCTACGGTTTCGATAACATACCCTATGGATGGTGACTCTTTGAGCGGGGTTGTTACCATAACCGCTACTGCTGAAGACAATGAAGGTATTCTTAGAGTGGAATTCTACATTGATGATAGTCTTAAACATACTGACACGGACGAGCCATATTCCTATCAATGGAATACTTCTTTATTACCTGATAGTAGCAGCCATACAATCATGGCAAAGGCATACGACAAAGCAGAAAATGTGGGTGAATCCGATGTGATTAGTGTGATTGTAATCAGGGAAGAAATGGAATTGGAACTGGTCGGACAGCTTGTTATACCTGGTTCAAGATATGTTACTGTCTCAGGTTCTTATGCATATCTTTCAGGTGGTCCAAGCGGTGGGGACAAACTCAGGGCAATCGATATAAGTAATCCTGCTTCACCACGGGAGACATGGTCAGGTATGACGGGTCTGCAGTCTGCTCCCATGCTAATTAAAGATAGTTATCTTTATGTTCTATACTACAACAAGGGCAGAATTTTTGACATCAGCAACCCTGCTTATCCAGAATCAGTGGGTGTCTTTGACAACGGAGATACTCTGTTCCTGATGGGGGAAGGCGATATTTACGACAATTACCTCTTCACCGGTACTTATACTTACGACAAACACTATTTCGTAGTATGGGATATAAGTAATCCAACATCACCCACCCCTGTCGGCTCTTACTCCACAGGTTCAGGACAAGAGTTCATAGATGATGTAAAGGTCTCTTCAGATGGAAACTATGCTTATTTAGCTGTAGATGGATACGGCTTGAGGGTTATGGATGTATCCAACCCCGGTTCACCTTATGAGGTTGGTTCCTTTGAGTTAGGCGACGGAAGTGAAATTGAAATTTACGGTTCTTATCTCTTTCTTTCAGCAAATCCATCAGGTAGTCAAGGAATTCGTATTATAGACATCAGTAATCCTGCATCTCCTACTTTAATCGGTTCTCCTATTCCTTTAGCCGGTGATGCTTATGCTATGGCTCTATCATACCCATACCTATATCGTTGTCATGCCTGGTACTTATATGTTAACGATGTAAGTGATCCACTGTCTGCTTCTGAAATTGCAGTTTATGATGGAGGTGATACCGGACTAGACATTACTCTATCAGGAGGCTATATCTATGTTGCCTGGTTAAACCAGGGATTTGTGATACTTAGATTAAGGTAGAAACAGAGGTTAAGTCTTGCCAAGCGGTTACACAGGTGAGCATAAGCTGTTGGACTGCGGTTTCATCTAAGACGGTGTTTGTGGTAATCTTCGCTTGCCCAAATCCCACCGAGACAAAAAGAAAGTTTATTAAAGTAATAAGCTTAACCTAAAATACGGAAGGAATAAAAATGAAGAGCAAAGAAATTAAAATCATAAAGTCTGTTTTAAGCAAAGAAATCGGATGTTTATGGCCTATATTTTTTGTCAAATGTCTGATTAGGAAGAACGCTATATTCAAAAAAACTCGTTGGGCAAAAGTTAAGGGGGCTGAATCAGAATTTGTCAAACGGCTCTCCCTTGCTTCTGCTATATACTTGAAGCTTCAGGAAAAATATGGTGAAGAAAAATCCTTTAAAATTATGAGGGAAATATTGATTCCTATCGGCTGTAATGAACAATGGAATCATCTACAGTCGCTGGGCATTTCTAACGAGGAGCCAATGAAACGACTTAGGGCTTTTAATGATTTGATGGACAAAGAAGGGACGCCTCAATTTAACAAGAGGGAATATGTGGAGCAAAGTGATAACATTTGCCATTTTGTTATCACGAGATGCATTTTCAAGGATTTTTTCACTGAAGCAGGGACGCCAGAATTAACAAAACTGTTCTGTGAGGTAGATAAAGAATTCTTCCCAAAAGCTTTTCCTGATTTTAAATTTCATCGTGGAAGTTCGTGGGAAAATACCATTGCATATGGGAGAGATCACTGTGAATTTATATTTGAAAAGAAAAAATAGAAACAGCGGGCTTGGGCACTCTGCGGCGATTCGCATCTTGCCCCTGGTGGGGTCAGTTAACAGGCGAAATGTTTAAATCTAAGGATAAGGAAGTTAAAAGATGATTACTACAACTATCTTCCCTGCTCGTTACGTTCAGGGCTATAATGCCCTGAAGAGGTTGGGGATAGAAATGTCACGATTTGGCCAAAAAGGGTTTGTAATCTGCGACCCTTTTGTTTTCGACCACCTCTTACCGGATTTCCGTCAAAACATGGAGCAGGCCATAGAGATTAAAGTGGAGAGATTTGGTGGTGAATGCTCCGATGAGGAGATAGGGAGACTGGCTGACTTAGCCAGAAAGGCTGATAGTGAACTCATAGTTGGTATTGGGGGAGGCAAGACCCTGGATACAGCAAAGGTTTTTGGTTTCAGGTATGGGAGACGCATTGGCTACTTGGTTTGAGGCTGAGTCATGCAAGAAAAAATATGCCGGGAACATGACCGGTGATGTGGGTTCGATGACTGCCTATGCATTAGCCCGGCTTTGCTACGAAACTCTCCTCGAGTATGGAGTTGCTGCTAAATCGGCCTGTGAGGCTCATGCTGTGACGCCTGCTTTAGAACATATTGTGGAAGCGAATACTTTATTGAGTGGATTAGGTTTTGAGAGCGGAGGATTAGCCGCTGCCCATGCTATTCACAATGGTTTCACTGTCTTGGAACAAACTCATAAGTACTATCATGGGGAGAAAGTTGCATTTGGTACTCTATCATCCCTATTTCTTACTGATAAACCCAAGGACACCATAGACGAGGTTTACTCTTTCTGTGAATCTGTAGGTTTGCCTACCACACTTGCTGACATTGGACTTTCCGATGTTTCAGATGAAGAGCTAATGAAGGCGGCAAAGGCAGCGTGTGCGGAAGGGGAAACTATTCACAATGAGCCCATTCCTGTCACTCCTGGGATGGTTTTTTCTGCTCTCAAAGCTGCGGATGCTAAAGGTAGAAGGAGAAAAGGCATGAAATAGATCTATAGATCTCCACTTCGCCTAAAAGCCCTTATACGCTAGTGGACAAAAAGGGAAATAGAGTTATGCTCAGCGAATTTATATTAATTGCAGAATTTTCTGAATATCATTATTTGGCTGTTACTTGATTACTTGGGGAATGTATCTATTGCCATACTGTAAACCGACTCCAGCATACATTTTCGGGCGTCCACTTTTTGGGGATTTTTTTCGCTTCTAGGTGGTATATGTGCAATTTACCACGGGTTCTGCAAGTGTATCGGTAAGCAAAAAGATGCGGAAAATAGATAAAAGTGAACCAATGGCGTATAAAATGTTGTATTCCAACCTATGCAAAACCGTGGCATCGTGTCCCTAATTCCTGGGGATAATTTATATTGGTTTTATGTTACAAGATTGCTTTTTATTTTATAACAAATAGAGGTGTTATTAATGAATGAATATGATATGTTTAAAGACATTCCAATGTATTTGATGTAGTCGAAAATTGAACTTATCAATAGAGGAAAATTATCAGGAATACAATAGGTTTTATAAACTTAGCTATACCTTTAAATTAAAATAATGGCCTGCCAAAACTCCAAGCACCATCGCTAAAGACGCAGATAGTTCCATATTCTTTAATAAATTCCTTTGATTTTCTCTATCATGCTCAATTTTTTTTATCATTTCAATATTTTTTCCATTAAAAGTCCTTCAAACATTGCATAGACGAGGGTTAAAATAACAGTAACCGTGATAAAAGGCCAACCCAAAAATCCAGCTGCATAGGGTATCCACGGCGTTTTTATTGCAAATGCACCTATCATTGCTCCAACAACAGAAATCCTTGCGCCCTTTTTAAGAAGCGTCCCAAATAGAGGAAATAGAACCCACAAAGGGCCTACAATAAGCGTTCCGAGAATAGCAGC
>Ga0190361_1000575_pt1 | contig 14511 bp, 9 predicted proteins | sample 48721845_MG_FD_161273 | JGI IMG/M metagenome (GOLD analysis project Ga0190361, IMG submission 161273) | Hydrothermal vent microbial mat bacterial communities from Southern Trench, Guaymas Basin, Mexico - 4872-18-4-5_MG | ecosystem: Environmental > Aquatic > Marine > Hydrothermal vents > Microbial...
AACCTGATGGTAATGCGGTTTTCAAAAATTTAACAGTCCTCGGAAGGAGAATGCGATTGCCCTGTCAAGCAGGATTGACAATCCCTTTTCCAGTGCGTATAGTGGCTTGCCGGGGCTCGTGGCCGAGCGCTTGACCTGCGTTTCGCCTACGTGTCCAAAACCCAGGCCCACTACGGGTGTTATTCCCCTCGAAAGCATCGTTCGTAAGGAAAGGACTCATGGATCTTTTCGAGAAATGTCATGCCTATACCCTCGCACGCCTTGCGCAAGCTTCCGGGCTGTATCCATACTTCCTGCCGCTCGAGAACAGTGAGGGCACCGAGGCGGTGATCGAGGGACGCCGCGTGCTTATGCTGGGATCAAATAACTACCTTGGACTGACCACCGATCCGCGCGTCCGCCAGGCCGCCATCGAGGCCACCCAGCGCTACGGCACCAGCTGCACGGGCTCGCGGCTCCAGAACGGGACGCTCGAACTGCATCTCGAACTGGAGCGGAGACTGGCTGCCTTTGTCGGCAAGGAGGCGGCCCTGATCTTCAGCACCGGCTACCAGGTTAATCTGGGCGTGATCTCCTGCCTCGTCGGACGCGGCGATGCCATCGTCACCGATAAGGAGGACCACGCCAGCATCATCGATGGCGCCATGCTTTCGCTGGGCGACCTGCGGCGCTTTGCCCACAATAATGTGGCCCACTTCGAGCGTGTGCTCCAGGGAATTGATGAGGGCCATGGGGCGCTGGTGGTCGTCGACGGTCTCTACAGCGTTGGCGGTGACCTCGCGCCGCTGCCCGAGATGGTGCCACTATGCCGCCGCTATAGCGCGCGGTTGATGGTTGATGATGCCCACGGTCTGGGCGTCATGGCCCGCGGCCGTGGCACCGCTGCCCACTTCGGGCTCACCGATGAGGTCGACCTGATCATGGGGACCTTCAGTAAATCCTTCGCCTCGCTCGGCGGCTTCATCGCCGGGGATGAGCCGATTATCCACTATATCCAACATCATGCCCGCGCACTCATCTTCAGCGCCGCAATGCCAGCATCCAATGTCGCCGCGGCCCTGGCCGCGCTGGATATCATCGAGAACGAGCCCGAACGCGTCGACCGCCTGTGGAAGATCACAGAGCGCATGCGCAGCGGCCTGCAAGCCATGGGCTTCGACACCGGCAACAGCATCTCTCCCATCATCCCAGTCATCGTCGGTGATATGGAACCCGCGCTCAACTTCTGGAAGAGGCTCTTCGAGGCGGGCGTCTATACGAATGCCTTTGTCCCGCCTGGCGTGCCAGAGGGTCGCTGCCTGCTTCGTACCAGCTACATGGCCACCCATACGGATGAGCAGATCGACCGCGCTTTGAACATCTTCGGGGAGGTCGGTCGGGAGATGGGTCTGATTGACTGACTGCGCCCTGGTCACAGGCTCCACTGGCTTCGTGGGTTCGCGCCTGTGCCGCGCTCTCCTCGGGCGCGGTGTGCGCGTCCGCGCCCTGCACCGGCCCTCCTCCGACCTCCGGCTCATCGAACCGCTTGCGCTCGATCGCATAGTGGGAGACGTCCTTCAGCCCCAAACTCTGGTCCCCGCCGTTGAGGGTGTGCGATGGATCTTTCATGCGGCCGCCCGTGCCGACTACTGGCGCCACCCCGAGGATGTGGTGCGGACGGCGGTGGAGGGCACCCGCAATGTCCTGGCCGCCGCCCGTCAGGCAGGGGTCGAGCGAGTGGTGCTGACCAGCTCGGTGGCTGCGCTGGGCGTGCCGCGCCGCGGCGAGTTGCTCACCGAGGAGCATGACTTCAATCTCAAGCTCGCGCAATTCCCTTACGGTTACGCAAAATCGAGAGCCGAGGGTGAGGCCCGGGAGGCCTGCCGCCAGGGCCTGGAGGTGGTAATCGTCAACCCCAGCGTCATCCTCGGACCAGGGGACATTCATCTCATCAGCGCTTCGCTGGTGCTTGAGGCTCACCGCGGCAGAGCCATCCTTTGGACCGACGGCGGCATAAACATCGTCCACATCGAGGATGTGATCCGGGGTCATCTGCTGGCGCTTGATCGCGGCCGATCTGGCGAGCGCTACATCCTGGGTGGGGAGAATCTGACCCACCGCCAGGTCTTCGAAACCCTGGCGGAGATCGTCGGCCGCCGCAAGCCCTGGCTGCATTTGCCAGGATGCCTCATCCCCCCGCTCGCCGCGGCGCTTGATTTGCTGGGCCGTTTCGTCGAGCTCCCACTCAACGGTGGCCAGCTGCGCATGAGCCGCCACCACCTGTTCTACGACCTCTCCAAGGCCGAGAGCGAGCTGGGCTATCGCCCCGGCCGCTCCTTCCGGCAGGCCGCCGAAGAGACCTACACCTGGCTTCGGGAGCAGGGATTTCTGAAGCGGGCCTAAGCCCCGAAAATCGAACAGGCCGCCCGCGGTTTTGCCCCGGGCGGCCTGTTTCACCGTCAGCGCCTGGATTGGCCTCAGAGATCCAGACTCGCCATCTGCTCGTAGAACTTCCAGCGAGCGGCCACATCCTGCTTAAGCGCGGAGATGAGCTTTTCGGCGCGTTCAGGATCCGCGACCCGCAGCGAGCGGAAGCGGTTCTGCTTGTAGGCGAACACCTCGATATCCTCACTCGGCGGCCGTGAGTCCATCTGCAGGGGATTCTTGCCCTCCGCCGCCAGCGAGGGGTTGAAGCGGAAGAGCGGCCAGAAGCCACTTTGCTCGGCGTTTTTGTGCAGGTCGGTTCCGGTGGTCATGTCGATGCCATGGGCGATGCAGTGGCTGTAGGCGATGATGAGCGAGGGGCCCGGATAGGCCTCCGCCTCCTGGAACGCCTTCACCAATTGGGTCATATTGGCGCCGTAGGCCACCTGCGCGACGTAGATGTTTCCGTACGTCATGGCGATGGCCCCCAGGTCCTTCTTGGGCATATCCTTGCCTGCCGCGGAAAACTTCGCCACCGCGCCGCGCGGAGTGGCCTTGGAGGACTGGCCACCGGTGTTCGAGTAGACCCCTGTGTCGAGCACGAGCACGTTCACCTTGCGGCCCGAGGCCAGGACATGGTCCAGCCCGCCGTAGCCGATGTCGTAGGCCCAGCCATCCCCACCCACGATCCATACCGACTTCGGCACCAGAAAATCTACCAGGCTCAGCATGCGCTTTGCCTCCGCCGATTTGCTCTTGGCTAGGCTGGCCTTCAGTTCCTCCACCCGAGCCCGCTGGGCCTCGATCTCCTCCGGGCTATGCGGTTCGGACTCCAGGATCGTCTCGGCCAGTTGCTGCTTTTCCCCCAGTTGCATGCCGCGCAGAAGCTCGCGCGCCTGCGCCGTGAGCTTATCCACAGTCAGGCGCATGCCCATGCCAAACTCAGCGTTATCCTCAAAGAGTGAGTTGGACCAGGCTGGCCCGCGCCCGTCATCTCGCGTGGTGTAGGGCGTGGTGGGTAGATTGCCACCATAGATCGATGAGCACCCGGTGGCGTTGGCGATGATCAGCCGGTCGCCAAAGAGCTGTGTTAGCAGCTTCACGTAGGGCGTCTCCCCACAACCCGCGCACGCCCCCGAGAACTCGAACAGGGGGCGCAGGAATTGTGAACCCTTGGTTGTGTAGGGGTTGAACAGCGATAGATCGGGGTCGGGGATCGAGAGGAAGTAATCCCACTTGGCCACTTCCTGCTCGCGGATCGGCGGCTGGGGAGCCATGTTGATGGCCTTGCGGTCGGTCTTCTGGCCCTTCTCGTCCTTGGCATAGGCCGGGCACACATGCACGCAGGCGCCGCACCCGGTGCAGTCCTCGGGCGCCACCTGCAGCGTGTACATCATCCCTTCCAGCCCACGGCCCTTGGCGGGCACAGCCTGCCACCCTTCCGGCGCGTTGCCATCGGCATATGAAGCCGGATAGATCTTCGGGCGGATGGCTGCATGCGGACACACGAAGGCGCATTGATTGCACTGGATGCAGGCCTCCGGCTCCCAGACCGGGATCTCCAGGGCAACATTGCGCTTCTCGAACTTCGTGGTTCCCACCGGGTACGTGCCATCATTGGGCAGCTTCGAGACCGGGATCTGCTCCCCACGCCGGGCAATCATCTCGCCCGTAACCTGGCGCACAAACTCCGGCGCGTTTGCCGGAACCGGCGGCAGCAGGTGCTTTTCGGAGGAAGGCTTCTCAGGCAACTCAACCTTGTGAATGCGCTCAAGCGCCAGGTTGGCAGCCTTCACATTCATATCTACTACGGCTTTGCCCTTGTCGCCATAGGTGTCCTCCACGGCGATTTCCATCTTCTGCAGGGCCTGATCCTCAGGTATGACGCCCGAGATGGCGAAGAACGCCGCCTGCATGATCACGTTGATGCGCGCTCCCAGGCCTAGTGATTTGGCCAGCGAGTAGGCATCGATCACATAGAACTTGGCCTGCTTTTCGATCAGTCCCTTCTGGACCTCGAAAGGCAATTGGTCCCACACCTCTTCGGGGGGGTAGGGGCTGTTCAGCAGGAAGGTTCCTCCAGGCTTGAGATTCTTCAAGATGTCATGCCGCTCCAGAAATTGGAACGCGTGGCAGGCCAGAAACTCAGCCTGATCGATCAGGTAAGTGCTCCGGATGGGCTTGGGGCTGAAGCGCAAGTGCGAGATGGTCATCGAGCCCGATTTCTTCGAGTCATAGACGAAGTAGCCCTGCGCGTAGTAATCGGTCTCCTTGCCGATGATCTTGATCGAATTCTTGTTGGCGCTGACCGTGCCGTCGCCACCCAGTCCGTAGAACATCGCCTGGTGGGTCCCCTCCGGCAAGGAGGAGAAGGCATCGTCCCAGGGCAGGCTGGTGTCCGTGAGGTCATCGAAAATCCCGACGGTGAAATGGTTCTTGGGCTGCTTTTCGGCCAGGTTGTCGAGCACGGCTTTCGCCATTCCGGGGTTGAACTCCCGCGAACCCAGTCCATAGCGGCCACCCACTACGATCGGGGCCTTGGTCCGATCCAGCCGTCCCTCGGTCACCGCCTCGCTGATGGCAATCTGCACGTCCAGGTACAGCGGCTCACCCGCCGCGCCCGGTTCCTTTGTGCGGTCTAGCACGGCGATGCGTTGCACCGTGGGCGGAAGCGCCGCCACGAAGGCCTGACCGTCGAAGGGCCGGTAGAGGCGAACCTTGATGAGCCCCACCTTCTCGCCCTGGGCCGCCAGATATTCCACCACCTCGTGCATCGTATCGGCGCCGGATCCCATCATCACGACGGCCCGCTCCGCATCGGGGGCGCCAACATAATCGAAGATACGGTAGCTGCGGCCCACCAGCTTTGCGAAGTGGTCCATGGTGGCTTGCACGATGCCAGGCACTTTCAGGTAGTAGGGATTGACGGTTTCGCGGGCGGCGAAGAAGACGTCCGGGTTCTGAGCCGTGCCCCGCACCCGCGGCCGGTCTGGTGACAGCCCCCGCAGGCGGTGGGCGATGACCCATTCTTCGTCGATCATCGCTCGCATGTCGTCGTAGGTCAGCTCCTCAATCTTCTGAATCTCATGCGAGGTGCGGAAGCCATCAAAGAAATGCAGGAATGGCACCCGCGACTCAAGCGCCGCCGCCTGGGCGATCAGAGCAAGATCCATCACCTCCTGGGGGTTGTTCGAGGCCAGCATGCCCCAGCCGGTGGAGCGGGCAGCCATCACATCGCTGTGATCGCCAAAAATCGAGAGGGCTTGCGCCGCCACCGAACGGGCAGCGATGTGGAAGACCGTCGGCGTCAGCTCGCCGGCGATCTTGAACATATTGGGTATCATCAGCAGCAAGCCCTGGGATGCGGTGAAGGTCGTAGTCAAGGCGCCGGTGGTCAGAGCACCATGTACGGCGCCGGCTGCGCCCCCCTCGGATTGCATCTCGGTTACATTGGGGACGGTGCCCCAGATGTTGGGCTCGCCGTGGGCCGCCTTCTCATCGGCGATCTCCCCCATGGGCGAAGAGGGGGTGATGGGGTAGATGGCGATGACTTCATTGGTGGCGTAGGCGACATGCGCCGCAGCTGCATTACCGTCGTAGGGCATCAGCTTCCGCTGGCTCTTCTTTTCCGCCATGAGGAACTCCTTTCTCAGCTACCGGAAGATATGGGAAGCGCGCCCAAGGCGCGCGTATCTGCGTCGGGGCAACCCGCAATGAGTGTAGTCAGCTTTGCCCTCCCCTGATAGTGTAGAAGAACAGTGCAAACCGGAGGATACCTGTCACTATTACTGGCGCGCCTCTCGCGGCACCCTATAAATAATCGCGAAGCGCCGAGGCGGGAAGACCATATCCGAACTTAAAGACTGCCCATATGGGGCTGCCCTTTTGGGACAGCCCCGCAACTTGCAAAGGAGGTTCCGCTAGAAGAGCCGGACGCTGAACGGCAACACCAAGTTTAGGACCAGACCCAGCACGAACAACCCTCCAGCAAGCTTGTTATGGTAGAAAGCGGCCGAGACGAACCAGAGCGGCCATACCGGGTAATCCGCCGGAGGTTCACTCGGCTTGGGCTGGTTGTAGATCTTCAGCACGCGCACCAGCCTGGGGATTGCCAGAAACACCAGCAACAGCCAGGCTCCCAGCGCCCCGCTCATGACCAGGGCCAGGACCACCAGATAGTAGACCACCATCAGCGCCTGGTTCAGCCAAAGCGAGGCTCTCTCCCCCAGGATCACTGCCAGCGTACGGATGCCCTTGCTCTCATCGGCCTCGCGCTTGTCGATGTGCTTCCCAATCAACACCGTCGTCACCACCAGGGCGTAAGGCACGCTCGCCAGCCAGACAGTCGCCGAGGGCAATTGCCCGGAGGTGACGTAATAGGTTCCGCCGATCATCAGCGGACCCCATACCAGGAAGACCCCCGGCTCGCCCAAACCGTGATGCTTAAGCCGAATCGGGGGCGCGACATAGAAGACGCTGATGAACAAACCCCCGAGGGCAAAGGCCAGCGTCCACCATCCGACCGTCAACACGAAGTAGAGCAGGATCAGCGCGTCGATGGCGTTCACGATCAGAATGGCCGTCAGTAGCTGGCGCCTGGTCAGCAGGCCCGAGAGCACCGGGTGTGGCGCATACAGAGCTCGGGCGTAATCGTCGGTGTCCACGCCCCCTTCCATATCGAAATAATCATTGATCATATTGTTGGCGGCGTGCGCCAGAATGAGGCCCACGAGCGCCAGAGCAAAGTTGCCATAGTGCGGCTGATCAGCCAGCGCCACCGCCAGCAGCCCGCCGATGAGACCAGAGGTGGCCGTCATCGAGAAGACCGCCGCCCGGGTGATGATCAGCCACTTGCTGACCACATCCATTTTCTTGTCAGGGGACAGGTTAGCGGTATCCAAGACCTCTTTCCAGTTCGACAGCACTGACATAAGACCTCCCTCGGCGCGGGGTTTGGCCCAAGTCTATCCGCAACAAAGGAAGTTGTACAGACTTTGCAAACGGATCGGCGCCCCATCTCTGTTGCCGGTGCCGGGCTGTCCCAAATCGATGCTTTCTTGATCCTCGCTGCTCCCAGTCGGCTACCGCCGCCTGGAGTACAATCGAGGCACCTCATCTTTTGGGAGGTCCCATGCATGAGGCTGTTATCCTCTCGGCCGTGCGCACGCCTATCGGCGCCCACGGCGGTGGTCTGGCGGGCGTGCGCCCCGACGACCTGGCGGCGCTGGTCATCCGGGCCGCCCTTGAGCGCGCCGGCATCGATCCGGCCATGGTGGAGGAAGTCTATCTCGGCTGCGCAAATCAAGCCGGCGAGGACAACCGTAACGTGGCCCGCATGGCGGCCTTGCTCGCAGGCCTCCCGGTGGAGGTCGCCGGGGTCACATTCAACCGCCTTTGCGCCTCCGGCCTCACCGCCATCAACGCGGCCTACCGGGCGACACGGGTGGGCGAGGGGGAGGTCTTTGTTGCCGGCGGCGTCGAGAGCATGTCACGCGCTCCCTACGTCTTCACAAAACCCGAGCGGGCTTTCCCCTGGGGACATACCACTCTATGGGATACTACGCTGGGCTGGCGGATGCCCAATCCCAAGCTGGAGGCCACCTTCGGCACCGATCCTCTGGGCGAGACGGCCGAAAAGGTCGCCGAGGCCTACGGCATCCCCCGCCAGGCCCAGGACGCCTTCGCCCTCGAGAGCCATCGCCGCGCCATCGCCGCCATCGACCAGGGTCTCCTCGCGCAGGAGATCATCCCGGTTGAGGTTGCCGGCCCGAAGGGCGAAGCCCATCGGATGGACACCGATGAACGCCCACGCCGCGACACCTCCCTCGAGGCCCTGAGCCGTCTGAAACCCATCTTCCGCGAAGGCGGCACGGTCACGGCCGGCAATGCTTCCGGTATCAACGATGGCGCTGCAGCCCTGGTCTTGATGCGCGCTTCTTCCGCCTCAGATCTAGGGCTCAAGCCGTGGGCGCGAGTTGTTTGCTCAGCCGCCGCCGGCGTTGAGCCGGGCATGATGGGGCTGGGGCCCATTCCTGCCACCCGCAAGGCACTGAGCCGCGCCGGCCTGCACATGCAGGATATCGGCCTGATCGAACTCAATGAGGCCTTCGCCGCCCAGGCCCTGGCGGTGATGTGTGAGCTCGAGATGCCATCCGAGATCACCAACGTTAACGGTGGCGCCATTGCACTCGGCCACCCGCTTGGCTGTTCAGGAGCGCGGCTGCTCACCACCCTGCTGCATGAGATGCGCCGGCGCGCGCCCCAAGCACCGCGTCCCTTCTACGGCTTGGCCACACTATGCGTCGGCGTAGGGCAGGGCGAGGCGACCCTTGTTGAGTGGCTGGATTAGCCCCAACGGGCCCTGATTGGCCGCGGGCCCGCAGCTTGCATCCGTGATACACTTGCGCGCCAAAGGAGAATCCCTGCTCAGAGCATCCGATGGCTGACTCAGCCCGCGAACCTGCCTCCGATAACATTTGGGTGTCCGCTCTTCGGGCCACGGCCGAAGTGGCCCGCAAGGCCGCCTCCCACGAGCAAGATGTCATCCGCGCCGTCACCGAAGAATTGCGGCGTCTGCGGCTTCGCGGCAGCGTGGCGCTGCTCACCCCCAACCGCCAACTCGAAGTCCACACCCCTTCGCTGAGCCAATCCTTGATGAGCACCCTGCGGCGCATGACTGGCCTAGAGGTCGCCGGCTTCCTCTTCGATCCTCAAACGGTGGATATCTACCGGGAGGCTTTGGAAACAGGAGAAGCTCAATTCACCGCCGACCGCTCCGAAGTCGTCGGCCAGATGCTTCCGCCGAACTTGCGCCCGATGCTCTCCCGCCTGATGCGCCTGCTGGGCCAGGACAACGTGATCATCGCCCCCCTGATTCTCGAGGACGAACCTATCGGGACCATCAACGTCACCGCCCGATGGCTTTCGCCGGACGATTTACCCCATGTGGCTGCGCTTGCCGACCACATCGCAATTGCCTTGGGCCACGTGCGTTCCCGCCAACGCCTGGAGCAGGCGCTGGCGCTGCAGCACTTGCGCAACCAGGTGGCCGAGGTCGTCTCGAGCGCCCTCGAGCTGCCGGTTGTTCTCGAGCGGGTGATCCACATCGCCACGGAGGTCATCGGCGCGGAGGCTGGGGCCATTGGCTTGATCGATCCAGGCGGGCAGGTGGCCACCTATCCCTATATCTATGGCCTGCCCGATGAATTCCGCCAGCAACCCGCCCTCCGGGGCCATGGCTTGATCTGGCCCTTGGTGGAGGAACGCAAGCCTATTCTCATCCCACGCTACGCCGACCATCCCATGGCCTTGCCGAACTGGGTGCGGGCCGGCGTGAAAGCCTTCCTGGGGGTCCCGCTCATCGCCGGGAACGACGCCATTGGGGGCATGGGGCTCTTCTCGCTGTCGCGCGAGGCCAGCTTCACGCAGGAGCATGTCGAGCAGGCCCAGGCCATTGCCAGCATGGCGGCCATCGCCCTGCAAAACGCCCGGCTTTACAGTCAGGCCCGCCGCCGCGCCGAGGAGTCCCTCAGCCTCATGCAAACGGCGCGCGCCATCTCCTCCCTGCTCGATACCGATACGGTCCTGCAGGAAATCGCCCGCCAGGCCAACGACCTGCTGCACGCCGACGGCAGTCGCATCCACTTGCTGGATTATGAGACCGGCGAGCTGCGCTGCGTGGTGGCGCTCGAACCCAACGCAGAGGCCATCAAGGCCTTCCGACTGAAAGTGGGCCAAGGACTCACGGGCCATGTCGTGGAACACGGGGAGCCGCTGCTGATCAACGACCCCGCATCGGATCCGCGCGGCATCCAGGTGCCAGGCACGCCTGATAGCGAGCCAGAGTGCCTCGCCATTGTGCCGCTTTCCATCCGTCAGCGCACGCTGGGTGCCATGACCGTGCGCCGATTGGGCACCGACCGCCCCTTCACGGCCGAGGAGATGGACCTGCTTAAGGCCTACGCTGCGCAGGCGGCGGTCTCGATCGAGAACGCCCATCTCTATGGCCAGATTCAAGCTCAAGCTCAGCGCCTCGAAGTGCAGGTGGCCGAACGCACTCGCGAACTCAGCCTCTCCGAGGCCCGCTATCGATCCTTGGTCGAAACCGCGCAGGCCGGCATCCTCCAACTCGACCAGGAGGGTACGATCCTCTACGCCAACCAGCAGTTCTCTGAAATGCTCGGCCTGCCTTCCGACGAACTCCTGGGCAAGCATTTCGCCGACATCGCCGCACTTTCCATGCAGGATGCAGCCGACACGCTCAGCCGTTTCCGGGAGCGGATCTCGCGACAACTCGAACCCCGGGATGTTTACGAACTCAACCTCAAGACCCAGGACGGCCGCACCCTCCACACCCTCGTTGGCATCAGCCTATTTACCGATGAGGCCGGCGCTCCCCAGGGCATGACGGCGCTCATCACCGATATCAGTGATCGCATCGCTCTGGAGAACGCCTTGCGTGCCGAGCGCGATCGCCTCGACGCGCTGCTTACGCATGTCGGCGATGCGGTTATGGTAACGGATGCCGGGGCCTCGATCCAATTCGTCAACCCCGCCTGGGAGCGGCTCAACGGCTACACAGCCGACGAAGTGCTTGGCAGGTTACCCTGGTTCCTGCACAATGAAGGCGGGGAGATTTCCCCTCCAGAGGAGATGATCGAGGCTTTCCGGCGGGGCGAGATTTGGAAGGGCGAAGTCGTCAACCGCCGCAAAGATGGTTCCACCTATGAAGCGGCGGTCACCATCACACCCGTTCTGGGGCCCGAAGGCGAGCCCCTGAACTACGTGGCTGTGCTCCACGACATCAGTGCGCTCAAGGAGATCGACCGCCTGAAGACGCAGTTCGTCTCGGACGTCTCCCACGAACTCCGCACACCGCTCACCAATATCCGCCTTTACCTCGACTTGCTGGCGCGGGTGAACGACCGCGAGCGAATCAACCGCTATCTCGAGACGCTGTCCCGCGAGAGCGACCGTCTGGCCAATCTCATCGACGATCTACTTTCTCTCTCACGCCTCGACGTAGGCGCCTCCCCGCTGGAACCTGCGCCCGTGGATGTGAATCGAATTCTTCAATCGCTCATCAAGGACCGCGCCTCTCTTGCGGCCAACAAGGGTCTCCAGCTTCACCTCGAGATACAACCTGACCTCCCTAAGCTCATCGGTGATGAACGCCTGCTGGGCCAGGTCTTCACGAATTTGCTGACGAACGCCATGAATTACACGCCTAGGGGTGGGGAGATCACGCTCCGCTCCCGTCTCCAGACCGAGGCCGATGAGCGCTGGATCATCGCCGAAGTGGAGGATACTGGGCTCGGCATCCCGCAGCAGGAGCAAGCCGATATCTTCAAACGCTTCTTCCGCGGCGAGGCAAGCCATCGCACCGGCGCGCCCGGCACCGGTCTGGGTCTGGCTATCTGTCAGGAAATCACCGCCCGGCACGGCGGCCGCATCGAATTGCACAGCGAGGGCATCCCCGGCAAAGGCTCGTGCTTCTCTGTATGGTTGCCACTGACAAGCGCGAATGGGGATGCTGAAACCTCGGCCGATGCTCCCTTAAAGAAACTTCCGAAGCGCTGACGGCTTCGGAAGCCTCCTTGCTCTTCAGGCTTTCACCCAACTAGAGGGCCACCACCTCCGCAGCCTGCAGGCCCTTGGGGCCTTGCTCGATGGAAAACTCCACTCGCTGTCCTTCCTCTAGATTGCGGTAGCCCTCGCCCACGATGGCCGTATAGTGGACGAAGACATCGGGACCATCCTCCCGCTCGATGAAACCGTAGCCCTTTCTGCCATTGAACCACTTCACGGTGCCTACGAGACGCTCGGACATATGCTATGCCTCCTTGCGATAAGAGGGAGTGACGAGGTGCAAGCTGCGTTCTTCAGCGTTCGAGCCCAGCGACAGGACTGCGGTTAACCAACACGGCCTGAGCAGCAGCGCTCAGGCAGGGGGTTTTCGACGTGCGCAAAGAACGTACATTCATCCTACTGACCCGAATCGTATACCTTTTCCGCCCGCTTGTCTAGACCGCAGAGCCTGGGGCGGTGCGCGGCCCCTCTCATCGCCGCGAGGGATGTGCAGGGCCAAATCTAGCAGTTGGCGAGATCCTTCCGCCCAGCGGGCCAGGCAGACAGCGCACGCGAATCGCGAAATGAATCCTTCTCTGCTCCTGGTTGATCATGTGGCGAATGATATCGCCAACCGTTCGGGCGCAGTGTTCGCTAGGGTGGAATTCGAGGTGTTCATCCCTCAGGAGCACCTCCGCCCGCATCATATCGCGCCACATCTTGTCCCAATGATCGAAATACTTCGCCGCGTTTATGCTCCCCCATCCTGGCGATGCACCCAGCGCGCCAGCCCGGACGGCGGGGCATAGGCCTCCATCTGGTCGAGCAGCCGATCGGCCTGGGAGTCGATCACCAAGAGCCGCCGGTGCTCCTGGTAGATGAAGCCTTCCCGACTGGCCACGTCTAGCAATTCCAGCAGCGGATCGAAATATTTCTGCACATTGAGCAACCCAATCGGCTTGGTATGCAAGCCGATCTGGGCCCAGGCGAGAATCTCAAAGAGCTCGTCGAAGGTGCCTAGCCCTCCCGGTAAGGCCACGAATCCATCCGACAATTCGGCCATCTTCGCCTTGCGGGCGTGCATATTCTCCACAACCAGCATCTTCGAAAGGTCGGGGTGCGCCAGGGCGGGCGTGTCGAAAATCTTGGGCATCACACCTACAACCTCGGCCCCGCGCGCCAGGGCCGCATCCGCCACCGCACGCATCATGCCCGTCCCCCCAGCCCCGAACACAAGCCGCCAGCCCCGCGCGGCCACGGCCGCGCCCATCTCCGCCGCAGCCTGCAGATAACCATCATCGCTGCGATCACTCGAACCGCAATACACGCATACCGAGCGGATCGATCCCACCTCACCTCCCTGCGCCTTATGTCTCTGCCAGCTTTACCCGGATGCGGCATGCCTGCTGCGCTAATTCGTCTTTTCCCGGTACGAGCGGTGGCTGATCATGCATACGCAGGTCACACCCGTCGCCCGCAATACGGGGCAATTTTTTTATTCTATCACGCAGCCCTCTCCCGCCATTTCCCCCTTGACGTCAGCCCCCCCTAGCGGCAGAATGGGTCTCACGCGCCAACCTACACCGAGGTCACCATGCCGCCCTTCTTCCCTATCCTCATCCTCAATGCCCGTCCCGGGGCCGGTAAGAGCGAAGTCATTCATGCTCTCCGTAGCCTCTCCGAGACCGAACGCATCCAGCGCTTCCATGTCGGCCCGATGCACATTCTGGATGACTTCCCTATGCTCTGGACCTGGTTCGAGGAGGACGAGATCCTGGAAAGGGAATTCGGGCGGCCGCGATTGCATACAACCCGGGATGGCTATTTCATCCACGAGGATATGTGGCACCTGCTCATCCGGCGGCTGGCGCTAGAATATGCCAAATGGCGTCGGGACGCAGAGGGGGAGGCCACAGTGATCATCGAGTTCTCCCGCGGCAGCCAGCATGGCGGTTATCGCGCCGCCTATCCCCATCTGGGTCACGAAATCTTGCGCCAAGCGGCGAGTTTGTATATCCAAGTCTCCTTCGAAGAATCGCTTCGCAAGAACCGCCTGCGCTTCAACCCGGAACGCCCCGATAGCACCCTCGAACATGGCTTGACGGACAACAAACTGCGCACGCTCTACGAGCAGGACGATTGGAGCGAGTTTACCGCGGGTGATCCGGAATACTTGCACATCGAGGGGGCCAGGCTTCCGTATGCCGTTTTCGACAACGAAGATGACGTCACCACCCATCCCGGCCCGGAGCTCTTTTCGCGCCTGGAATCGACCCTTGACCGGCTTTGGACGCTCCGGCAGCAATTGGAGCAGATATGAGCACCCCGCTTGGAGATAGCATGCTGCGACAATTTCGTTCTTTGATCGTTGTCCTCTTCGCCCTGCTGATTGTCTCCCCAGCCAGCGCGCAGAACACGCCGATTGCACGGGCGATCCTGTTCTACTCCCCCTCATGTCCGCACTGCCATAAAGTGATCAATGATGTTCTCCCCCCACTCGTGCAGAAATACAACAGCACCATGGCATGGGCCTACGCCGAG
>Ga0190361_1000576_pt1 | contig 14440 bp, 10 predicted proteins | sample 48721845_MG_FD_161273 | JGI IMG/M metagenome (GOLD analysis project Ga0190361, IMG submission 161273) | Hydrothermal vent microbial mat bacterial communities from Southern Trench, Guaymas Basin, Mexico - 4872-18-4-5_MG | ecosystem: Environmental > Aquatic > Marine > Hydrothermal vents >...
CAACATTTAACATTTTAAGTGTTAATGGAATAGTGGCAGCCGATGAGATAATTATACCGGTTAAATGTAGCTACTTCAGTTTGGAAGGAATTAGCCAGTTGGTAAAAATTGTGAAGATGATTAATAAGAACTTAGATTATCCAATAAAAATTTCAGGAATTATTTTAACTATGTATGATAGGAGAGAAAAGTTGTCTCGTGAAATAGTCAGAGAAGTAAGAAGATACTTTCCAGATCAGGTGTTTGAAACAGTTATTCCTAGACAAGTTAAACTGGCTGAGGCTTCTAGTTTTTCTAAACCGATAGTTATTTATGCCCCGAACAGTAAAGCCTGTCGTGCTTATTTCAGCTTGGCTGATGAAATTATTGAAAAACAAATGGAAAATGATAAAATATTAAAAATTTAAAATTAAAAAATCAAAAATCAAAATTACAATGCAAAATGTTAAAATTAGCAAATTTCAAAATCATTTTAACATTTGTTCATTTTGAATTTTAAATTGTCATTTTACATTTTAATTTTTAAATTTTGCATTTATTATGTTAGGTAGAGGATTAGAATCTTTAATATCTTCGTCAAAACCAGAGAAAAAAGGTAGACAGAAAGAAGAAAAAATAATCTATAGAGTTGAAATCGAAAAGATTGAGGTTAATCCATATCAACCCAGAAAAAGATTTGAACCTGAATCCATTCAGCAATTATCTGATTCAATCAAGCAATATGGACTTTTGCAACCATTAATAGTTTCTAAGGTTAAGAGAAAGAATAAAATAATTTACCAGCTAATTGCTGGTCATCGAAGATTATTAGCAGCAAAGAAGTTAGGACTTAAATATGTTCCAGTAGTAATTAAGAATGTAAGTCATGATGGTCAGAAGCTAGAAATGGCTTTAGTGGAAAATGTTGTTCGCAGTAATCTTAATCCAATTGAAGAAGCTCTGGCTTATTCAGTTTTAATGAATCAGTTCAATTTAACTCAGAAACAAATTGCTCAAAAAGTTGGTCGAAGCAGAGAAGCAATATCCAATAGTTTAAGATTACTTACCCTTCCACAAAATATAAAACAGGCTTTAATTGACAAAAGGATTAATGAGAGTCAAGCCAGGTTGCTTTTAAGTCTTTCTCCAGAAAAACAACAAAGTCTTTTTCAAAAGTTAATTAATCACCGTTTAACAGTAAGAGAATTAAGAGCAGAAATCAAAACACCAGTAGCCTCTAAAGATCCTGAAATACTAGAACTGGAAAGACAATTGGAAGAATCTTTACAGGCAAAGGTTTCTATTGTTAAAAATAAAAAAGGTCAGGGAAGAATAACTATTAAGTTTTTTAGTTATCCAGAATTGAATAGTTTGGTAGAAAAGTTGACTCATTAAGAAACCCGCACCTTTTATGAAGGTGCGGGTTAAAGTCGGAGGTTATCTAGTACTCATTTACAAGTAATTATAATCGTTTATAATTAAAATGTCAACCCTAGTTTGAATTTATTTTTCTCGGTGGGGCAGGTGAGAAGGTACTCATTTTTATTTTATTTGTTGGAGGTTACCCTCACCTGTCCCATTGAGAAAAATAAGTGCATCTAAAAAATGAAAGTGAATTGCAAATTTAAAAGGCAGGTTAGTTTAAAAAAATATAGCAGTATAAAAATAGGTGGAAGAGCCAGGTACTTTTTGGAGGTAAAAAGTTTACCTCAACTAAAGTTGGCAATTCAGCAAGCCAAGCAGTTAAATTTACCTATTTTTATCCTAGGTGGGGGAACTAATGTTTTATTTAAGGACCAGGAATTTCCCGGACTGATTTTAAAGATTGGTTTTTCGGGGATAGAAAAAAATGGTAATAATTTAAAAGTTAAGGCAGGAACTTCAATGAGTCGATTAGTTAAATTTAGTCTAGAAAACAAGCTTTCCGGTCTGGAGTGGGCTTCTGGATTACCGGGTACTGTCGGAGGAGCGGTTTACGGTAATGCCGGGTGTTTTAAAAAGGAAATCAAAGATGTGGTAAGAAAGGTGAAAAGTTTAAATTTAGATGACTTAAGTTTAGTTGAGCGTGATAAATCCAGCTGTGAATTTGGCTATAGAAGTAGTATTTTTAAAAAGAATAGAGAAGTTATTTTAGAACTTGAATTGGAATTAAATCCGGGAAATGAGCTCGAAATTCAAAGACAGGTTAAGCGTAATTTAAACTGGAGAAAAGCTCATCAACCTCTAAATTATCCCAGTCTAGGGTGTATTTTTAAAAATCCTGAAGACAGTTCAGCTGGTTATTTAATTGAAGAGGCTGGATTAAAAGGAAAGAGATTTGGTGATGCTCGGATATCGTTTCAGCATTCTAATTTTATTATCAATCTTGGCAAAGCAAGATTTTTGGATGTAAACAGATTAATTAACCTAATAAAAAATAAAGTAAAGCAAAAATTTGGACTATCTTTACAAGAAGAAATTATTAAGGTATAAATATAGAAAGGGTCGAGTTTTAAAAAAATATGAGAAAGAAGGGATTTACATTAATTGAATTGATGATGGTAATAGCGGTGCTGGTGATACTGGGAGTAATAGTGATGTTGATTATCAATCCAGCTGAAAAGTTAAGAGAAACAAGAGATGCCAGAAGATTAGACGATTATGCCAAGATACATTCAGCTATTGCTCAGTTAGTGGCTAGAGTTGGTGGAAGTCTTGATTACAATGGTCCATATCATTCAGGCGACTGTAGTGGTGGAGATAATACTGTTTATGTTTCTGTACCCAAAGTTGGTGATAGCTGTCCAAGCGAACTTCCAGCTCTTCCGGAAGGGTGGCATTACAACTGTGTATCCAAAGAGAATCTACAGAAAGTTGATGGTTCTGGCTGGCTGCCAATTGATTTTACTCAAGTTTCTCCACCTCCACTTTCAATTTTGCCGGTAGATCCAGTAAATGATGCTGCATCAGGAAGATATTATACTTATACCTGTAGTTCGTTTGAGCTTTCCTGTGACTTAGAATCTGAAAAATATTCAGAGCTTGAAAAAAACGACGGTGGAGATGATGATGATTTGTATGAACGGGGAAGTGATTTAACTATTTCTCCAGCACTGGGAATAGAAGTGACTACCAAAGATGCAACTGATGTTGAAGCAAGTTCGGCAACCTTAAATGGTAGCCTGGATGACCTTGGACCAGCTACAAATGTAACTGCTTACTTTTACTATGGTGATAGTTCACCTGTTCAAACTGCTGATCCAGCATGTGAACAACCAATGAGTGCTCCAGGTGACTTTAGTTGTGTTGTAACTAATCTCACTCCTGGAACTACTTATTATTTTAGAGCTTGTGCTAAAGGTACTATTTCTGGAGAAGTTAGGGAATTTTGTGGAGTAGAAAAATCATTTCCCACTTTGGTTGCTACTGGAGGTCTTAAAGGTTATGCCTGGAATGATTCAATTGGCTGGATAAGTTTTGCTGATACAATTAATGGTTGTTCTCCAAGTAGCAGTGCTCAGACAGATCATCTAACTGGTTGGGCTTGTAATCCTAATGAAGCTGAAATTGCTTTAGATTGTGAAACTACTCCAAATGGAAATATTTGTAGTCAAAGTAATTTCAGGGTGAATCGAGACCCGGCTACCGGGATACTTTCTGGTTATGCCTGGAACGATTCAATTGGCTGGATATCATTTAATTCTGAGACTGCTGGTGGACCGGCTTGTGATCCATCAAATGGTTATGGACAAGGTGAATACTGCGTGTATATAGATCAGAATGGAATGTTCCATGGCTGGGCTTGGAATGATTATGTTGGCTGGATAACCTTTAATTGCGAGGACTTACAGCAAGGAGCAACAGAAAATTGTGCTACTACTGGTTGTGATAATCCGCCCTGCACTGATTTCTGCGCCAGTTGTTCTGATTACAAGGTGTATATCCAGCTATAGTGAGAATCTCAATTAAAGCTACCAATCTTGAATTAACTCCCTATTTGGAGAGCTACGTCAGGGAAAAAATTGGTTCAGTAGAGAAATTTCTTAAGCCTTTGGAGATAGGTAGGGAAATTGAGGTTTTTGTTGAGATTGGTAAAACTACTCGTCATCATCAAAGCGGGCCGTTTTTCAGAGCTGAAGCAAACTTATCCATAAATGGTGAGATTTTAAGAGCTGAAGCTGAAAGGGAGGACTTATATCTAGCTATTGTGGAAGTAAAAGATAAGTTACAAAGAATAATTAAAAAGTATAAGCAGAAAAGTGGAATTGTCTTCTAATAAGAAGCTGAAAGTTAGAAAATAGAAGGCCAGCTGGCCTTCTATTTTAAATGAAAGATTTTTATTATGCTTGAAAGATTTTTGAGAAAAATAAAGAATCGGGAAATAAGCAGGTTGCAAAAAATAGTTGATAGGATAAACAAACTTGAACCCAAATTTGAAAAACTTTCTAATTCAGAAATTTTGGATTATTCCAAAAAACTGAAACAAAAAGTTTTAGATTCAAAAGATTCTCAATCAGCAATGGTAGAAATTTTAGAGCCTGCTTTTGCTTTGGTTAGAGAAGCAGCTAAAAGAACTTTAGGTCAAAGACATTTTGATGTTCAGCTAATGGGTGGTATTGTCTTGTTTGAAGGAAAAATTGCTGAAATGATAACTGGTGAAGGGAAAACCTTAGCAGCAACTCTACCTGCTTATTTGAAAGCATTGTCTCAAAAAGGAGTTCATATTGTTACGGTTAATGACTATTTAGCTAAAAGAGATACAGTATGGATGGGTCAGATTTACAACTTTTTAGGACTAACTGTTGGGTGTTTAACCAAAGATAAAGCTTATCTTTACGATGAAACATACTCACCAGATGAAAAAGAGCTGGATAAATTAAGAGATGAATTGGGTAGTTTTAAGGTGTTTGCTTCTTATCTTCGGCCAGTTGAAAGAAAAAAAGCTTATTTGGCTGATATAACCTACGGAGATGTTCATCAGTTTGGTTTTGATTATTTAAGAGACAATTTAGCTCCAGATTTAAATAGTCAGGTTCAGCGCCAGTTCAATTATGCAATTATTGATGAAGTGGATAGTATTTTGATTGATGAAGCCAGAACTCCATTAATTATTGCTGTTCCAGATACTCAATCACCCCATTACTACAAACTATTTGCCAGAATTGCAGAACAATTAAATCGAGGTCAGGATTATCTGGTAGATGAAAAGGATAGAACTGTAGAAATAACCGATTCAGGGATAGATAAAGTTGAAAAAATTTTAAAAATAGACAATTTATTTAGTCCTAAATATTTCTTTTTGGTTCATTATCTTCAAAATAGCTTGAAAGCAAAAGAACTGTATTTAAAGGATAGAGATTACTTGGTAAAGGATGACAAGGTAATAATTATTGATGAGTTTACCGGTAAACCACTTCCAGGGAGGAGATATTCCGGAGGGATTCATTCAGCTATAGAAGCCAAGGAATGGCTGAAGGATTCAAGGATAAAAGTTAATCCGGAAAGTAGAACGGTAGCCCAGATTACCATTCAGAATTTCTTTAAACTTTATCCTCAGATAGCTGGTATGACTGGCACTGCTGCAAGTTCAGCAGAAGAATTTGACAAAGTTTATGGATTAAAAGTTGTTTGTATACCAACAAACAAACCTTTGATTAGAAAAGACTTACCAGATAGAATTTATAAAACCGAATCAGTCAAGCTTAAGATGATAATTAAAGAAATTAAAGCCAGGCATAAGCTGGGCCAGCCAGTATTGATAGGAACTCGTTCGGTAGAAAAAAATGAAAAGTTGTCTGAATTATTAAAGAAAGAAAACATTCCCCATCAGGTTTTAAATGCTAAGAATCATGAAAAAGAAGGAGAAATTATTGCTCAGGCCGGAAGGTTAGGAGCAGTTACTGTGGCTACTAATCTGGCTGGCAGAGGAGTGGATATAGTACTTGGAGGAAATCCTCCTATACCAGAGGAAGCAGAGAAGATAAAAAAACTTGGAGGGTTATTTGTATTAGGAACGGAAAGACATGAGTCAAGACGTATTGATAACCAGCTTAGAGGAAGAGCTGGACGACAGGGAGATCCTGGTACAACTCAATTTTTTCTATCTTTAGAGGATGACCTTTTAAGGATTTTTGGAGGGGAAAAATTAAAAGCACTTTTGACTACTATGAAGTTACCAGAGGACTTTCCAATTGAATCTCCTTTGGTTACTAAGCTGGTAAATCAGGCTCAGCTTAAAGTAGAAGGAAGGAATTTGGACATTCGAAGGCACTTGTTAGAATATGATGAAGTATTAAACAAGCAAAGAAATTTTATTTATAAACTCAGGCAGAAAATCTTAGAAGCCGTAGAAAGAAGGAATTTAAATGAAGCTTTAAATCAAATTGGAATAACTTTGTCAGCTGGCCTGAAGTTACCTGCTGAGAAGTTTGAAGTTATTTTCAGAAATATACTAAATGTTTTAGATTTATTATGGATGACACATCTAGAAAAATTAGAACATCTTAGAGAATCAACTGCACTCAGGGCTTATGGACAAAGGGAGCCACTTGTGGAATACCGAAAAGAATGTTATTATTCATTTAAAGAACTTCAAAATAATTTAAAGAATTTAGTTCAGCAAATTTTAGAGCATGAGAATCATTAAAATAATTTTTTGGCTGGGTATAGTTTCTGTTCTGGCTAAGGGTGTTTTTGATCTTGGAAAAAAGAATTATTTTTTAAATCAAAGATTACAAAGACTTCAAACTCAGTTAGAAGAAATAGAGACTGAAAATCGACAACTGAAGGATAGAATTGTTTATTTTTCTCATCTTGAAAATTTAATTAAAGAAGTTAAATCCAAGTTTAATTATTTAAAGCCGGGCGAAAAATTAATTGTTTTGCCCGAGCAGGATTAAGCGAGAGTAGTTTAGTGGTAGAACAGTTCCTTCCCAAGGAACAAGCGGGAGTTCGATTCTCCTCTCTCGCTCAGGTAATTATTTACTTAGCTTTTAGTTTGGTGTATAATTTACAAAAATTTTTATTAAATGAAAGTTAAAAGAGTTCTAATGTTTGGTTGGGAGTTTCCTCCATTTTACAGTGGAGGTCTGGGAATAGCTTCATCAGAGTTGGCTAAGGCTTTATCTAAAAAAGGATTAAAACTTACCTTTGTTTTGCCAAAAAAATTAAATGTATATTCTCCTTATTTTGATATTATATTTGCTGATATAAAATCAGAATTTATTCCGACTGGTTATCCGCCTTACATAACTATTAAACAAGTTGATTACGGGGACGGACTTATAGAACAGGTAATTCAGTATGGAAGAAGAGTTAAAAAAATTATCTCAACCTTAAACTTTGATATTATTCATGCTCATGATTGGTTATCTGCTTTAGCTGGAATTGAAGCTAAAAAAATATCTAAAAAACCATTAGTTCTTCAGATTCATTCTACTGAATTCGACCGAACCGGAAACGGTTATGTAAATCCGGCGATTTATCATATTGAAAAACAGGGAATGGAATTTGCTGATTGTGTAATTGCAGTAAGTAACTTTACCAAGAGAAAAATTGAAAAGTATTATGGAATTGATCCGTCCAAGATTGAAGTGGTCTATAATGCTCCTCAGGATAAATCTTATCGAGAATTAGAAGTTAACTTGAGGAAATTAAAGCAGCTTGGAAATAGAATTGTATTGTTTGTTGGAAGGCTTGCTTTACAAAAAGGTCCTGATTACTTTATTAGAGCAGCAAAGAAGGTTCTAAATTACAGGAAAAATGTTTTATTTGTAATAGCTGGCTCAGGGGAAATGGAAAGGCAAGTTATTCGGCAGGTAGCTAGCTTGGGTATATCAGATAAAGTGATCTTTGCAGGATTTGTCAAAGGGGAAAATTTGGATAGGTTATATCAGGTAGCTGATTTGGTAATTATGCCTTCAGTTTCTGAACCATTTGGCTTGGTTTGCCTGGAAGCTTTGGCCAATAAAACTCCTACCATAATTTCAAAGCAATCCGGGATAAGGGAAGTAATCAAAAGTGCTATACAAGTAGATTTTTGGGATGTAGAAGAGATGGCCAATAAAATAATCTCTGTCTTGGAGAATCCTAGCTTAGCCAGACATCTGACTGAAGCTGGAATTAAAGAAATGTTAAATCTTTCCTGGGATAAATCAGCGGAACAATGTATTTCAATTTATGATTCACTAATTGATTTTTAAATTTTGAATTTTTATTATGCCAGCAGTTAACTTTTATTTTCAGTTACACCAGCCCTTAAGAATAAAGAAGTATCGAGTTTTTGATATTGCTAGAGACCACAATTATTTTAATGATTGTTCAGAAAGTAATCTAAATAATAAAAGGGTTTTAAGTAGAGTAGTGAAAAAATGCTATTTGCCAGCTAGTCGCTTAATTTTAGGCCTTTTAAATCGCTATCCGCAATTTAGAGTAAGTTTTTCTTTTTCAGGAATACTCCTAGAGCAATTAGAGAAGAACTTTCCAGAGGTAATTGATTTATTTAAACGAATTGTTAGAACCAAACAAGTGGAAGTTCTAGGTGAAACTTATTATCATTCCTTAGCTTTTCTTTATTCCAGGGATGAGTTTAAAAAACAGGTTAAATTACATCAAGAAAAAATTAAAAAATTATTCAATCAAAAGCCAAAGACATTTGGGAACACTGAGCTCATTTATAATAATGAATTAGCTAAAACCGTAGAAAATTTGGGCTATGCTGCGGTACTAGCCGAAGGAGCTGATAAAGTTCTTGAATGGAGAAGTCCAAATTACATTTATAAACCTGAAGGAACCAAAAAAATAAGGTTATTACTTAGAAATTACAGATTATCCGATGATATCAGTTTTAGGTTTTCAGAAAGATACTGGACTGAATTTCCTTTAACTGCTCCTAAGTTTGCCAGCTGGATTGCTGCCTCTCCTGGCGATGTAGTCAATTTGTTTATGGATTATGAAACTTTTGGAGAACATCAGTGGCCAGAAACTGGAATATTTGAGTTTCTGAAAAGATTGCCTCAGGAAATTTTGAAACATAAAAATTGTTATTTTGTAACTTCTTTGGAAGCAATAAAGAAGCTTAAGCCGGTAGCTTCCTTGGATGTTCCTGATTTTATTTCTTGGGCTGATATTGATAGAGATACTTCTGCCTGGTTAGGAAATGCTATGCAAAGAGATGCAATTTCTAAACTTTATCAACTAGAAAGTGAGGTATTGAATTCTAGGGATTCTTCTTTAATTGAAGACTGGCGAAGATTACAAACTTCAGACCATTTTTATTATATGTGCACCAAATGGTTTGCTGATGGCGATGTTCACAAGTATTTTAATCCTTATAATTCTCCATATGATGCGTTTATTTCGTTTATGAATGTATATCAGGATTTAAACTGGAGAATAAAATCGGCTCAAAGGTCGAAAAATAATAAAAAATAAAAACATGAGAATTACCAAAGCTCAAGCTGAAAAGTTTTTATCTAAAGTGGAAGGAGAAAAATGCTTTTTCTGTAATGATGGTCAAGTTTTTTGCAGCTTAGAGGAGTTAGTTGAAGGATTGAAGAAAATGGAAGAGTCAGTTTTCAGTTATCATTCTAATAGAGAAAAGAATGATTTTGCCAGGTGGATTGAGGATGTTTTCGGAGATAAAGATTTAGCCAAGGATCTGGTTGCTTTAAGTTTAAATAGAAAAGCTAGTTTGAAAAAGATAACTAATCGAATTAAAGTTCTAAAAAGAATTAAAGCTTGAAGACAAGAAACTAAATCTTTATGCCTAAGTCAATTATCTTAGGGAATGGTAATATTTTAGTAAATCTAGATTTTAAAGGTAGAGTTGCTGATTTGTACTTTCCTTATATTGATAGAGAAGATCAGATTGGACAGTTTGTTCACAAAATTGGAGTTTTTGTGGATGGTCAGTTTTCCTGGTTTGATTCTCCAGAATGGCAGATAGCAGTTAATTATCGGAAGAGTACTCTGGCCTCAGACATTAAATGCGTCAATCAAAGGATGGGCCTAGAAATTAATTTCTGTGATATTGTTTATAATGAAAAAAATATTTTCTTAAGGGAAGTTAAAGTAAAGAATAATTTTAATCGAGGAAGAAAAGTCAAGATATTTTTCAATCAGCCGTTTTATGCCTATGGAATAAAATACGGAAATACTGTGTTTTATGATCCAGAAACTGAATCTATTATTCACTATCGTGGAAGAAGGGTTTTTCTAATCTCCGGTCAGCATCAGGGAAAAAGTTTTGATGAGTTTAGCACTGGAGTATTTCAATACAGAGATAAGCAAGGAACTTATAAAGATGCTGAAGATGGAATATTATCCGGAAATCCTATTCAGCATGGTTCAGTGGATTCAACTATTGGGTTTAGCTTGTATCTAGATGCAAATCAAAGTACTAAATTTTATTACTGGATTGCCATTGCTAAGACTTTAAATGATGTTCGGAATCTTCATTACTACATCTTAAATAGAAGTCCGGAACACTTAATGGAAACTACTCAGGATTTCTGGAGGGCCTGGTTAAATAAAACTGAGATAGACTTTAATGGCTTGGATCCAAAATTGGTAGAACTTTTTAAAAAATCGTTACTAATTATTAGAGTTCACACTGATAAAGGTGGAGCAATAATTGCTTCAGGAGATTCGGGAATTCTTCGTTATGGAGCAGATACCTATAATTATTGCTGGCCCAGAGATGCTTCCTTTGCAGCAATGGTTCTCGATAATGCTGGGTATAGCAATGTATCCAGACAATTTTTTGAATTCTGTAATCAAGTAATAACCAGTGATGGTTATCTTTTTCCCAAATACTTAGCTGATAAATCACTTGGAAGTTCCTGGCATCCCTGGATAGAAAATCATCAATCTCGACTTCCAATTCAAGAAGACGAAACTGCTTTAGTACTTTATGTCCTATGGAATCACTACCTTAAAGCTAAAGATTTGGAATTTATTGAGAGCATTTACAATTCTTTAATTAAAAGGGCAGCAGATTTTATTTTAAAATTTAGAGACCCAATTACTTTATTACCAAAGCCAAGCTATGACTTATGGGAAGAAAAATATGGAATTTCTACTTTTACCAGCTCCGCTTGTTATGGAGCATTAATCTCAGCTTCAAATTTTGCCAGGGTTTTGGGTAAGCAGTGGGATGAAAAAAGATATAAAGATGGTGCTAAAAGGTTGAAGTCGGCAATTTTAAAATATCTTTACAATCCGAAAGAAAATTCTTTTTATCGAATGATTCAAATTGGACAAGGTAAGATTCTTCATGATGAAACTCTAGATATATCTAGTATTTATGGGCCATTTAGATTTGGAATACTTGATGTAAATGATTTAAAACTTGAGAAAATGTTTAAAAAGGCAGAACAAGAACTTAATTCGGGAACAGAAATTGGTGGAATAGTTAGATTCAAAGGAGATACTTATTTTAGAGAAGATAGATTAACTCCTGGTAATCCTTGGTTTATTACCACCTTATGGTTAGCTCAATATTACATAGCCAAAGCTAAGAGTAAAACTGAACTAGATAAAGCTAAGCACTGGCTAGATTGGACCTTGAAACATTCATTACCTTCAGGGGTTTTACCAGAACAAATAGATTGCTTTACTGGAAAACCATTATCGGTAGCACCTCTGGTCTGGAGTCATGCTGAGTTTGCACATACAGTAATCAAGTTTCTGGACAAACTAAAACAATTCAAATAGAATAAAATAAAATGAAAAAAGTTTTTGCTGGGGTCACTTTAATAGAACTTCTGGTTGTACTGGGGATTGTAGCTATACTTGGGACAACCATAGCGGTTATTATTAGTCCTCAGGAGAAATTAAAGGAGGCTAGAGATAGTATCAGATTGGAAGATCTATCTAATATTCATTCTGCTATTGCACATTTAATGGCCAGAACTAATGGTAGGTTAGATTGGGATGGTCCAAATTATTCTGGAACCTGTAAGGGGGAATCAGCAACTTCTACTATTTACATTTCTTTACCAGCTAACAATTCAGACTGTTCAGATTTGGGCTTATCTCCTCCTTCTGGCTGGAAATATCATTGTGTAACCAAAGAAAACTTACAAAAAGTAAATGGAGATGGCTGGCTGCCTTTAGATTTTATTCAGATTTCTGATGGATCACTCTCAATTCTACCAGTTGATCCCATTAATGATAAAACCCATTTTTATACCTATGTCTGTGGTGGGTCGTTTGAATTAACTGCTAATTTAGAATCCAAGCTATATTCTAAAGGAGGGAATCAGGACAAAGAATCAACCGATAATGGAGATGATCCAGATTTATATGAAAGAGGTTCAGATTTAACTTTAACTCCAAAAATAACTGAAGCAGTACCTGAGGGTCAGGTGTCTATTGAAACTGGCTCTGCAGAAAATATTACCCAAAACTCAGCAACTTTAAATGGAACTCTTTCATCTTATGGAAATCAAACTGAGCTTGAAGTTTATTTTAAATATGGAAAAACCACTGACTATGATTATGCCACATCTCCTTTAACCATAACCAAACAAAATAATCCTGCCCCAGTTTCAATTCAAGCTCAGGTAACCAATTTATCTTCCAATACTTCATATCACTTTGTTGCCTGTGCTTATAATTCATCAATTGGTGAGGTATGTGGAGATGACAATGCATTTACTACTCTATCTTCTGATATTCAGGTAGAAACTAAAGGTGCCACAGATATAAGTTATGATTCAGCAACCTTAAATGGAGAGCTTATTGATTTAGGAGGAGAACCGGAGGTAAAGGTTTATTTTGAATGGGGGAAAACTACTTCATACGGAAATGTTACTACTGAACAGATTTTTTCTGCTCCTCATTCTTTTTCCAGGAAGATTGAAAGTTTAGAATCAAATCAAACCTATCATTTTAGAGCCTGTGCTAGGAATTTAGAAAATACTGTAACTGTTTGTTCAGATGATAAATATTTTACTACTTTAGAAGTATCTATACAGGTTTCAACCGAAGCAGCTATAGATATCACTGATAATTCTGCTACTCTAGTTGGTTACTTACACGATTTAGGACAGGAATCTTCGGTAATTACTGGTTTTGAATATGGAGAAGAATCAGGAAACTATACCAGCCAGGTTGAAGCAGGTACTATGACCCAGCCAGGAGATTTCAGGGCCGATATTTCCGGGCTTTCTCCCAATACCACTTACTATTTCAGAGCCTATGGGAAAAATGGCACTACATCTTATGGTGATGAAAAATCCTTTACTACCGGGGAACTTTCAGTAGTTACTATTAATGCCGGAAATATAAAACTTTATCAGGCAACTTTAGTTGGGTATTTAAGTGGAATGGGAGGGGAATCAACTGTAAAGGTTAGGTTTGAATATGGGCGAACTGAATCTTATGGAAATGAAACTTCCTGGAAGGAATTATCTTCCACTGAACAATTTTCTGAAACTGTTTCAGGACTTAGCTCAGATACTTTATACCATTTCAGGGCAGTAGCCTGTAATTTAGGGGAGACAAATTGTAGTTATGGTGAGGATAAAACCTTCACTACCGGAAAAATAGAAATATCCACTCATACCCCTTCAAACATTGGCCAAACCTCAGCTACATTAAACGGAACTGTTGATGATATTGGTGGCGAAGATCAAATTTATGTCTGGTTTGAATATGGCAAGGAAGGAGAAGGGTTTACCAATCAAACAACTAAAAAAATCAAGTCCGAAACTGGCCCATTTTCCGAAGAAATTACTGACCTATCTTCTTCTACTACCTATCAAGTAAAAGCCTGTGGTTCAGATTTAACCGAAACCTTTACAACCTGTGGCTCTACTTTAACCTTTACTACTTATTTGATTGGTGGAAATGTTATGACAATATGCGATGAAAATGTTTCTATTACCAGGATAACTGATACTAAACTGAGAATTTGTGGAACAAATTTAGTGTTCTATAATGGAAGACTTAAACCAGTTCCGGTTTCAGTTCCAGAAGATTTTGTCAGTGTATCTACAAGGCCATATTTTGTTTGGGATCCTCCTCCAGTACAACCTGAACCAGAAATTACTGCTTATGGCTTAAAAATAGATGATTTACCAGAAATTGTTACCACCAAAACTTCTTACCGACCAGATTTTGATTTATCTGAAGGTGAACATACCTGGAAAGTTAGGGTTAAAACTCCTAAGGGGTGGATAAACTATTACTCTGACCCAATAAGTTTTACCATAGATATTGATACTTTACAGTATGCCGAGGAAATTAGTAGTTCTGTAGCCTGGAGTGGCGATAAAGTATTGAATTCTTTAATGATATTTGATGATGGTATTCTTACTACTCCTTCTCAACAAAAATTGAGGCTGATTGTAATGGAAGATTTAACTATTACACCTGCTGGTAAAATCGACTTAGATGGAAAAGGCTATTCTGGAGGAACTTCATCTCATCCTGATGGATATGGTCCTGGAGGAGGAAAGGAAAGTGTTTATGGTAG
>Ga0190361_1000578_pt1 | contig 14412 bp, 14 predicted proteins | sample 48721845_MG_FD_161273 | JGI IMG/M metagenome (GOLD analysis project Ga0190361, IMG submission 161273) | Hydrothermal vent microbial mat bacterial communities from Southern Trench, Guaymas Basin, Mexico - 4872-18-4-5_MG | ecosystem: Environmental > Aquatic > Marine > Hydrothermal vents >...
TGGATTTTGGGATTTTTGGGGTTACGGAGGCGAGGTTGTGGTATGCGACGCGGCGATGGCGTCTGTCGGCGAGGCGGATTATGGTGGCAAGAAGCGACGCCACAGCGGGTATCTCCCGACGCGGCAGGAACGAAGCCACAAAGTCCACGAAGCGAACGGCGATGTATTCCGCCGCCGCGCGCACAATGTTCATACCCCCAGCACCTCATCAAGCCGCTTTTCCAATTCCTTCTGCCCTTTGACAAACGCAAACTCTATCTCAAGCGCAAAAAGCGGAAGGGAGAAGTCGTAATGGGTCAGTTTGACGGCGTCTTTTAGGGTGGTGACCATTGCGGCACATTTCAGTTCTTTTGCCTGCTCCTCCAGAGCGCCGACAAGACGCCCGTGATATTTCTGGTGGTCGGAGAAGCCGTGGAAGGCTGCTACTTTAACCCCCATCATTGTGAGAGTCATTAGGAACGCGGCGGGATTACCCAATCCGCAGAACGCAAGGACTTTTTTCCCCTTAAACCAGGAGGGCGCTCTTGTTTTGCCTTTTGGGATGCGCAGGAAATGTTTTGGCTTGTGGACAGCCTGAATAATGGGGGTGTTGTGGGCGAAGCGCTTTATGGCGGCGATGGTGGTGAGTTTTGTGACGGTTGGGGGGATGTCGGAGCGGGTGAGGATGACAAGATGTGCGCGGCGCAGAGCGCTCGGCCACTCCCGCAGCAGTCCCCGCGGGAAGAGATAGCCGTAGCCGAATGGGTTTGTGGCGTCCACAAGGACGATATCAAGGTCGCGCTTAATGCGCCAGTGCTGGAAGCCGTCATCAAGTATTAGGACATCGGCGCCGTCTTCCTTCGCCTTTTTCGCCGACCTGACCCTGTTCTTGTCGCAATACACACTCACATCGGGGAGGAGGCGTTTCAACTCCGCTGCTTCTTCGGAGACGCCGTCAACGCTTGCTCCGTAACCCCGCATCAACACCGCCACCCTAAATCCGCGCTTCTGCAGCATCCTCGCAAGTGTTACAACACAGGGAGTTTTGCCCGTGCCGCCCAGAGTTATGTTACCAACCGACACAACGGGCAACTCCACTTTATGCGCTTTGAGCAACCGCAGGCGGTAGAGGAGTTTGCGGCAGAGAAGCGCCGCAAGATAAAGGAGTGTTAGCAGCGAAAGAAAAAGGCGCACAAGGAGGGCTAACGGACCTCTTGCGTCGCCGGATATTATGCGCTCATAAGGTCGCAGCATCATAACTTTTCTCCGTTTGTGGGGAGAAGTTTAACGAAAGTGAGGGGTGAAGGCAAGGCGGCTATTTAAGATGTGCCTTTTCATATTGCGAGATTTTGTTAACGCGTCGGAGGTGTCTGCCGCCTTCAAAAGGCGTGGTAAGGAAGGTGCGGACGATATCTAATGCCGTTTTGGTGTCTGTAAGACGGGCACCGATGCAGAGGGCGTTGGCGTTGTTGTGGAGACGGCAGAGTTCGGCGGCTTGGGTGGAGCAGCAGAGTGCTGCGCGAACTCCCGCCACCTTGTTGGCGCACATTGACATTCCGATGCCGCTGCCGCAGACGAGTATCGCTGCGTCGCAGTCGCCGCGCGCCACAGCCTCCGCCGCCGAAAAAGCAAAATCCGGATAGTCGCAACTCTCCTCACTGCTGGTGCCGAAGTCCTCAAACTGATGTCCCAACTCCGCCAAAACATCTTTTATCCGCTCCTTCAGGGTGAAACCTGCGTGGTCAGACGCCAATGCTATGCGCATTTTTTTGCTCCTTATGACTTACTCTTTGCAGCAGGGATATGTGAAAGCACTTCCTCAAGACGCATTTTGACGGCGTCTTTTATCTTGTCGGCGATGCGGCGATAGACCTCAAGCGGCTGTCCTATGGGGTCTTCAATGGTGTCAGGGTGGAGGAGTTTGACTTTGTGGTGGTGTTTTTTTGTGGTGCGTTGTTTAATGGCGTCAATATGGTAGTGTGTCATCGCAAAGATGATGTCTGCATCTTCCAGCATAAAGGGTTGCAGATGGCGTGAGCGATGAGCGGAGAGGTCAAAGCCGTGTTCCAAAAGGACGGACTGCGCGTGGGTGGATGCGGGGCTGCCGGCGGTTGCGTCGGTGCCGGCGGAGAGGACAAATATACCCGTTTCCTCAAGGTCACGCACCTGAAGAGAGAGGCTTTCGGCTATAGCCATTTTGAAAAAGGCTTCTGCCATAGGACTGCGGCACATATTGCCTGTGCAGACGAGCAGAAGTATGAAGATTTGCTCATCGTCAAACGCTTGTTGGGGCAGGGCGCCTTTGCGCATAACGCGCCATTTGCGCCAGTCCTTAATGCGCACCACAGTGGAGGCAACCCCGAGTTTTGCGGGACCGCTGTCCACCACAGCGTCTATCTTTCCGTCAAAGTAGGCGAGGACATCTTTTGTGTTTTTTGCGGGTTTCTTGCCTGATGGGTTGGCGGAGGGGGCAATAACAGGGACGCAGGCGGCGTCAATAATGCGGCGGGCAACATCGTGGTCAGGCAGACGCAGCCCGATGGTGGTATCAGAGGCGGTGTCAAGCACCAGCGTCATAGGACCTGGCCAGTGTTTGCGGGAGAGGAACCGCGCCAGTGGGGGGATTTCTGTCAGATATGACCAGACGGCATTGCGGGATGCGATGTGGACGGTGTAGCGCTTGTCGGATGGACGCTGCTTCAGCGCATCCAACCGTTTGACGGCGCTTGGGTCGTCGCGATTGGCGGCGAGACCGTAGACCGTCTCGGTGGGTATGGCAACAATGCCGCCACCGCGGATGATTTCCGCCACTTCCTCTATGTGGCTATCTTGCGGGTCAGTGACCTTAAAGATGCGTGTCTTCATCATCCTTCCTCAGAAGGGTCTGAAATACTCCTCCGCCACACGGTAGAGTTCTTCGTCAATGGTTTTGAGTTTTGCGACCGCTTGTTCCAGCGGAACAGCCACGATTTTCGTTCCGTGGAGGGCGACCATCTTGCCGAAGTCGCGTTCAAGTGTGAGTTCGGCGGCTTTGATACCGAAGCGGACGCCGAGAACGCGGTCAAAGGCGGTTGGCGTGCCGCCTCTTTGGAGGTGTCCCAACACCACCACGCGCGTCTCATAACCTGTGCGCTCCTCTATCATCTTGGCTATGCGGTGACCTATTCCGCCGAGACGCACATGTCCGAACTCGTCACGCTCTTTGGTCTGGGTTATCACTGTTCCGTCTTTGAACTGCGCACCTTCAGCGACCACGACTATGTTGTAGTCGTGGACTTTGGAACGCTGACGGTTGCGCTTTAGAATCTGTGCCACCTCGTCAATGTCAAAAGGCTTTTCGGGGACGAGTATGACATCAGCGCCGCCAGCAAGCCCTGCGTGGGTCGCTATCCACCCCGCGTGACGCCCCATCACCTCTACCACTATCACTCGGTGATGGCTTTCTGCTGTCGTGCGGATGCGGTCAACCGCCTCCATCGCCACATTCACCGCAGTATCAAAACCAAATGTGTAGTCGGTTCCTGAAAGGTCGTTGTCTATGGTTTTCGGCACTCCTACCACAGGAAAATTCTCCTCTTTGTAAAGTCTGTGGGCGACACCGAGCGTGTCGTCCCCGCCCACCACTATCAGCGCATCCAACCCGAACTTCTTCATCGTCTCCTTAACACGGGGTATGTTCTTTTCGGGGTCTTTGTAAGGGTTTGTGCGGGTTGTGCCGATTATGGTGCCGCCTATCGGCAGGATTTCTGATGTGTCCTCCACGGTTAAGGGTCTTGTCAGTCCCTCAATCATTCCCTTCCAGCCGTCAAGGATGCCAAGCACCTCAACATTGTGCTTATCCATTTTGCGCACCACAGCCCCTATAACGGCGTTGAGCCCGGGACAGTCGCCCCCACCTGTAAGTATCCCTACCCGCCGCATACACTCTCTCCTAATTCTGGACACGCTCAACATAAGCACCCGTGCGGGTGTCAACTTTCACCTTGTCGCCTTCCTTTATGAAAAGCGGAACACGCACCACATATCCTGTCTGCAATTTCGCTGGTTTTGAACCGCCTGACGCGGTGTCTCCCTTCTCTCCGGGGTCTGTCTCCACCACCTCAAGCACAACCGTCTCCGGCAACTCAACCGCCACAATATCTTCTTTGTGCATCAGCACATCGCACTCAATATTCTCAACAAGAAAAGGAAGCGCCCACTCAATCTTCTCAAGTGGTATCTCCAACTGCTCATAGGTTTTTGTGTCCATAAAGACAAAAAGGTTCCCATCACGATACAGATATTCCATCTTTTTGCGCTCAATGAACGCGCGCTCAACTTTCTCCTCCGCACGGAAGGTGTGCTCAATTGTCCTGCCATCTTTGAGCCTGCGCATCTTCACCCGCACGAAAGCCCCGCCTTTTCCGGGCTTTGTGTGGTGAAACTCCAATATTTGATACAGCAGACCATCGCTGTGGACTATGGTCGTGCCTGCTCGCAAGTCGTTTGCTATCACTGTGTCCCTCCTCAACCTCTTTGGTGGTTATGCGCGCACATCGTATTTGATAAAGCGCACTCCCATACCGAACTTTCCATCGGACATAGAGAGACGAACAGGCTCCGCCACGATTTGCCACCCACGCAGGTCGCGGTTACGGAATCTTATCCGTATATAGAAGGGTTTTGCGGGAAAAACCTTTTTGTTGAGGTCAAAATTTGTTAGAAACGCGCCCGTTGCTGAAAGGTCAACCATTGTGGCGCGACCGTGGTCCACCTTGTTCCAGTTACGCAGCACTATCTCCACATCGCAGCGGATGCGCACCTGTCGCCTCCTGGCGCCACGAAAACGCGCCTCAAGATGCTCAACAAACAAATCCTTGTTCTTTATCGGTTCCACTCCTTCCAGTTCCTCGTGACCGAATGTTTTCTCCTCCATATCACATATTCTCCATAACCACCGCTTTCATAGGTCCTTCTCGTGTGTGGACATAACGCCACCAGCCTGAAGAGTGCTCAATGGGGATGAGCCGTTTTCTGTTGGGGGCTGTCGGAAGAGGCGTTGCCTTTACCACCTCTTTCCGCGGCAGCGGATAGTGCCTATCAAGCATTTGGTCAATCTCCTGTGGAGCAGCCTGAAAGAGTTTAACCGGTCCGCCTAATATGCGTCTCAACTGATAAACCACGCGTAGGTCAAGGTCAAAAACATTCTCAACGGCAAGACAGGTTATTGCACCGACCTTTCCTAATGGGATGACCCGAAATCTGCGAGCGTCCTCTGTCGTCAGTAACTTCAAGGCTTCATCAGGTATGGTGTATTTTTCAAGACGCACACGCGGTATCCTGTAGGACGACAGAAGCGCCGCTACAAGTAACGACTCCGACACATGTCCGCAAGCCTTTACAGCCTTTGCAAGCACGCTTTCCTTCCCTGCTTTTTTAATCTGCTCTTCCACAAAGTCGGATGTTATGGGACCCTCTGCAAGAAGCACTCTACCTACTATCAACTGCTCTTTTGTGAGGTTCATACTTCTTCTCCTCTATCTGGTTGCATAATAAATGGAGACCGTGGCTCATACAAGAATTTTTGTCGTGGTGCGCCAAAATTGTTGACCCAAGCCACCCTTATTTGTATATTTGCAGGTGTGCAGTTAAGGAGCGGGTAATGTCTGACCTTAAGATACGGTTTTCTCGTTTTGCGAGCGCCCGCGATGTGTTCCTTGCCGAACTGGTTGGCTCCATTGATGCTTCAACAGTCCATATATTCCAGCAGGAGTTAGAAAAGGCGCGTCGGCAAGGTGTCAACAAACTTGTCCTTGATGTCTCAAAGATAAAGTATGTCAACTCAACAGGGCTCGGCTCTCTTGTCAAGTACGCTGATGCTTTCAGGTCTGCGGGTGGAGGTCTAGTGCTTCTTAAGGTTCCACCCAAGGTTAAGATTGTTATAGAGATGTTGGGGTTGCACGAGTTCTTTGAGATGGTGGGGACATCCCAAGAAGCGCTGGCGCGACTGACCAAGGTTGCTCCCGCGGTCTCCCCCACCGCCCCCACAGTTGTGAAGCGCCCCAGCCCTGTAGCCACACCCAAACAAGCGAGACCCACTGCTCCCACCGCTCGCCGCAAACCTCCTGCCGCCCGCGCGGCAACAGCAGCACCCGCGCCCAAGGCACCGCCCGCCAAACCCACACCCGCCGCACCTGCCAAACCCATTCCCACGGCAAAACCCGCCGCTCCTACGGCAAAACCTGCTCCCCAGCCTGTAGCACCCCCAAAAACCGCACCACCACGCCGACCCGCACCCACAGCCGCATTCCCCATTGTTGTCCCCTGCGGCACTTGTGGCGTGGATGTTGAAATCCCTCGGACGGGGAACTTCAAATGTCCACGCTGCCAGACAACCATTAGCGTTGACTCCGCCGGCAATGTCAGTTTCTTCGCTCCCAACAAGCCGATTCCTGTTCAGATAATCCTTTCCTCAAATTCCATAGCGGGTGAGGCGCTTAAAGGATTTGTCGGAACTGTTGCGGAGAGACTGGGGTTCAGCGCTTCTGATGCCGCCGCTGTCAAAAGCGCCGTTGAAGAGGTTGCCTCCGTTATCGCAGACCGCGTCTACCAAGGCGAGGAAAACACCTACTCTGTCCTCATTACCCCTGATGTGAACGAGTTGACCGTTGTTTTCAGCGACCACGGGGAAACGCTCCCCGCCGATGCCGTTCACAGCGTTTTCCCACAGTCGTCAAAAGCGTTTGAGGAGTTTGAGGTCACCCCCCATCCCCGCGGCGGAAACATTATCCGCTTTGTCAAAAGAAAATAGCGACGGAGGTGAACCGTAGCGCCACCCACTGTGTCTAATCTTAATGAATCCCATTTTTGGAGGTCTGGGTTATGCGATGGTCTGTCGGTCTTTTTGTGCTTTTGTGTTTGGGGGTTGCGCTTGCCGCGCCGCCCAAACAGAAAACCGCACGCGTCGTCCTCTTCAAACAGGGACTCGGCTATGTGGAGAAAGTCTTCACCGTTGAAGGGGACGCGGTGATTGAGTTGCAGTTTGACGAGTCTCAAGTCCCCGACATCCTCAACTCGTTAGTTGTGATTGACAAAGGCGGTGGAATAATTGCCGACATAGGTTATGACTCAAAGACACCACGGGAGAAGTTGCTGGAGGAGATATTCAGTGGACGCGATGTCGGCGGACTTGTGGGCACCCTGACCACATTCAAAGGAGCAGAAGCCACCTTCAGCGCCTCTGGGAAAGAGGTTGTCGGGCGCATCCTCGGAGTTGAGCGTTATCAGCGTTCAAAGGATGTCACATCCTGGCGTGTCAGTGTTCTGACAAAAGAGGGTGCTGTCACATCTTTTGATGTCGGCGAGATTACATCATTCAAACTCTCTGACCCCTCTCTTCAGAAAGACCTTGCCCGCTACCTCAAACTGGTTGCGGAGTCATTTAAGCGTCGCCGCAAAACCATCCGCATCCAGTGCAAAGGCAAAGGCAGGCGCGAAATCCTCATCGCCTACACCATTGAGATTCCCGTCTGGAAAACCTCTCATCGCTTCGTCTTAAAGAAAGATAAAGCGCTCTGCCAGTCCTGGGCTATTGTTGACAACACCACCCTTGAGGACTGGAAGGATGTTCAGATGGTGCTTATGGCAGGGGTTCCTGTGGTCTTCAAATATGACCTTTACAGTCCTGTCTATACGCGTCGTCGCGAGTTGAGACCGAGAGGTTTTGCGCAGGCGCCGCCGACAAAACCCGCAGCTTTTGCGCGCAAGGCTCTGAGTAGGGCAGCGCGTGAACTTAAAGAAGCAGAAGAAGCCTACGCCGCAAGAAAGTTGCGCAAAGAGGCTCCAAAAGGCAAGTCTTTTGACGCACTCTCCAACAAAAACCTTGGAACGGCAGGATATATTGACGCCTACGGTATAGGCGCGGGTGTTGTCGCCGCCGCCGCAACCGGCAAACTCGGCTCCTTCTTCGTCTACCGCATCACCCATCCCGTCACCGTCCTTTCCAAAAAGTCGGCGATGATACCGGTTGTCTCCCGTGATATTCCCGCTGACCGCGTTCTCTATCTCCGCTACGGTTCGGGTATGGTAAACCCCTATCAGGCGGTGCGCATTACCAACAAATCAGATGTGGTGCTGGATGAAGGACCTGCCTCAGTCTATGAGGAAGGGACATTTTTGGGTAATGCATTGCTGCCGCGTCTTGAACCCGACCAGAAAGGCTTGGTCTGCTTTGCCGTGGAGCAGGGTGTTGAGGTGCGCACGGAATGGGAGACGCTGCCACGCCGCGCCTATATGCTCGCCGCACAAGAAGGTTACATCGTCGTCTTCTACTGGCAGTATAAAGCGCTGAAAGTCCGCATTAAAAACAACACAAAAGACAAAAAACACCTCGTCTTTGACTACCCTTACGACAGCGCGTGGAAATTGATGAACCCCAAAGCCAAACGCGAGGGCAATTCTTTGCGGTTTGAATTTGACGCACCCGCAAAGAAGGAGACCGTCATCAAGATAGAGTTCCGCACCCGCACAAGCGAATACTATGCATTAGGCAACTTTGACAGCAAGCGTCTTGAGTGGTTTGTGCGCAAAGGATGGTTGAGCGACGCACAGCGCAAGGCGATACGGGAGATAATCCAGCAGCGTCGCACAGTGGCGCAGGTTGAGGAGCGAATCCGCACTATGCGGGCGCAGCATCAGCGCCTCGTTTCAGAGCAAGCACGCCTTCGCTCCAATCTGCAGGTTCTCCGCGGCGAAACCCAAGCCATAAAGCAACTCCGCGCCCGTTACATAAAACGCTTTATGGAGACCGAAGACCAAATTCAGAATATCCTCACCCAAATCTCCCTGACAGAGAAGAAACTAATAGCAGAACGGGAGCGACTCCGCAAGATGATTAACGACCTTGTGTTCAAGCACGAGGTGAAGTAAGCCGAGCCGCCGATGAGAGACAATGTGGGGGCGCCGTTTCGGCGCCCCTTTCTTTTGCTCCCGCATCCCAATCCCGCCTTTTGGTTGCCACACTACACCTTCATCGTTAAACTTCTCCGCTGGTTTTGGAGGAGTTTCTATGGAGATAGTGATTGGTGGAACAGTCAGAACAGCAATAGGTAGGATGCTGGGGGGGCTTTCCCCATTGCGGGCACCGGATTTGGGCGCAAAGGTGATTGCTGAAGCCATAAACCGCGCTGCCGTCCCAAAAGATGCCGTCACCGAAGTTATCATGGGTAATGTCGTCTCGGCAGGCATCGGACAGAACCCGGCTCGGCAGGCTTCCATCATTTCCGGTCTTGACGCAGAAAAAACAAACGCCTTCACCGTCAACAAAGTCTGTGGCTCGGGGATGAAAGCCGTTATGCTGGCTGCACAAGCGCTCAAATGCGGCGATGAGTATCTGGTCGTCGCAGGTGGTATGGAGTCTATGTCCAACGGTCCTTATATAATCCGCGAAGCACGCGCCGGCGCACGACTCGGCAACGCCACACTCGTTGACACAATGGTCTACGACGGTCTCTGGGACTACTACAACGACTTCCATATGGGCATAACAGGTGAACTGGTGGCTGAAAAATACAACATCACACGCCAAGAAGCAGACGAGTTCGGTTTCTGGAGCCACCAGAAGGCGCACAAAGCCACCATTGAAGGCAAATTCAAGAACGAAATTCTGCCAATTGAGATACCGCCCAAAAAGAAAGGTAAAGAGCCGATAATAGTGGATAAAGATGAGGGAATCCGCGGCGACACAAGCCTTGAAAAGATGGCAAAGTTAAAACCTGCCTTCAAAAAGGACGGTGTTGTGACAGCAGGCAACGCAAGCCAGATATCGGATGGCGCAGCGGCGATGGTCGTCGCCACTGAAAAGACCGCAAAAGAGTTGGGTATGAAGGTTGAAGCGCGTATCCTTGCCTACGCCACAAACTGCATTGACCCCAAATGGGTGATGCTTGCTCCTCTCGGTGCGGTGCGGAAACTGCTCAAGAAACTGGATGTCTCCATAGATTGGTTTGACTTAATAGAGATAAACGAACCGTTTGCGACGGCAACAATTGCGCTGGCACGCGATCTTGAGATACCAAAAGAGAGGTTGAATGTGCACGGAGGTGCTGTGGCTTTGGGGCATCCGATAGGTTGCACAGGTGCGCGGATGATAGTAACCCTTGTTCACGCTTTGAAGACATACGGTAAGAAGCGCGGTTTGGCGGCGTTATGTCTTGGAGGTGGCGGCGCCACCGCCATCGCCCTTGAACTCGTATAACTCCTCATGTAAATTGCTGAATCAGCAGCGAAGGAGTTTGGTATGTCGAGGAAAAGGAAGTTGATAGGGGAAGCGCGAGAAAAACAGAAACATCTGGTCGTTCGAGTGGAGAATTTTGGTCCCATTGTGAAAGGAGAGGTTGATGTTCGTCCATTGACGATATTTATCGGACCAAACGGTTGCGGCAAAACTTACCTGTCCTCCGTTATCTTCGCGCATGAAAAACTACAAGCAGAGCAGGCTATGGGAACCCTTATTGATGAGTTGGCTTCTCTTATGAGCAGACGAGAAGTGTCAAAAGGGGCTCTTGTGTCTTTACTTGACCGAGTGAAGAGTAATGCGGTGAAAGGATTGCGGAAATTGTTAGACCGTATCCCACGCCAACTTGGAGTTGAGGGTGGGGATATTGTGCGTTTGGGAACTGACAAAGCGAGGGTGAGCATAACTTCGGATTTAGGGTATATTAACTGCTGTTGGCATATAGACGGGCAATCCCGTGCAAATTATAGAGTGTCGTCCAAGGCACCGCAGGAGGGGATCACCTTATCTGAATATGACAAGGGCAAGATAGATAAGTTGGTACAAAAAATGAGGGAATTGACGAGAGAGGGTGAAGATATAAGCCCATTACTTGCAGAAACGCTCAAAGCTGTCAAGGCCCGGGCTCTTCAGGAAATATTTCTCTTTATCCCTGATGGTAGAACCGGTCTTTTAAAAAGTATGGGATACTTGCTTCAAGAGTGGATAAAGCAGGTGAGAATATTAGATGATAAGGATGCGTTGATCCGGGGTGGACTGAGGGGACTGGATATCGAGTTTGTTGAAGCGTGGTTTGGGCTAGTTCGGCAAATGGAAAGGCGCGAACAGAACCTGCCTGACTTGCCCTCCTTGGGTGTTTGTTCTGTGCGCGTGGGTGAAAAAGCGTGGGTGCACGGGATAGAGAAGATATATGTGAAAACCACTGATAATAGGGAAATGCCCTTGAATCGTGCTTCGTCTGGGGTTACAGAGACAATCCCACTTCTTCTCCTTACTTCGGGAGCAAGAGAAAAGGCTTTGATTGTAGTGGATGAGCCCGAGGCGCACTTGCATCCCAAAGCACAGACTGAGTTGGCAGTTCAAATCTCGCGTTGGGTGCGCTCGGGTAAGTGGCGCTTCGTTCTTGCAACTCACAGCGATTTCCTTATTGACCAGTTCAGCAATCTTGTTGTGCGTTCCTCAATTCCGAAGAGACATCGTCCGAAAGCAGGTATCATCATGAAAGACGACGAACTTAGACCTGACGATATAGCTATCTACAATTTCAAATATGATGAAGAGAAAAAGGGCTATCGCGTGGTCAGGGTGAAGATAGACCCGAAGGAAGGGGTTGAGGAAGAAGAGTTTTCCAAAGTGCGGGACGCCCTCTACGACGAGTATGAGGAACTGTGGAACATCCAACATCGCATCTTAGAGGAAAGCAGCGGGGAGTAAGGGGCAGCAGCGTGGCACGACAGAAAGCGTGTTTGGACGAGATAGAGCGCGATACAAAAGAGTTTTTGTACTCGCCGGAAGAGCCGGATATCTCTGTAGTTGAGGAGTGGCACGCTCTTGAGAAAAATGACAAAAAACAGTTGAGGCAAAAAGGGGTCTCGTGGTTGACATTGAGTGGAGAGAAAATGGCGGGTGAAGGGGAAAAGGCTGCGGATGCGGTCTTCATATTTGCGAATTGTCGGCTGGTTGTCTTTGTAACGGAGGTATCAGGCAGAGGAAAACGTTTCGTAGATGCCTTGGAGCAAGTTAGAAGCACAGTTGATAAGTTGAAGGAGAAGGGGTTGTTGGGGCAAGATGACGACTTCGTTCCTGTTGTGGTGGGAGCAAGCGGAAAGAGACCGAGCAGAGACAGGCTAAAGATATGTGGTAAGCCTGTCTTCTGCCGCAGTCACTCGCAAACTATAGGCAAGAGAGTAAGGGAATTGTTTGAAGTATAGTTTTGGAAGGATGGGTAGATGAGTGATAAGATTGGGTTGAGACAGATTGAAACATTCTACTACGCGGCAAAACTTGGCTCCTTCAGTAAAGCAGCAGAAACACTGCGGGTCTCACAACCAACAGTCTCTGAACATATCGCACGGCTGGAACGCCTGCTCGGCGTAACCCTTTTTGAGCGCACCAGAAGACGCATCACCTTAACCGACGCAGGTCGCCTCTATTACGAATACTGCCAGAAAATAGTGCGCCTAAGAGAGGAAGCCTCACAGGCGGTTGAGCAGTTGAAGGGTTTGCTGCGCGGGCGACTCGTCCTCGGCGCCTCCACCATCCCCGGCACATATCTTCTGCCCGACATTGTGGCAGCGTTCCACAAAAGATATCCGCAGATAGAGATAGAAGTTCGCATAACCGACAGTGCCAAGGTGGAGGCGGGACTTTTGTCGGGAGAGTGGCAGGTAGGTTTTATGGGGCGGCGTCCGCAACGGAAGGAGTTGGAGGCGCTCGCTTTTGCGGAAGACGAGGTTGTGCTTGTCAGCAAGCGCAAGTTGGGGAAGATGAGTGCACAGGATTTGCTGGGACTTGATTTTGTTGTTCGGGAAGAGGGGAGCGCGACACAGGCGGTTTTTGAGGAGGCGCTGCGGCGTTGCGGGGTTGATGTTAAGGGGTTGCGGATTGTGGCGCGGTTTGGCTCAACGGAAGCGCTGAAACAGGCGGTCTTGACGGGTTTGGGGGTTGGGGCTGTGTCGCGTTTGGCGGTGGAGAAGGAGATAAAGTTGGGGCGGCTCCATATGGTGGATGTGGAGGGGCTTCAGGTGCGGCGTGCGTTTTATATGGTGTTTCGTGGGCGAGGGGCGGTGTCGCCTGCGGCGCGCGAATTTATTCGCCTCGTTCACACTCGTTAGGCGGCTTTGTCTTGACCGCGCCATTCTGCGACATAAAATATCCCCAAAAATGGTCTGGAGGTCGTAAATGCTTAAGGTGACTGTTCGGCAGTTGATGGAGGCGGGTGTCCATTTCGGACACCAAAAGCGTAAGTGGAACCCCAAAATGGAGCGTTTTCGTCTGATGCGCAAAAGGGGCGTGGACTTGATAGACCTGCGGGAGACGGTGAAGGGGATAGTGCGAGCCAAGAAACTTTTGGCGGGTCTTTCTGCGGAGGGAGGAGAGTTTCTGTTTGTGGGGACAAAATTGGCTGCGTCGGAGGCGATAAAGGAGGCGGCGCAGAGGTGTGGTATGCATTATGTGAACTACCGTTGGCTCGGCGGCACACTCACCAACTTTGACACCGTCCTTTCCCGCATTGAACATCTGCGCAAACTTGAGGAGATGGAGTCAAGCGGCGAGGTGGAGTTGATGAGCAAGAAGGAGCAGGCGCGGTTCCGCCGCGAAAAAGCCAAAATGGTTCGCAACCTTCAGGGCATCCGCCGTATGACGCGTCTACCCGCCGCACTCATCGTCGTTGACCCCGCAAACGAAAAAATCCCTGTCAGTGAAGCCGCCCGTATGGAAATTCCCGTTATCGCAATCGTTGACACAGACGGCAACCCTGACGAGGTGGACATACCCATACCCGCCAACGATGAGTCCGTTCACTCAATACGGCTGATACTGGATGAATTGGTGGAGGCGATAATGAAAGGTCGCGCCTTCTTTGAGGAGGGCAAAAAGGGAGTGGAGGCGACTGAATCCGAAACTCCAACAACCCAGCAAACGCCTCCTCAACAGAAGGAGCAAAACCAGAAAGAGCAGAATAGTAGGCAACAGGGGAAGGAGGAAGCCAAATGACGATAAGCGCAAAAGATGTGAAGAAGTTGCGCGATATGACAGGCTGTGGGATGATGGACTGCAAGCGGGCGCTGGTTGAGACCAACGGCGATTTTGAGAAAGCGGTGGAGTTGCTGCGCAAATGGGGAGTGGCTAAGGCGGAGAAAAAAGCGCTGCGCCCCACAGACCAAGGCATCATTACCGCATACATCCACCCAGGCAACCGCATTGGTGTTCTGCTTGAGATAAAATGCGAAACCGACTTTGTCGCCCGCAACGAACTTTTCCACGAACTGGCAGAAAATATCTGTCTGCAGATCGCCGCTATGCGCCCCATTGCTGTTGACCGTCAATCTGTCCCACAAGATATCATTGAGCGCGAACGCCGCATCCTTATGGAGCAGGAAGACATCAAAAAGAAACCCGAGCACATACGCCCCAAAATTGTGGAAGGGCGTCTTAAA
>Ga0190361_1000580_pt1 | contig 14394 bp, 14 predicted proteins | sample 48721845_MG_FD_161273 | JGI IMG/M metagenome (GOLD analysis project Ga0190361, IMG submission 161273) | Hydrothermal vent microbial mat bacterial communities from Southern Trench, Guaymas Basin, Mexico - 4872-18-4-5_MG | ecosystem: Environmental > Aquatic > Marine > Hydrothermal vents >...
TGGGGTCACCGAGAAGGATCACCCTTGGTCCAAGCCTCACCTTCTTGGCTGTGTTCCTCAGCAGCCATGAGGCATAGGAGCGGTTGTAGCCCGTGAGGTGGGTGAATTCGTCCAGGATCAGGGATTTGGCCTTCTTGGATGGGGCCTTCTGGTAACTTTGGGCAAATTTCTGGGTGATCTTCCTTCGGGTCATGAGATCAAACTCCATGATGCTCCTCCCCTGGGATGGATCTTGGGGAGGAGGATAACCGATTTCGTGTAGATTTTGATTTGATGAAACGATACCCCTTTTAAGTAGATTTCAAATGAGGCAACTCGTCCCTTTGACAAGAGAGCTGTGTGATGCTAACGTCCTTACGGGATTCGCAGCGATGAAAAGAAGGGGAGGTGTAATCCTCTTTCTCTTCCTCCTGGCCTCTTGGGTGGGGATTGCAGGGGCCCAGGGGGAGTGGACCCTTCGTCTTAAGGAAGAGCTCATAGATATCCAGAACAGAGAGCCCTTGGCGCTGGCCAAGTTCTTGCCCTGTTCCGAAGCCAAGGCCTTCGGCGAGTACGTACCTCTGCCCGAGGCCAAGGTGGAAGGGCAGGGGGAGATCCTCTTCTATTACGAGCCCATCAACTACTTCACCAAGAGGGAGGGCAGCTATTACGAGGTATGGTTGGTCCAGGATGTGGTGGTCTTGGACCAGCGGCAGAGGGAGGTCTTCCGTCAGGAAGGGGCTTTGGAGATCCACCTGCGCAAGCTCTCCCCGGTCTTCGACCTCTATGCCATCAGCAGGCTGAAGCTCCAGGGGATTGCCCCGGGGAAGTACACCTTTCGCGTGGTGATCCATGACCTCCTGAAGGGCACAAGCGCCGCTTTCGATCACCCCTTCGAGGTGACAGGAGGAGGAGGATGACCGAGCTCTTCAAGGTCCTCTTCCTCGGCCCCCAGCAAGAGGACCCTTCGGCTCGAGAGAGGTTGAGACGGGGGCTCAAGGAGCGCTTTCACCTCTCCGATGAAGATGTGGAGCGGATGCTCGGGAACCCTCCGGTCAGAGTCAAAAAGGATGTTACTTGGGAAGAGGCCCAGCGGATCAGGGTCCTTTTGGAGGGCATTGGGGCCAAGGTTTCGGTGGAACCGATGCAGCCCAACGAGGCCGCCAAGGTCCTCCCCCCGGGGACCATGAGGTGCCCCCAATGCGGCTATCTACAGCCCGTGGGGGATGAATGTGCCCGCTGCGGGGTGATCATCTCCAAATATCAGCTCTACTTGCAGAGGCTCAAGGAGCGGGCCGCCCGAGGGGAAAGTCCTCCTCCCTGGGAGGAGATGGGGGATCGGGGGACGGTATCCGCCTTCCTAGAGACGGCCAAGGGGGTCCTCTTCTCCCCTACCCGATTCTTCAGGGGCATGCCAGCGGACAAAGGGCTTGGTTCCCCCCTGCTCTTTGGGGTGGTGACCGGGACCATAGGGGGGCTCTTCCCCCTGCTCTGGAGCTATCTCTTCAGCGCCCGCAGTATGGGGGTGGACCTCTTCTCGTCCACCTTCCTCATCCTCTACGGGGTCCTCTTGCCGGTCTTTATGGCCCTGGGCATCTTCGTCAACAGCGGCCTTCTACACCTCTGTCTCATGCTGGTGGGGGGAGAGAGGAGGGGCTTCGAGGCGACCTTCCGAGTGGTCTCCTACAGCCAGGCCGCCCAGTTGTGGGACCTCATCCCCTTGGTGGGGCCCTTCGTCTCTGCCGTATATCTGCTCGTGCTGTCCATCGTGGGACTGCGAGAATCCCACCGCATAGGCACGGGCCGGGCAGCCTTGGCGGTCTTTCTGCCCGTGGTCGCCTTGGTGGTGATCGCGGTGCTGGTCCTTTCGGCCTTCCTCATACCGCTCTTCGTGGGCTTAAAGCACCAGCTTGGGGCCCCTTCCCTATAGGGACTCCAGATAGGCTATGGCCGAAGAGGCGGCGATGGCCCCATCCCCCACGGCGGTGGAGACCTGCCGCAAGTCCTTTGCCCTGATGTCCCCCGCTGCGAAGACCCCCTTACAGGAGGTGGCGCAGCGGTCATCGGTCTTTATGAACCCCATCTCATCGAGTTCCACCAAACCCCGGAAGGGCTCGGTGGCGGGGACCTGCCCTACGGCTACGAAGACCCCCTCCACCTCCAGTGTCGAGCTTTCACCGCTGGAGGGGTCCTTCAACTTCAGGGCCTTGACCCCTCCCTGGTCGCCCAGGACCTCCTCCACCACCTTCCTCCAGAGGGGCGTGATCTTCGGGTTCCTGAGGACTTGTTCCTGCAGCAGCCTCTGAGCGCGGAGCCGATCCCGTCGGTGGACCAGATAGACGCGCTCGGCGATGTTGCTCAGATAGACGGCCTCTTCTGCTGCCCTGTCCCCTCCCCCTATCACCGCCACCTCCTTGCCCCTGAAGAAGAAGCCGTCGCAGGTGGCGCAGAAGGAGATCCCCTGCCCTATGTAGCGGTCCTCCCCGGGGACCCCCAGTTTGGCGGGCTGGGCCCCTGCGGCGATGATGAGGGCCTTGCAACCGAAGGCCCCCGAGGACGTCTCGAGGAGGAGGCGGTCCTTTGAGAGCGTCGCCCTCTGGACCTGACAGAATTCCTTCACCGGCACCTCGAGTTCCTTCACCTGTTGGAGGAAGCGTCCCATCAGCTCTGGGCCGGAGATCCCCCCGGGGAAGCCGGGGTAGTTCTCAATGGTCCCCGCCGTCAGGACCTGTCCCCCAGGGGACATGGCTTCCAATATGACCGTCTTGACCTTGGCCCTACCGCAGTAGATCCCGGCTGTTAGACCTGCAGGGCCAGCACCCACTATCACCACATCCCATTCTTCCATCCCCATACCTCCTCAGAAGCCGAAGAGGGCAGAGGCGTTGTCCTCGATAACCCTCTCCATCTCTTCCAAGTTCTCTCCCTTGATAGAGGCCATGGCCTTCACCGTCTCCTCCACGAAGGCGGGCTCGTTCCTCTTGCCTCGATGGGGCCCAGGGGCCAGAAAAGGGGCATCGGTCTCGGAGAGGAGGCGATCCAAGGGAACCTTCCTCAGCACTTCTCGCAGCTCTTCAACCCCAGGGTAGGTGATGACCCCCGAAAAGGATAGATGAAAGCCACGGTCGAGGAAAGCCCTGGCCAAGGTCCAGTCCCCCGAGAAGCAATGGATCATCCCCCCTGCCTCGGGGGTCCCTTCTTCCTCGAGGATCCTCAGCACCTCCGAGGATGCCTCTCTGCAATGGATCACCATGGGCAAGCCCCGCTCCTTGGCCAAGGAGATCTGCCTCCGGAAGGCCTCCTCCTGGACCTCAGGGGGCGAAAGGTTCCTGAAGAGGTCAAGGCCCGTCTCCCCTATAGCCCTGACCTTAGGGTGGTGAGTGAGTTCCTCGAGGTGGCGGTAGGTCTCTCCATCGGCCTCCTTCGCGTAATGGGGGTGGACCCCCAGGGCCACGTAGACCTCCGGGAACTCCTCTGCGATCTCCAAGGAGCGTCGGGCGCTCTCCAAGTTCACCCCTACGGTCACCAGCAGCTTCACCCCCCTCTGCACTGCCCTCCGAACCACTCCGGGGAGGTCCTGTGCGAAGGCCTGCGAGTCGAGATGGCAATGGACATCAACCATCGAGGGCATCCAGCAGCGACATCATGGCCCTCCCCCAACCTCTGGGCCCCTCCTCCTCGGTGACCAATAGGTTCGGCAGGGGCGGCGGTTGATCGAAGAGCCCTCCCTTGCGCCGGATCACCACCGGGAAGTCGGCCCGCTGGAGCATCGGCAGGTCGTTGGGGCTATCGCCCAAGGCTATCGTCCTCACCTCCCCCCAAGAGGCCTCGTAGAGCTCAGTGAGGAGGGTCATAGCCTGCCCTTTGTCGTGAAGCCCCTGTATGTGGACGAACCGGCCGCCCCTCCAGAGGGTCAGGCCTTCGGAGGCCAGCTCCTCCCTGAGGTTCCTTTCGTCCCCCGAAAAGAGGCAGGGCTCGCTGAACTCCCGTGTCTTGGCCAATCGGGCCTCCTCAAGGGACATCCCCGTGAGCTCGGCCACCTCCAGGGCCTCCATATCTCCAAAGCCCCGCAGGGGAAACCCCTTTCCCTTCAAGGCCTCCACGGCCTCTCGGATCCTGTCGTAAGGCACCCCTAAGGCCCTTATCCAGTAATGGTCACCTCGGGAAAATCCCTTCGGCACCTTCAGGTCCAAGGCCGTGGGGATGAAGATCCCACCGCCGTTCTCCGAGATGAAGGGAGCAGAGACGCCCAGTCTCTCCCTCCACAGCTCCATCTCCCTCCTGGTCTTGCTGCTCGAGAGGATCAAGGGGACTCCGCGTTCCCGCAGGGCCCGAAGGGCCTCTTCGGCCCCCTCAAAGGAATAGGTCCTAAGCGAAAGGAGGGCGCCGTCCAGGTCGCTGAAGACCAGGATTTTCTTGACCCCTTCTTCCCTCATAGTCTATAGTTAGGCCGTAGCTTGGCATAAATTCTTTAGGAGTGTCAACAAATGGCCGACTTCCACCAGACGGGGGTGGTGGCTACGCTCCACAACTTCGGGACCATGGATCTGGAGCGCCTCGAGGGTGAGCTCGCCTGGTACTCCAAGGAGCGCCCCATCGCCCTCATCCTCCCATCCCTCTTCTCGGAGTTGCAAGGGGAGGCCTTGAAGAAGATAGTGGAGGACCTGAAGGGGGCCAAGTACATCCGTGAGGTGGTGATCACCTTGGGGGAGGCCTCAGAGGAGGATTTCCGCTACGCCAAACGTTTCTTCTCCGTGCTTCCCCAAAGGACCATGATCATCTGGAACGACGGCGAGAGGATACAGTCCATCTACAAGGCTGTGGAGGAGGCGGGGTTGACCACGGGGGAGGCCGGCAAAGGACGCTCGGTTTGGATCGCTTGGGGCTACGTCCTCTCCCAGCACCAGATAGAGGTGATAGCGCTGCACGACTGCGACATCCTCACCTACAATCGAGGGCTTCTGGCGCGACTCTGTTATCCCGCCACCAACCCCAGCTTTGATTACGAGTACTGCAAGGGCTACTACAGCAGGGTCACAGATAGGCTCCACGGCCGCGTAACCAGGCTCCTGGTCACCCCTCTCATCAGGGCCTTGCAGAAGATCCTCGGTTACCTGCCCCTTTTGGTCTTCCTGGACAGCTTCCGCTACCCCCTGGCGGGGGAGTTCTCCATGCATGCGGACCTCGCCCGGGTGACCCGAATCCCTGCGGACTGGGGCCTGGAGGTGGGGCTGCTGGCCGAGATCTATCGCAACGTCTCCCCTAAGCGGGTCTGCCAGGTGGACATCATCGATCGCTACGAACACAAACATCAACCCCTCTCCCCCGACGATCCCTCCAAGGGCCTCCTGAAGATGGGGATAGACATCTGCAAATCCCTCTTCAGGAACCTCGCCTCCGAGGGCGTGGTCTTCAACGAGGGGGTCTTCAACAGCCTCATAGCCACCTACGTGGGCACAGCCCACGACATGCTCCGCCGCTACGAGGACGATGCCGCCATCAACGGCCTGGTCTTCGACCGCCACGCCGAGAGCTTGGCGGTGGAGACCTTCACGAAGGCCATAAAGATCGCTGCGGAGACCTTCCTGCGGGACCCCTTGGGGATCCCCCTCATCCCCAGTTGGGATCGCGTCACCTCCGCCATACCTCGGATCCTGGATCGCCTCAGGGAGGCAGTGGACGAGGACAACAGATGAGGCTCCTCTGGCCTTTGTTGGTGGGGCTTTTGGCCTGTGCCACCCCCGCCCGTTACATGCTCTCGCTCGATCCCTTCACCCCCCCTGCTACGGCCCCCCAAGGGGAGAAGGTGGTCGTAACCCCCTTCACGGACGAGAGGGAGGTGAAGGAACAGGGGCTCATCGGGTCAAGGGGCGAAGGTCCCACCCCCATTTATCTCCTCCAAGGGGACCCAGCCGTCCTCCTCACACAGGAGGTCAAGGATTACCTCCTGCGGAAGGGCCTCGTGGTCGGAGGGGAAAGCCCCCCTTGGGACCTGACCTTGAAGGGGCTCGATCCCTCATGGGGCCCCTTGGTGATAGGTGGGAAGCTCAGGAGGCTGTGGGTGGAGGTGGGAGGAGGGCCTGTGCCCCCTTGCAAGGCCCAGGTGGCGGTGGATTTCGCTGTGGCCAAGGGCCGTAAGGTATACTGGAGGAAGGTGGAGCTTGAGGTGGAACGGAGGTTGGGGGCCTTCAAAGAGGAGAAGGTGGCGAAGCTCCTCGAAGACCTCCTCCGCGAGGCCATCGAGAGGGGACTCTCAGACCTTGAAGGATAGGCCCCTGGTGCCCCTTTGTTCCCCTCAGTAGAGGGGGTTCCGGGGGATCACCACGATGCCCGATTCGTCGACGAAGTAACGGGAGGCGTCCTTCTCTGGATCGTAGCCTATCTCCTCCCCAGGGGGGATCACGTTTCCGTGGTCTATGATGGTCCGATAGATCCTAGCTCCCTCTCCTATCTCCACGCTGCCGAGGATGACGGATTCCTCCACCACAGCACCGCTCCAGATGTGGGTATTTCGCCCTATGATCGAGTCCCTCACGTAGCCCCCTGAGATGACGGTCCCCCCCGCCAGGAGGGAGTTCTCCCCGTGACCCATCCGCCCCTGCCGATCCAGCACGACCTTGGCCGGAGGGTCGTGATAGCGCACCGATCTGACAGGCCACTCGGGGTTGTAAAGGTTGAGGCGGGGCAGGGGGGCTTTGAGGTCCATGTTGGCCTGATAGTAGCTCTCTATGGTCCCGACATCGCGCCAGTAATCCGCCGGGGCCCCTGAGCCCGGCACCATGTTGGTGCGGAAGTCGTAAGCATAGACCCGGCGGGTCCTGCACATCTTGGGCAATATGTCCCTGCCGAAGTCGTGGCTGCTTTCGGGGTCCTCGGCGTCCCGTTCCAGCTCCTCGAGCAGGACCTGGGTGTCGAAGATGTAGTTGCCCATGGAGACCAAGGCCTCTCCCGGACGGTCGGGGATGGGGGTCGGACGTGGTATCTTCTCCTCGAACCTCCTTATCCTCCACCGCTCGTCCACGACCGCCACGCCGAATCGAGAGGCCTCCTTGAGGGGCATGGGGATGGTGGCTACGGTGGCCTCAGCCCCCACCTCCAGGTGGTAATCGATCATCTGGCGGATGTCCATGAAGTAGACGTGATCGGCGCCGAAGACCAGCACGAGATCGGGGGATGCCTTCCTTATGAGGTAGATGTTCTGGTAGACGGCATCGGCCGTCCCCAGGTACCAGGTCTCCCTGGCCCGCATCTGGGCGGGCACCGGGATGATGAAGGAGCCGTTGACGGGCTGGGTGATCACCCAGCCCTGCTGCAGGTGCCTGATGAGGGAATGGGCCTTGTACTGGGTGAGGATGTAGATCTGGTAGATCCGGGAATTGAGGAGGTTGCTCAGGACGAAATCCACCAGGCGGTAGATGGCCCCGAAGGGGACGGCCGGCTTGGTCCTGTGCTCGGTGAGGGGGTAGAGCCTCTCCCCCTTCCCCCCGGCCAAGACCATGGCCAGGACCTTCACATTATGGAATGTCTTTGGCATTGCCGTGCTCTGAAGTCCCCGGCCTCGTAAAAGACCACCTGCCACTTGACCTCGGCGATCCTCCTCCGCAAGATGTAGACCTCCCCACCCTCTGCCAGGACCTTTACGTAGCGACAATCGGGACCGTACCAGCGATCGAGGACCTCTTTTACCCTTATCCCTCGCGGGAGGACCCCTCCCTCAAAGGGGGACGGCTCAAAGGGCGGTCCCGCTGGGGGGGTGAAGGCCGAGTTTTCGTAGACCTTCGCCATCTTTTTACTTACATTGTATAGCACTCACCCCCACCTTGCAATGGACGCTGAGGAGCCTTAGATTGTTATTAGCAGTCTTTGGAAGAGAGTGCTAACAATGGAGCGATATCTCGCAGACATAAGCAAATATCCCCTCTTGAAACAGGATGAGGAAAGGGAGCTTGCCCTTCGCTACAAGGCGGGGGACGAGGAGGCGGGCAAGCGCCTCATCACCGCCAACCTCCGCTTTGTGGTAAAGGTGGCCCTTGAGTACCGTGGTTATGGGGCCAAGCTGCAGGATCTGATCCAGGAGGGAAACCTCGGTTTGATGATGGCCCTGCGCCACTTCGACCCCGAAAGGGGCTACAGGTTCATCTCTTACGCCATCTGGTGGATAAGGGCTTACATCCAGAACTACATCATGAGGTCCTGGAGCCTTGTGAAGGTGGGCACCACCCAGGCCCAGAAGAAGCTCTTTTACAAGATGGGGAGGTTGAGGGACCTGGAGGAGGGCGAAGGTAGCATGGACGAGCGGGTCAAGGCCTTGGCCGAGGAGCTCGATGTGGGGGTGGAGGAGGTGGAGCAGATGTACGAGAGGATAAGGGGGAGGGACCTCTCCCTGGATGCCAGGGTGGGGGAGGAGCAGGAGACGACCTTTATGGACTTCTTGGCCGATTTTGCCCCAAATCAGGAGGAGCGCCTCGCTGACAAGGAGCGGCGGGAGATCATAAAGAGGATGGTGGAGGAAGCCCTGGAGCAGTTGAGCCAGAGGGAACGGACCGTGGTGGAGAAGAGGCTCATAGCCGAGGAGCCCATGACCCTTCAGGAACTGGGTCAGGTCTTCAACGTCTCCCGCGAGAGGGTGAGACAGATAGAGCTCTCCGCCTTGAAGAAGCTGAAGCAGTCCCTTGAAAGGGGAAAGGCCCGCCTCAGCTTTGAGTGACTTACCAATTAGAAGGCCAAGGGCGCAGGCCTTCGCGTTTCTTGAGGAGTTTCAGGACCTGATCGAGGACGATGTCGGCCACCTCCTCCTTGCTCATGAGGGGGAGGTTCCTGACACGGCCTATGGCGTCGATGATCCTGACGATGTTGGTGTCCACGGCGAAGCCGGCCCCGGGTTGGGTGACGTCGTTGGCCACGATGAGGTCGAGGTTCTTCTCCTTCAATTTGGTCTGGGCGTTCTCCATCAATTCGCTGGTCTCGGCAGCGAAGCCCACCAAGATCCTGTCGCCCTTCCTCTTCCCCAATTCCTTCAAGATGTCGGGGTTCTGCTCCAGCTCCAGCAGGTAGTGATCGTCCACCTTCTTGATCTTCTCGGTCGCCATCTCCTTTGGCCGAAAGTCGGCCACTGCCGCCGTCTTGATGATGACGTGATAATCGGAGAAGTGATCCATCACCGCCTCGCACATCTCCCAGGCGCTCTTGACCTCGATGATGGGTATATCCCTGCGGGGCAGGGAGAGGTGGTTGGGGCCCGTGATGAGGAGGACCTCAGCCCCACGCCTTCTGGCCATCTTGGCCATGGCGAAGCCCATCTTGCCCGTGGAGCGGTTGGTGATGTAGCGGACCGGATCTATGGGTTCCAGCGTAGGGCCAGCCGTCACTAGGACCTTCTGGCCTTTGAAGTCCTTCTTGGTGAAGATATCCTCTATCTTCTCGATGATCTCCGGGATCTCGGCCAACCTCCCCCGGCCGGTACTGCCGCAGGCCAGGTCCCCCTCTGCAGGACCCACGAAGTGGTAGCCGTAGCTCTTCAGTTTGGCGACGTTATGCTGTACGAAGGGGCTCTCCCACATCTTGACGTTCATAGAGGGGGCGAAGAGCACCGGGACATCCATGGCCATGACCATGGTGGAGAGTAGATCGTCGGCGATGCCGTTGGCGATCTTACCGATGATGTTGGCGGTGGCCGGCGCTATGACCATCAGCTCCGCTATGTCGGACATGGCCACGTGCCCTATCCGCGAACCCTCCAGCAGCCTGAACATCTCATGCAGCACGGGGTTCCCCGATAGGCTCTGAAAGGTCAAGGGGGTGACGAAGCGGGTGGCGTTCTGCGTCATTACCACGTGGACATTGGCCCCCCTCTTGGTCATCTCCCGCACCAGCTCCACCGCCTTGTAGGCGGCGATCCCCCCTGTGACCCCCAGCAGGATCTCTCGTCCCTGCAGCTTGCTCCTGCCCCTTTTGCGAAGCTCCTGCATCCCCTTCCCTTTTTGAGGAAAGCATATCAGAAAGGGAAGAGGGGCTTCAAGGGATCGAGTTGAGGAGGTTTGGAGGGTTTGCCTCCTTACCTGACATAGAGTCGTCTCCCCGTTTCCGCGTCGAAGAGGTAGACATCTCCCGGCGAAAACGTGATCCCCAGGGTGTCTCCGACCTTCACCTCGAAGTCAGCCCTTACTAATACCTTGAGTTCCTTGGTGCCAATCTTGACGAAGAGGGTCTTGTTTGGCCCAAGGGGCTCTATATGCGTTACCTGAGCGACGAGGTCCACCCCCATACCCTCCCCGACATGGATGGCCTCGGGCCTTATCCCGAGGTACACGCGTCCCTGGTGGAAGGCGGCGAGAGGTATCACCAAGCCTTCGTCCGCGGCGATGAAATCGCCTCCCTTGAGGTCTCCCTCCAGGATGTTTATGCGCTGTATCCCCACAAACTCCGCTACAAACCTGTGACGAGGGTCCCGGTAGATGAGCTCGGGTGTTCCGACTTGACGTACCTCTCCCGCCTCGATGACTACCACCATATCTGACATGGTCATGGCCTCTGCCTGATCGTGGGTGACATAGATGACCGTTGCCCCAAGCTCCTTGAAGAGGCGCTTCAGTTCAGACCTAGTCTGCTCGCGGATTTGGGCATCGAGGTTGCTCAAGGGTTCATCGAGCAGAAAGACCTCGGGTTCCCTCACCAGGGCCCGGGCAAGGGCGACCCTCTGTTGCTGTCCCCCGGAGAGTTGTCTCGGATAGCGATCAAGGAGCCGATCTATGCCGAGCATCTCTGCGACCTCGGCCACCTTTCTCTTTGTGCCTTCGGCAGAGTATCCGCGAAGCCTCAGGCCGATGGCGATGTTGTCAGCGACCCTCATGTGGGGATAAAGGGCGTAATTTTGGAAGACCATGGCGACGTTCCTTTTGGCCGGTGGAAGGTCGTTCACCCTTCGATCGCCTATCCGGATCTCACCCATATCGGGTTTCTCCAACCCTGCCACAAGCCTGAGCAAGGTACTTTTTCCACATCCCGATGGGCCAAGGACCGTCACAAACTTCCCATGGGGCACCTCAAGGGTCACATCCTTGAGGGCGGACACCCTTCCCCCCATGAAGGTCTTGGTTACTTTCTCGAGGACTACCTTCGCCATCCTTCACCCTTTTATAGCTCCTGCGGTAAGCCCCTCGACTATCCACCTCTCAAGCAATGCCACCGTGAGGATGACCGGTAAGGTGGTGAGGGTCACTGCAGCATTGATCTGTCCCCAGGGGATTTCGTAGATGGAGGCACCGCTCAACATGGAAATCCCCACGGGGACGGTATAGCGATTCTGGTCCGGCATGAGGGTCAAGGCAATGAGGAACTCGTTCCAACAAAAGATGAAGATCAAGGCAGCGCTCACCGCCAAGGCAGCGCGGCTCAATGGCAATATTATTCGGAGCAATATCCCTCCCCAGCTAAAGCCATCTATCATGGCGGCTTCGTCCAGTTCCTTGGGGATCCTGCTGAAGGCAGCGTAAAGCATCCAGACCCCAAAGGGGAGGTTGAGGAAACAGTAACTTAAGATGAGCCCTAAGGGGTTGTTTATGAGCCCTAAGGCCTTAATTACGACGAAGATAGGGATCACCAGCAGGGTCGGTGGTACTATCGCCCCCACCAGAAGCCATCGTTGGAAGCTGAGGGCACGCTGGACGGGCATATATCTCAACCTGAAGGCCACAAGGGAGGCCAAGACCAGGGTTAGGAGGGTCCCGCCGGTGGCTACAATGAGGCTGTTGAAGATGTATCTCGAGAAGGGCCTTTTGTGAAAGACCTCGACAAAGTTCTCCGCGGAAAGGGCCTTGGGGAGATACCTGATGGGCAGCGAGAAGACCTCTTGAGGCGGCTTCAGCGCGGTAACTACGGTCCAAAAGAAGGGGAAGAGGCAGTAGATGACCACCAAGAGTCCCAAGGGGAGAAGCAGTGCTCGCCGCATCATGTCCTCTCGTAACCGAGGGTTGTAAGACGTACTATCAGAAAACTCATCCCTATCAGGGCGAGGAGGAAGAGAACCGTCAGGAATATGGCATAGCCGAGCTCATCGTATCTGAAGGCCACTTCGTAGATGTATATGCAGAGGGTTCGAGTGCTGTCGGCAGGTCCCCCTTTGGTGAGGACCCAGATGAGGTCGAAGATACCGGCTGCATGGATGACCCTGAAGATCAAAGCTACCCGCACGAAGGGCAACAACAAGGGGAAGGTCAGGTGGAAGAACCTCCTCAGGGGTCCTGCTCCGTCGATAGAGATGCTTTCCTTGAGCTCTTGAGGTATAGAGTGGAGCCCCGCCAGTAGTATGATCACTACAAATGGAGTGGTCTTCCAGAGGTCGGCGAAGATCGCCGCGAACATTGCTCCGCTGGGGCCCGAAAGCCAGTCGAAGGGCCTTTCTGCGAGGCCGACCCTTACGAGGAGATCGTTTAGGACGCCGAAGGGGTTGTTGAACATCCACTGCCATGACATCGCCATCACTGCAGTCGGCAGCGCCCAAGGTATGAGAACGGCCAGCCTTACGAAGGACCTCCCCCTGAATTGAGCGGTGAGCAGGAGGGCGATGAGGAGCCCGAGGATGAACTCCAATGGGACGGATATAGAGGTAAAGAGGACGGTGTTCAGCAGAGTCCTCCTCAGGTCATAGTCGATGGCGATCCTCTTGAGGTAACCCTCCTCCCTTCCGCGGAGAGTCCCCTCTATCGAGCGAGCCATGATCTTCAGGGCCTCCTCAGGCCCCTCCACCCCTGCGAGGACCGCGCTTACGTGCTTTTGGAGGGTATCGCTTATTCGGGGGTAGTCGGGGTGGACCGGCCTCGCCCTTGCCCGCATTACTATTTCGTATAGATCTCGGTAGTGGGGGCTTACCTTTAGTATGTCTGGATCGAAGAAGAGGGCCTTCCTTGATGGGACGGCCCCCCTTCTGAAATGGAGGATCTTTTGAGCCTCAGTGGAGGTGGCGAACTCTATAAATTTCGAAGCCCTCTCGGGTTCCTTCACCCCGCGGGCTATCCCCAGGCCCCAACCTCCAAGGGTCCCCACAGATTCATGGCCCTCTTTGTGGATGAAGGGGACGATGCCGACCTTCCCCCTCAGGGGGGAGTCTTGCCTGTTCAGGATCGTCCAAGCATAGGGCCAGTTCCTCATAAAGAGGGCCTTGCCCTGGGAGAAGGCGGAGAGGGAGTGCTGTTCCTGGAAGGAGAGGACCGCCTTGGGGGCCCATCCCCGTTCGATCAACTTCCTCATGAACTTCAGGGCCTCAAGGCCCTGAGGGGAGTCGAGCACCACCCTCCCCTTGGGGTCTATCACCTCTCCCCCTGCTCCCCAGAGGTATTCGAGGAAATCGCAAACCAAGCCCTCGTACTGCATGCCCTGAAAGACGATACAATAGACATCCGGCGGTCTCGAGTACCGTTGGCATATCCGTTCAAACTCCCGCCAGGTCCTCGGTGGTTTAGGGATCAAGTCCCTGCGGTAATAAAGCATGCCGACATCAGCCCTCACAGGGACCCTATAAATGCGGCCTTCGTAATAGCCCGCTTTGACGGCTCCAGGAAGGAATTCCTGTTGCTTTTCGGGAGTGAACCACTCATCAAGGGGCAGGAGCCACCCCCCGGCTGCGAACTTGGCCGTCCAGGTGACGTCCATGTAGACGAGCTCGACGGGGTCACCGCTGAGGAAGGACCGGATATACATATTCTGCCTTTCATCGGTGGACCAAGGTCCTGAGATGTAGTTGACCCGGATCGATGGATGGCGTTCGTGAAACCTCTTTATAACTTCAGCCCATGCACCGCCTACGTCCTCAGGTCCTATCATCCTCAGGACTTCAGCCTTTGAAGGCGCCCTCAAAAGGAGGACAACGAGGATTGAAAGAGAGGCGAAGAAACGATACCGGAAATTCACCGTTCCTCCGGTTTCATGACCCCAGCCCTTTTTATAGGACCTCGATGGGAAGGGTCTGCGAGGTTAAACTAACACAGATAAAGCCTTTTGTCAGGCCGTCTCCCGAAAGGGAGGTCCGCTCAAGGCCCTATCGTGTGGTCAACACAAGGGGGAGGAGCCTTTTATACCCGACTTTGACACTTCCTCGCTCTGAATCCCGCTGTCGAGGGGCAAAAATGGCTTAACCATGCGGTGTTCGTCCGAAGACAGGCCCAGTGTGTAGTGCTGCGTTTGATGTTTTTGGGTCTTGACAAATGGGAAAGACTGTGGGATCATGCAGGTGCTGTATTTGTCAGGACCAAGACCTACAAAAACAAAGACGGCTCCAGGAGGACCTACATAGATCAGCTCATAGAGGGCCTGGCCCGCTGGAGCTATAAGCAGTGGGTCCAGCTTCAGGCCAACTCCCTTGACCCCAGGTGGGCCAGGGACCTCGGTCCTGCCCTGATCTTCCGAAGGCTCTGGGAGCAG
>Ga0190361_1000583_pt1 | contig 14372 bp, 13 predicted proteins | sample 48721845_MG_FD_161273 | JGI IMG/M metagenome (GOLD analysis project Ga0190361, IMG submission 161273) | Hydrothermal vent microbial mat bacterial communities from Southern Trench, Guaymas Basin, Mexico - 4872-18-4-5_MG | ecosystem: Environmental > Aquatic > Marine > Hydrothermal vents >...
TGGTTAGGAGGGTTAAGTTTTGCGATTTTAAATTTAAAAAACTTTAGGATAAATTTTACAAAAGTTGGAAAAATAAAAATTCAACTAATTAGAGGGGGGAAACTTTATGATTTAGACAAAAAAATAAAAATGGGAGGGGTTGAACCCTATCCTTTTAGAGTTTTTGGAAAAATTGCAACAGGAAAATTGCTAAAAGATGACATTATTTTAATTGAGAATAAAGAACTTTTTGATTTTCTTAAGAAAGAAAAGATCTTCAAAGAACTGGAAAAATTATTTCCTTTTAGAGAGAGAAAATTCAAAGAAATTTTGGAGGAAAAGAAAGAAAAGTTAAAAGAAATTTCTGGAGTTTGTTTTGTTCTTTGTTTGAGCGAAGAAATAAAAGAAAAAAAAGAAAAAATTGAATCTAAAGAAAAGGAGTTTTCTTTTAGAAAAAGTTTAAAACCTCTTTTAAGAAAAGTGGAAGAAATAAAAAAAGAGTCCCAAAACCAAATTAGATTAATGCTTTGGAATAAAAAATGGAGATTGATTTTAACCTTTGTTCTTTTTCTTTTGCTCGGTTTTTTTATCTTTCAAATTGGAGAGAGGCTAATGAAATAGTTTTTCGTTTTCTATTGACAAAATTCTTTTTTCAATTAAAATTTAAAAATTAAAATAGGAGGGAAATGAAATAGTAGTAAAAATTGTAGATAGAAGAGAAAATCCTGTAAAATTGATAGGGAACATATATATTCCTGAGGCACTAATTGAAGAGTATCTCATTTCCATTGAAAAATGCCCTTTCTGCCATCAAGAAACGATAGAAAAGAGAAAATCCAGCGTACTGATAATTCGATGTACCACTTGTGATCTTGAAATCTCTAGCAGAAATATTTACTTCCGTTCAGGAAATTATATCCAGCAGTTGCAAGAAAAATATCCAGGTAGAACAATGTTTTATACTGAAGTAATTGGGACGATCTTAAGAGAAATAATAAGAAAGCATGAAGAAAAATTGAAAGCAGTTCTTGTCAATCTTGATCTAAGACGAGAAAAAATAATTAGAATCCTCCAGCTTCATAAAAAAGTTCTTTAATCTAATATCCCTTGCACCTTTTTCTAGGTGTTTTTTTATTTTGGGAAATTCTTTCAATTTACTTGAAGAGAAATTTAAAATTTGATAAAAAATCAATTGGGTGAGAGATTGAAAATTTTTAATCTAGATTTGGAAGGCACAAATAAAATATTGATCTTTTACAAATTTACAAATTTAAGTATCGTCCCGAATAAAATTCCTTTTTTGCAATGGTATCGAAGAAGAAAAAATCTAAAACTGATAAAAAAGTTGGAAAATTGTGAAGGAGGAAAAAGCTTAATTGAGAAATTAAAAGAGAAAGATTGGAAAATAAAAGGAGTTTTTTGAACATAATAGAAGGAAATCCGAATAAAAGATATAACGTTTATAGAGTTGGAGTTGTGCTAGAAGATACACCTATTAGTCATCCAAAAGAAAGAGAAATGAAAAACAAAATTGCTCTTTTAATGGAGGCTTGTTGGAAGTATTGTAATATTTTCAAGGGAAATGGGATATTAGTATTGGTTTTTGCTCATTTTAATGAAAAAAATAAAGAAGAGATATTAATTGACATTGCCAATTAGAAGGTGTAGGTGCTCTTTTTGAGCACTTTTTAATTATTGACAAAGTAAAATTTTTTTGCTATAATTTTTAAGGCTCTTTACAAAAGGATAACTTTAAATTGAGGGGGAACTCGGATCACCCAAATTGTTTATCAAATTTTTGATAGATAGCTTGGGTGATCTGAGGTGGAATTGAAATTAAATATAAATAAGAAAGGAATAGTCCTAGCGCTCCATCATCGACCAGATGCAGATTGTTTCTTCTCAGCTGCTTTCCTTCACCTCATAGGAGGAATAAAAATAACCGGATATTGGTTCATTACCACCGGAGACGAACCAATGCCTCCACAAATAGTCGGAAAAAATATCGTGTTTGTCGATAGAGGAAGGAGAGATTTCGATCATCACTCTTATAACGAAAGTAAAACTACTAGCACACAGAAGGTAACTCAGTGGTTAGGAATAGAAAAAGAAAAATGGGTACAACCAATTCTCAGATATGTCCATCGATGCGATCTAAGAGGACAAAGTCAGCCATTCGATATCAACGATTTCGGAAAGGCTTTAGCAAGAAATGAAAAACTTTCTGATGAAGAAAGAATAATATTAGGAACGAAGATGGCTGAAGCTATCATTATTTTTCACAAAGAAGGGTTAAAAAGAGATAATGAATTTGCAAGGAAAATTCTTCTTGAATTTTTAAAAACGAAAAGGAAAATACCTCCGAGATGGCAAAGGTATCTTCAGCAGCTAAAAAATTCAAGGTTTGAAAGAGTATGTGACTTTGTAGAAATTGTCTGTGGCCAGCGGAAACTGACCAATGAAAGAGAAACGATGATTTTTGCACTGAATATACTCACTCATCTTTACCTTGACTTTGAAAGATATCAAAAGGCAAAAGTTCAATTTTTATCAGCAAAGAAAATTCAAATAAAAACAAAAACTTTTGGAGAGACCTTTATCGTTGCGGAATACTCTGAAAATCCAAAATTCGCTGTAGTAGCAAGAGAAGCGGGAGCATTAGTGGTGATTCAAAAACAAAAAACAGAACATACACAGATCTTCTTTGATTTCAGAAGGATTCGTCGTTCTGAAATTACTGATAATATCGTAGCGGCGTTAAGACTTTCAGAAATGATAAAGCGCAACATCCCATTCGCTGGAGAAAGGAACAAGAAATACCTTACACAATTAGGAGTCATACCGGAGGTTCCGCAATGGTACTACTTCGCTGGAGAAACAGGAAATACAATAATCTTAAATGGATCACTCACAGCACCGGAAAGACCACCCACTAAATTATCTCTTGAAGAGATAGTCGCTATAGTAAAACTTGCTCTAAGAGATCATTAAAAATTCTCAATCCCCCTTTTTTTATTTTAGTTCGATTTTGGCACCAGCTGCTTCAAATTTCTTTTTAATTTCTTGAGCCTCTTCTTTCTTAACATTTTCTTTAACTGTTTGAGGTCCTTGAGCTACAGCATCTACTAAATCTTTTGATTCTTTCAACCCTTTTCCTGTAATCGTTCTTACAAGTTTTATCACTTCAATTTTCTTTGGGCCAATATCAGTTAAGACAACATTATAAGTTGCTTTCTCCTCTGCTGGTGCTGAAGGAGCTTGAGCTCCTGTTGGAGCAGCAACTACTTGAGGTTGAGCTGTCACTCCAAACTTTTTCTCTAAAATCTTTACCAATTCTGCCAAATCCAAAACTGACATTTTTTCAATCTCTTCAACTATCTTTTTAAATTTTGCTGGAACCTCAATTTTTTCTTCTTTTTCCTTTTCTTTTTTTTCTTCTGGCATAATTTAAGATTTCTTTTGACCTTTAATTTGAGAGAGAACGAAAACAAATCTTTGAGGAATCGCAGATAAAACGTAAATAAAATTTGAAATTGGAGCAGAAAGTGACCCAACAAATTTTGCAATCAACTCTTCTTTTGTTGGCAATTTTGCAAGCTCTATAATTTTTTCAGCAGATAAAAATTCTTTTTCCAAAAATCCTCCCAAAATTTTTAAATTCTTTATTTTTTGTGAAGTTTGAAAAATTGTTTTGATTAAAGGAAGATCTTCTTTTTCTCCAAAAGCTAAAGCTAATTGTCCTTCTAATTTTCTGACATCAAAATCAATTTTTTCTTCTTTGAAAGCAATTTGAGTTAAAGTTTTTTTAGCAACTTTCAGATCTTTTTTTAACTTTTTTATTTTCTTTCTTAAATCTAAAAATTCAGGAGATTTTACTCCCGTAAAATCTAGAAGGACGATTGTTTTTGCTTTCTTTATCTTTTCTTTTATTTCCTCTACAATTTTTTTCTTTTGTTCTTTCGTTTTAGGCATGAAAATAAAAATTTCTGCCAGGGGCAGAAATAAAGCTTCCAAATCGCGAAAGCAATTTGGAAAAAGCGACACTGCGGCGAGCCTGGAATCTTTCGACAGCATATAGCTGTCGAACTAGTTTTAGCGAGCCGCAAGTGGCGCGTGCCTCAAGGGGACTTATCTGCCCCTTTTCTCAGGCAATTTTTACTTTTAACAAATTGCTATTCTGCTGTCAATACTTCAACAATCTTTTTTCCAAAATCTTCTGCAGCTCCAGGGCCGTTGGCAGTAATAATGTTTCCGTCGACAACTACAGGTTGATCTTCAAAAATTGCTCCTTTTTCTTCTAAAGTCTTTATTGAACTTTTATCTAAAGGTGAGTACCAAACTGTGGCTTTCTTTCCTTCTAAAACTCCAGCTTTTGCTAAAATTACAGGAGAAATACAAATTGAAGCTAAAACTTTACCTTGAGAAATAGCTTCTTTTGCCACTTTATAAGAATCTTCATTGTCTAAATTTTCAAGGGCTCCAGGCCCTCCAACAAAGATTACGGCATCAAAATCTGAAACTGAAATTTCAGAAATCAAAAGATCAACTTCTGTATCTCCTCCATCAGCCCCAATGGCTGTTCCCATTTTATTTGAAGCAGTTTTAACTTCAATTCCTGCTTTTTCCAGAATTTCTTTTGGAACAAAATATTCTTTGTCTCTAAAATCTCTAAAAGCGATTATCATTACTGCCTTTTTCCCTTTGGCTTTTTCTGGCATAATAATTTTTTCTTCAGGAATTTTTGTCTCTTTTTTACCTTTAAAGAGAAAAAATCCTCCCATTAACAATATAATAATTATCAAAATAAGAATCAAACTTTTTTTCATTTCTTATTTTATAAATATTTATTGTTTATTTTGCAACTTTGAAGAAATTTTTGCGATCTAAGAGAAGAAGGATGAGAGGAATTAGTGAAAGAAGAATATTTTCAAATATTATACTAAAGTCTTTCTCGGGAGCAAAAAGGCTTGCTATCATTCCCAGAAAAATGACAATAATGCTCAACCCCAAACTTTCTTTTTTCTTTTTTAAAAGAAAAACCCCAGAGAGAATAAATAACATAGAGAGAGAAAGAGGAATAATTAGAAGATATATCATCTTTGGGGAGAAAGCCTCGAAAAAATATTCCACAAATTCTGAAAAACTTATATTTTTCCAAAAAAAACAGCAAAAATAGAAAGTAAATCCTATGATAAATAAAACACCTAAAATTCCTATAATACCCTCTATTATCATCCACCAGGCGGCAATTTTTGTTTTTATTGGAAGCTTCTCCATAAAATTAAAATCTTCGCCTTTTGTAAATTTTATCCCTTCGATTAATGACGTAAATAACGATCTGATTTTTATCCCAATTTACTTTATAAATAACTCTCCAATCACCAATCCTAAGTTTAAAAAATCCTCGCCATTCGCCGCCTAAGGGTGAGGGGATGATGTTTTCAAAATTTTCTAAGAGCCAATCCAATTTTTCGTTGACCCTTCTTTTTAAATTTTTATCTAATTTCTCTAGATCTGATTTTGCTTCCAACGTGAAATCCAAACGCCATTTCGACATAAAAATTTAGAGATATTTTTTCTTAATTTCTTCAAATGGAATGAGTCTTTTTGGTTTTTTTCTGAGTCTTTTTTTAATCCATTCTTTGAGTTCTAAACCAAAATCAGGATCAGCCAAAATCTCTTGAATTGTTTCGATGACAGTTTTTCTGATCAAATTATTTATTTTTTTATTTAGAGTAATTTCTTTAGCCATACTATTTTATTATATTTTTTCTAAATCTTTTGTCAATTTATCTAGCAACCTTCCAAAAATTTTTGCGATCGAGGAGAAGGAGGATGAGAATAAGAAAAGGCAAAAAAAGTGGAAGTAAAAACCACCAAGGCGGAAAAAAGAAGGCAAGAGGAAAAAAGAAGAAAGTAAGCATAGCAAGAAAATCGTTTTTAATAAATTTTGTAAGTACTAAAAGTACAAATATTGAAATTATCGAAAAAACAATTACGGCTAATTGCCAACTCTTCTTTTTCTTCCTTAAAAGAAAAAAACCAATAGTAATAAAGAATAAACCAGATGGTACAAGTATAAAAACGAAAAAAAACATTATGCTCGGCCACATGGATGAAATTGAAGAAGTAACGATTGGAGGTATTATTATTTCAAATATTCCATTTATTATCGTTAGCCAGGCGGCAATTTTTGTTTTTATTGGAAGCGAAAGTTTTTGTTCCACCTTATTTTCTAAGTTTTGCTAATTTGAAAATGGTTTTAACAACAGTATCTGGGTTCAAAGACATAGATTCAATCCCCTCTTTCATTATGAATTCTGCAAATTCTGGATAGTCAGAAGGAGCTTGACCGCAAATTCCACAATATTTTTTCATTTTACGGCAGAGCTTGATTACTCTTTTTACCATCTCTTTTACTGCTTCATTCCTTTCATCCCCTACTTTTGAAACTAAAGCTGAGTCTCTGTCTAATCCTAAAGTCAATTGGGTCAAATCGTTCGATCCGATCGACATTCCATCAAAGATTTTTAGGAATTTTTTTGCTAAAATCACATTCGAAGGAATTTCACACATAACAATGACTTTTAAACCATTTTTCCCTTTTTCTAAACCTGCTTTTTTCATCAATCTTAAAACTTTCTTTCCCTCTTTAACAGTCCTGCAGAATGGAACCATCACCCAGACATTCTTTAAACCAAATACTTCTCTTACTTTCTTTAAAGCCTTACATTCCATCTCAAAAGCAGGTTGAAATTTTGGGTCGTAATATCTTGAAGCTCCTCTCCAGCCTAACATCGGATTCGATTCTTCAGGTTCAAATAACTCTCCCCCAATCAATTGATGATATTCATTTGTTTTAAAATCAGACAATCTCACAATTACAGGTTTTGGCCAAAAAGCTGCAGCAATCTGAGCTATTCCTTCTGCTAATTCGTCAATGAAAAATTGCTTTTTGTCTTTATAGTGGGAGGTGATTTTCTCAATTTCTCTTTTAATCTTTTTATCTTTTATTTTCTCGAAATGGTAGAGAGCTAAAGGATGAATTCTAATTTTTTCTGCTAAAATAAATTCAATTCTAGCTAAACCCACTCCATCATTTGGTAAAAATGAGGTTCTGAAAGCAATTTCTGGAGCTCCAATATTTATCATTATTTTAGTTCTCAGTCTTGGAATTTTTTTCAGATCGTATCTTTTTAATTTGAAAGGAACTTTACCCAAAAATATTCTTCCTGTTTTTTGAGTGCAATCTACTGTAATCTCTTGACCCGTTTTTAAAATTTTTGTAGCCTTTCCCGTTCCGACGATTGCTGGAACTCCTAATTCTCTACTCACTATTGCCGCATGGCAAGTTCTTCCCCCTTCGTCAGTCACGATAGCTGAAGCAATTCTCATTAGAGGTACCCAATCAGGGTCTGTCATTTTAGTGACTAGAACTTCTCCCTTTTTGAAAAGCGAAAATTGAGAAAGAGAAGAAATCACTTTTACTTTCCCCTGTCCAACTTTGTTTCCAACAGCAATACCAGTTAAAATTGGTTTTTTAGAAGTTTTAATTTCATATTCCTCAAAGAATTTTGCTTCTTTGGGGGCAAAAACTGTCTCTGGCCTTGATTGAACGATAAATAATTTTCCTGTTTTTCCGTCCTTTGCCCATTCAATATCTTGAGGTCTTCCATAGTGTTCTTCAATAATTACAGCCCATCTTGCTAAAGTTAAAACTTCATTATCAGTTAGAGAAAATTTCAATTGATCTTTCTTTGAAACCTTAACTTCTTTGAGACCTCCTTTCTTTGAGAAAATGTATTTTCTCGTTTTTCTTCCCAAATTTTTAACAATAATTGATTTATATCCTTTCTTTAAGGTAGGTTTGAAAACCAAAAATTCATCTGGAGTCACTCTTCCTTTAACAATCATCTCCCCCACTCCATAAATTGAATTAATCAAAACAACATTCTTAAATCCTGTCTCTGTATCTAAAGTAAACATTACTCCAGAAGAAGCCAAATCAGATCTTACCATTTTTTGAATTCCAACAGATAAAGCGAATCTCAAATGATCAACTTTTTTCTCTTCTCTGTAAGCTATTACTCTATCATTGAAAGCTGAAGCTAAACATTTTTTGATCGCTCTCAACAAATTCTTTTCACCTGAAATATTTAAGAAAGTTTCAAATTGACCAGCAAAGCTCATTGTGGGAGCATCTTCTGCCACTCCAGAAGATCTAACCGCTACTTCAACATTTCTTTGTTTGTATTTCTTAGAAAATTGTTGATAAGATCTGATTATCTTTTCTTTCAACTCTTTCGGGAATTTGGATCTTAAAATTAAACCCCTTGCCTTTCTTCCAGTTTCTTTCAAACTCTTGATACTTTTTGGATTAAACTTTTTAAAAATTTCCCTTAATTTTTTATCTAAATGATTTTCTTTGACAAAATGCCAATAAGCTTGAGTAGTCAAAGCAAAACCGTCTGGAACATTCACTCCTTTTTTACTTAATTGAGAAATCATCTCTCCCAAAGAAGCATTTTTTCCACCAACCAATGAAACATCCTTTTTGGTAATTTCTTTAAAGGGAAGAATAAATTTTTCTTTCATAATATTTGATTTAAAATTAAATTCACAGATTTTAGACCTATTTTTCTAATTTGTTTCTCATAAATTTCAATGGCCTTTTTAAAGCTTTTATTTCCTAGTTTGAATTCATTTAAAGCATAAATCAATCCTTCTAATTTGTCAGCAGCTTCTATAATTTTTCCTTCGATTCTCTTTTCATCTTTAGCTTTCTCCCAGAGTTCAACATATTTTTTAGAAATTTCTGGGGGCAAATTTTTCATTAAATCTTCAAAGAATTTTTTACTTATTTTTCGAATTTCAACAGCAAATTTTTTATTAGTATGCTTGAAACCATAAATAATATCTCCTGTTCGACATTCTTCTAAATTATGAAGAATGGCTGTCTTTAAAAGTTTTTCTTTGTCTACTTTATTTTTAAAAAATTTCTCCTCCAAATCAGCTATAATTATTGAATAAAGCGCTACATGAAAAGAATGCTCAGCTACCGATTCATCTTTTATTCGAGTATGGGCTGAAAATCTAATTATTGTATTTAAATGTCTCTCCTCTTCAATAAATTTTTTAAAATCAAACTTCTTTCTCATTCATTTAACTCCAATAATCTTTTTAATTCTTTCTACGCTTTCTGGATTAGCTAAGGTTGATAAATCTCCTAAGTTCTCACCAGTAAAGAGTCTTCTTAAAATTCTTCGCATTATTTTCCCTGATCTTGTTTTTGGTAAATCTTTAACAATAAAAACTTTTTTAGGTAAAGCAATGGGACCGATTGCTTTTCTAATGAGTTTTATTACATCTTCTTTCAATCTTTCTGGTTTTTTTCCAACTTTTGGAACAACAAAAATCACTGGCACCTGGCCTTTTATTTCATCTGGAATTCCAACGACTGCAGATTCAACAATATCAGGATGCATTGCGACTGCATTTTCCAATTCCCCAGTAGTTACCCTATGGCCTGCAACCTTAATCACGTCATCGACTCTTCCCACAATTCTGATTAAACCATTTTTATCTCTGTAGGCTGCGTCTGAAGTGAAATAAATTTTTGTCCCGTATTCTAACCAATAAGTTTTTAAGTATTTTTTGGGATTTTTATAAACTCCTCTTAACAAAGAAGGGGCAAATGGGGGCAACAAAACCAAATTTCCAGTTTGTCCTATTTTGCATTTTTTTCCTTTGCTGTCTAAAATTTCAACCCTAATTCCAGGAAGAGGAATTCCAGTAAAAGCAGGTTTAAAGGGTCCAATTCCTGGCAAAGAAGTGATTAAAACTCCACCTGTTTCTGTCTGCCACCAAGTATCAACAATTGGACATCTTTTCTTTCCAATGTTCTTGAAAAACCAAAACCAAGCATCTTCATCGATTGGTTCTCCAACAGAACCTAAAATTTTTAAAGTTTTAAATTTATACTTTTGAGCAATCTTTCCATCTAATTTCTCAAACATTCTAATTGCTGTCGGAGCTGTATAGAAAATTGTCACATCATGTTTTTCAATTATTTGGGCCCATCTCTCTGGAGTAGGATAAATTGGAAGTCCTTCAAAAATTAAAGTAGTTATTCCGTTTAGTAAAGGAGAATAGACAGTATAAGTGTGCCCTGTAATCCAGCCGATATCGGCAGTCGACCACAAAATATCATCTTCATGAAAGTCAAAAATCCACCTACCTGTCCAGAAAGCCTGAACTATATAACCTCCGCAAGCATGTTCGCATCCTTTCGGTTTTCCAGTAGAACCTGAAGTGTAAAGGATAAAAATTCTATCTTCTGAATTCATCACCCTCGGTTCGCAAAAATCCTTTTCGCCTTCAATCAACTCATGAAACCATAAATCTCTTTTCTTTCTCCAAGGCACTTTAATATTCGCTCTTTTGACAACAATTACTTTTTTGACATTTGTTTGTTTTATCCCTTCGTCTGCTGCTTCTTTTAAATGAATGATTTTTCCTTTTCTGTAATATCCATCTGCTGTGATTAAAATTTTAGCTTGGGTATCTTGAAGTCTAATCCTTAAAGCTTGAGGAGAAAAGGCAGAAAAAACAACAGAATGAATTGCTCCAATTCTAGCACAAGCTAGCATCGAAATTACAGCTTCTGGAATCATTGGCAAATAAATTCCTACTTTATCTCCCTTTCTAACTCCCAATTTCTTTAAAGCGTTAGCAAACTGACAAACCTTTTTGAAAAGCTGATTGTAGGTGAAAATTTTAGGTTCCTCTTCTATAGGTTCTGGTTCCCAAATTAAAGCTACTTTATTTTTAATTTTTTCCCAACCTGCTTTATTTTTCTCAAAAATATTCGTGGTAATGTTTATCTTTCCCCCAATGAACCATTGAAAATAAGGAGGTTTATGAACAAATACTTTTCTCCATTTTTTATACCAAAAGAGTTCTTTAGCTAAACCTTCCCAAAACTTTACCGGATTTTTTAAAGCTTCCTTATAAACCTTTTTATTATTTAACCAGGCTCTTTTTTTAATTTCTGGAGAAGGATAATATAAATTTCCTTTTTTAATCATAGTTTTTAAAAAAATTTTCAACCTTTATTTTTCTATTAAATAGTATAACTGAAAAGAAAAGCCGGAGCAAACCCCGACTATTGTGGAAAAGTGAAAAAAATAATTTAAAGAGTTTCTTTTCTTTTTTTTGTTTTCCAATATGTTACTCCTACGCTTAAAATTAACAAAACAAATTCAATCACAATTAGTTTTAAACATTTCTTAGCAAAAATATAGAACAAAATGAAAGCTATTAAGATAATGAGAAGTATTAATTTCTTTATTTTTGTCTTTTTCTCTGTAAGTAAATAGAGAGCAATTAAGATAAGGATACTGAAAAAGAAAAACCAGCAGGAATTTTCAAAATTAAAGAAATTACCTATAGCTGCCAACATTAAGTCCAAAAATCTCTCAAAAGTTCCTTTTTCAAAAGAGGGGAAAATTTCTTCAGGCATAGTTTCTGGAGTTGAAGTTTCTTGAGCTGCAACTTCGGGTATCAATTTTTCTGGGAGAGAGCTTATAAATTCTTCAACTGAGGAAAGAGGGGTCTCTTTTTGTTTTTCCTTTAATTCTTCTTCCTCTTTTTTTATTTCCTCTTCTATCTCTTCTCCGGGCAATTTCACTTCGAAAGTAGTTGAAGCTAAGGAAGAAGAAATTGAACCTCTTTTATGATCGGAACCATTAGCTTCTGCAACGTTAGTATAAATTCCAGGCAAGGCTTCAGAACCAAGGGCTACCGTATATTCTATATTTATTTCTTCATGAGGAAGAACTTTTCCAAGTTCCCAACTAAAGGTTTTAATTGCTTCGTTCTCATAAAAAAGAATGTCAGAAACTACAACGTCGTAGGCTGGGCTTTCGCTGTTGTTATATAAAACTATTTTAAAGTCAATATTATCCCCTGGATAAATAAAACTTTCTAGATTATGAGTTTTTGTGATTTCTAATTTTGGTAAAGAAGGATTCCAAACAACGGGAGAGGTTGGAAAAGGTCTGCTAATTTGAATGGAAATCACATCAATGTTATTCTCACTGTCCCAATCTTCTTCAAAACTGGAAATTGTACTGGTAGAGAAAATAGTGGTAATACCATAAGGTATTTCCTGTTTAACAACAGCAGAAAAGGAAACAAAACTTGAACTTGCAACTGGAAGTTCACCAATTTCCCATTGAATCTCTCCCGGATTATCGATAATCACACCACCTCCTGCATCGACAATTTCAAGATATCTCTCATCATAATCAGAAATAATTCTCACCTGAGTAGCATCAGCATCTCCAATGTTCATGAAAGTCAAAGTAAAAGTAATGGTATCCCCAGGTTGGGCTGGATGGTGAGGAGTTATGGCTTTCATTCCAATCCAAAGGTTAGGTCTTCCAAAGGCAATATCTCCTTCCCAATTTCCGAAAATGTTAATTGATCCAGAAAGAATATTGCTCTGAACAATGTTTGAATTTAAAACATTAATGATATTAGCCAAAACATTAGCATCCCCAGTCTCTATAATTACAGAACCTGTACTAGAAGTAGCTGAATTTTTTCCAGTTAAGACATTGATAATAATGTTATTTTCGATATTCCCGCTATTTTGATTTTCAATTTCTGATGAGTTGTTGCTCAAATTTCCAGATGAGTTTTTAACCTCTTCAAGATCAAGGTTGAAAATCTTAACTCCTTGAATATCTTCTGTCATTTCTAAAGAAGGGGACAAACTAAATACATATCCTTTCCAATTGCCAAAATTATTGATAGCTACAAAAAATAAATTCTGATTGATTAAATTAGTATTGACAATGTTTGAAATATCAACTTTTGCAGCAGCATCTCCAGTTTCTATAGTGCTTGAGGCTCCTTTGGCTTTATTTTCACCTGTATTAGCTTCGACAAAAACCTTATTCTCAATTTGACCTTCGTTTTGATTAGAAATTAAAGTCTGACAGGTATCTTCGCATTTGTCGTTTTGGGTATTTAAGAATTCTTCCATCTTTTCTTTTCCGGGAAAAATTAAATCCCCCATCCAATTATCAAATACATTGATAATGAACTGAGTCCAGTTAGAATCAACGAGATTTGTATTGAGTAAATTAAAAATGTTAGCAGAAACATTGGCATCTCCGGTTTTAACGAGTACGTTTTCGGTACCACTAGCTTCATTTTCACCAGTTGTAGCTTCAATCAAAATATTATTTTCAATTTCGCCTTGATTTTGATTTAAATTAAAAAAGTTAACACAACACTCTGTAGAAGTTGAGCAAACTTCTTTTGTAAAAGTAGCACAATTACTTTGTGATGAGGTTGAAATTTTATCTGAGAGAGCAATATTCTCTTTTAATTGGTCAAAAATATTGAACAAAAGTTGGGAAACATCAGAATCAACAATATTAGTATTAACATTGTTTAAAAGTCCTACAACTACATTTGCGTCACCGGTCTCAATCGTGGTAGTACTGCTTGAACTATTTTCGATTGAATTTTGGCCTGTTTGTCCTTCAATAACAATATTATTTTCAACTTGAGATTCATTCTCATTAAGAACTTCAACTTTTGCAGGATCTGACTCGCAATTCTCTTCAGCTTGTTCTTCGCATCTAAATTCCTCATTTCCCGAATCTTCGGTTGTGGTCCCTTCTTCATCATTATTTAATATCTCTTCAGCTTTATCTGTATTTTCAATTACATTCTGAGCTTCATCCTGCTGAGTATCGACCGTATTACTATTAACATCATTTTCACTCTCAATTTGAATATTAACATCTCCTGTTTCGATAATTGACTCTTCTCGATCCTCTTGACTTTCCTCAGTTGGAATCTCATTAGATTCTTCGAAATTATTTTCTTCGCTTGTGCTTTCTCCCTCTTCAAAAACATTCTCTGTCTGGTCGTTGTTGGAATTTTCAGCTGTAGTATTTTCTTGTTGTGTTTGTTGAGTATCATCAAAGTTATTTTCTTGAGCTAAAGCAAAAAAAGAAGAAAAATGAAAGACGATTAAGTTAAGGACTAATAATGGAACTAAAATAAAATTTTTGATTTTTTTTGTTTTTCTCATTTAATTAAAAAGTTTGAAATGCTGTTAAAAAGTAACTTCACTTCTTCAACAAAATTTGACAACCATTTTTTGAAAGTATTTAAAACTTTACCATTCTCTTTTTTTGGTTCATTTTCTTTAAGAAAACTTTCTATTTTCTTGGTTGTACTTTTAATATCAGTTTGAAAGTTTTTTGTGATTTTCTGAGAATCAATTCTAATTTCTCTTTGAACATAAACTTTACCTTCTTTGACTTTAATTTTGCTTTCTAAAGAAACATTTTCCTTATCAGATTCAATAT
>Ga0190361_1000585_pt1 | contig 14328 bp, 11 predicted proteins | sample 48721845_MG_FD_161273 | JGI IMG/M metagenome (GOLD analysis project Ga0190361, IMG submission 161273) | Hydrothermal vent microbial mat bacterial communities from Southern Trench, Guaymas Basin, Mexico - 4872-18-4-5_MG | ecosystem: Environmental > Aquatic > Marine > Hydrothermal vents >...
ATATTGTAATTTTTTATATGATAAGTGTGATAAATATTTCAACCCGAATTTTGTTTAAATTGTAAAATCACTCAGAGTAAACTCACTCAGAATCAGGGTAAAATATCCGTTGAATCAGGCACTTTTTATGCTGTAGAATACTTCCTTTCCCCTGAAAATCGCTGAATCACCGAGTTCTTCCTCGATTCTCAATAGCTGGTTATATTTTGCGATTCTCTCTGACCTTGAAGCCGACCCTGTTTTTATCTGCCCTGTGTTCATTGCCACAACAAGGTCAGAAATAAAGGTGTCTTCTGTTTCACCTGACCTATGAGAGACAATTGCTGTGAATCCGGCTCTCTTTGCCATTTCAATTGCATCCATTGTCTCAGTAACGGTTCCAATTTGATTGAGCTTGATCAGTATGGAGTTTGTTGCTTTTTCGGCTATACCTCGTTTGAGTCTTTCTGTATTTGTGACGTACAGATCATCACCAACTATTTGAATTTTGTTTCCGAGCCTTTCTGTCAGAAGCTTAAACCCTTCCCAGTCGTCTTCAGCCAGTCCGTCTTCTATGGAGATGATCGGGTACTTGTTTATGAGGTATTCGTAGTACTCAACCATCTGTTGCGAATCTTTTATAGGCTCTTTTTCTGCTTTCAGGTTATACTTGCCATTTTCGTAGAAAGAGCTCGCTGCAGGGTCAAGGCAGATAAATACATCTTCTCCTGGTCTGTAACCCGCTTTTTCTATTGCCTTCATGATAACCTGAAGTGCCTCTTCATTGGAGTTTAGATTTGGTGCATATCCACCCTCATCACCAACAGCTGTATTCAGCCCCATGTCTTTTAGGATTGATTTCAGCGAATGGAATATCTCGGCTCCCATGCGTAGAGCTTCTTTGAATGTAGGTGCACCGGCAGGGGCTATCATAAACTCCTGAAGGTCAACATTGTTATCTGCGTGTTTCCCTCCATTGAGTATGTTCATCATTGGAACGGGAAGCTCCTTTGCATTGGTTCCTCCGAGGTACCGGTATAGTGGTTGGCCAAGTTCGTTTGCAGCTGCTTTTGCACAGGCCATGGAGACGGCAAGAATTGCATTTGCTCCAAGCCTTCCCTTATTTTTTGTACCATCAAGCTCTATCATTATGTTATCAATATCTACCTGGAGGGTCACCTCATAGCTTAGTAGTTCGGGGGCTATTTCTTCGTTAATATTTTCAACAGCTTTCTGAACTCCCTTACCCAGGTACCTCTTTTTATCTCCGTCTCTAAGCTCGACGGCTTCATGTTCTCCAGTTGAGGCACCCGATGGGACTGCGGCTCTGCCGAGCGCTCCCGATTCAAGCAAAACATCCACTTCTACCGTTGGGTTTCCCCTTGAATCAAGAATCTCTCTGGCCACTATGCTTTCTATTGCAGACATATGGATCCTCCTGAGTTTTGTTTCACCATAATATATAGGTGTGAGGGTTTATTTTCAAGTGAATCTAAGAGGTAATGGACCTGGATATGGGTATTTTATTTAACTGGATTTTCTTTCAAGTATAACGAACCTGTATGGAGGGGATGATTCACTGTGTTCCTGATAAAAACTTATTTCAAATAGATCTGGATCAAAAAATGGAAAGAAAGCATCTCCATCGTATTCTTTATCAACGATTGTAAGATAGAGCCTGTTTGAAAGTGCTATTGTTTCTCTGTATATGCTTTCTCCTCCGATTATAAAAATCTCTTCTCCTTTTTTCTCTTCACTCAATTTTTTGAGGGCCTGAGAAATGCTATGATAGATCTCACATCCTTCGATTTTCAGGGATTTATTTCTTGTTATGACAATATTTTTTCTGCCGGGCAAAGGTTTGCCAATTGAATCAAATGTTTTCCGGCCCATTATTATTGTTTTTCCCATTGTGTTTTTCTTAAACCACTTCAGATCCTCAGGTATGTGCCAGGGTAGCCTGTTGTTTTTTCCTATAACCCCGTTTTTCGATATTGATGCGATTATTGAAATATTCAATTTTGTGTTTCCTTATGTGATTTTGAATTACCAGTTAGAATGATTGCACCTATTTTAAATAATAATTATTTTTTATGAACAAGGCACCCCAATTTTTGCCTGTTCTTAATACAGTATTTTTCCCCGGGTTTCTCTTTCGAGTTTTTTCTAACATTTTTATAATCCAAGTTTTTTGCCTTCTTATTTTTTTCTGGTTGCAGGCTCAAGTTTTTTCTTGAGGCTGAAGTACAGGGGCATACTCAGGAGAAATGGAAAAATATAGAATGTACATCTGTATATGAGTACAGCAGCTATTGATGTTTCAAAAGGAATACCAAAAGCCTTGAATGCGAGTGACATGGATGCTTCGAGAGTCCCCGCCCCTCCTGGTACCATGGATATTACCCCAATTATCTGACCGACAGCAAAGCCAACAACGAGGAACTCTATATTTATTTTATAGTTCACTGCGAGGAAAGCAAAATACAGGGTTCCCATCCAGAAAGCCCAATCCACCAGTATTGTAAGGACCATCAGTATAAAGTTGGAGGGTTTGGAAATGAGCTGTTTTAACCCTTCATCAAACTCTCCAAGATAATCAAGTATGGTAAGAGGGCTTATTTTTACTTTCTTTGTAAATATGCGGATTATTTTGTTAATGATGTTTGTGAATATTCTGGTAAATACGACACGAAATTTTTTCCAGAATAGGGTGAAGTAGAAAAGAGAAACAATGACTATAAGTGCTACAAACGGAATCAAAATAATGGAGTTTGAGTAGTTATAACTTGCCTTGTTAATAACGAGAAAAATGAAACCAACAATCAGCATTATATTGAAAACTATGTTGAATAGCATTATCTGTAGTATTCTCGTTAGTGTTGATTTCTTGGCGTTGATGTTGTGGTAATCAAGGATATAAACCTGTGTAGCAAATGGAGTTAATCCTCCAAGAGAAACCAGATATCCAATCGAATTAATGATGAATGAGTATTTTATACTGAGGAAGGTCTTTATCTTTTCATTAAAAAGATAGAGTGCTTCTTTTAAGATGAGTCCTTCAATAATGTATACACATAATGCGCTGAGAATTGAAAGCAATAGATAAACTGGATTCAAACTGGCAAAGTGCTGTTTAAGATGACTGAGATTTGAAAATGCTATCAGGACTCCTATAACGAGCAAAAAAAATATTGCAAGTCCAAGGTATTTTTTTACAGGATTTTGCTGGGATTTCATAAGAATTATAATTATTAATTTTTTACTGAAATATATAGATATTTCAATAGCTCGAGCAATAAAATATTTTACAGTACAATATAATATGTCTAAGTTTGTGTATTGTGATTTTGAATATTATTATAAGAGGCTTATAATTGCTTAGAAGTAAGGTAAGGTTAACCATTCTTGGAATTATCCTCAATACCATTCTCTTTTCAGTAAAGCTTGGAGGTGGGATATACTCAAGCAGTCTGGCTTTGCTTTCAGATTCGTTTAATTCCTTCACAGATATTATATCTTCAGTAGCAATTTTTATAGCTGTAAGGCTTTCCTCAAAACAGGCCGACAGGGATCATCCTTTTGGCCATCACAGGGCAGAACCTCTGGCAGGATTAATGGTGGCAATTCTCGCTGCTATTCTTGGTTTTCAGATTATAAGGGATTCTTTTGAATCTTTCTTTGTTCCCAAACCAATTATCATAAATAGATATGTTGTTGGTATTGTAATTTTCGCTATAGTGGTTAAACTATTTATGTTTATAATATTTCGAATAAGGGGAAAGCGTGCAAATAGCCCTGCACTTATTGCATCCTCTGTTGATTATAGAAATGACATATTAATCAGTCTATCTGTATTACTTGGAAATATTCTGGTCATGTCTGGTTACAGAATTGCAGACAGTATTGTTGCAATGATTATAGGGATTTTCATTATTTATTCTGGTTTAAAAATAGGTATGGATAATATTGAGTTTCTAATGGGGAAAAAACCTCCTGAGGAAGTGATTGAAAGAATAATAAAACTTGCACTCTCGGTTCCGGGGGTTATTAGATTAAATGAGGTTAAGGCTCACTATATTGGAACCTTCATTCATGTAGAGGTGCATATAGAGGTTGACAAGAATCTTCTTACAGAAAAATCACATGAGATAGCGAAAAAGGTTCAATATGCCATACAATCTGATGAACTTGTTGATTATGCATTTGTCCATGTTGACCCGGTACCTGCTTAATTTTTGCCCTATTTGAAGCATCAGGTTATCTATTTTAAATCAGTATTTAACCAATTGCTTTTTTGGGATACTCATCCCTGGAAAAACTGAAAAATACTCTGTATAGAATCGTTAGAATAATCCCAAGGGCAAAGAAGTACCATACCCATCCTGGAAGACCAAGGAGTATTATTGGTGGTTTATACCATCGCCAGAAATCGTTGGCAAGAATAAATATCAGAATGAAAAACCCGGCCCATATATATCCTCCTGTTTTTACCGGAAATACTATTTCTGTATTTTCATCTGTAACTCCTGTAAGAAGGCTAATAATGATAAATACAGCACCTGTAACCAGCAGTATTGGGATAATGGGAAGAATTGATTTGGTCTTTAGAAAACCAGTGTAAAAACCAATTACCATGAATTCGCCGCAAATAATGCTGAAAAAAGCCCCATATTTTGTTGCTCTTTTCCAGTAGAGTCCTCCTATTACCGGAATGGCGAGAACGCTCAATCCATAGAATGTGGTTTTATTGATAAAACTGAGAATGGTCTGGGGCGGTTTTGCCGCTATGGCCAGGCCTACTAGTCCGAGAAAAATCCCAATTAGCTTCTCCCCAAGTACAGATATCCTTTTGGATTTACTGAAATCGAGGCTTATCATCGAAGTTAGGGTCAGGAGCTGAGAATCCATTGTCGACATTAATGCTGCCAGTCCCCCCATGAGGATTATCATGCTAATTGTTGGGGATGTGAACTTTCCAAGAAGAAGGGGTAAAATTCTATCACTCTCCTGTGGTTTTAAATCCGGAATTATTCCCCTTCCCATTACGCCTATTGAAACGGTCAGGAAGAAGAGAAAAGTTGTTATCAGTGGATAAAGTACTGTTGTGTATTCTATTGATTTTTTATCTTTTGCTGCCAGAAAACGCTGGAATAAATGGGGAAACATCGGATCAGCAAAAAACCACATTGCCATGTATCCTAACCAGATTCCAGGAAGCATGGCACCTCCAGTACCCGGTCTTGAAAAGTGTTGAGGGGTGGTGTTGAGAACTTCACCATGGATATTGATAAAACCTCCTCCCCTGTTGGCTATCAGGATGAAAGCTGTAAGCATTAGGCCAAGAATCATGATACTCTGGAGAAGATCTGTCCAGACGATTGATCGCATCCCCCCAAGTGATACATATCCAATAACGAAAAGAGTTACTAGCGCTGCTCCTGCAAAATAGGGAATACCTAGAAGTGAGTTCAATGATTGCCCGCTCGCCATTGCCTGTATTGAGATATAGGGAAGGGTGAATACGACCATGATAAAAGAGAATAATTTTTTGAGTAAATTAGAGTTGTATCTATCATAGATATAATCTGAGGGGGTAATATAGTTTCTTTCTTTTGCCAGCAGGAATATCTTTTTGCCAATTACATGAAAGGATAGCGCCATAAAGCCTGTGCCAAATCCCATAACCGGATAGAAACTGTAACCAATCCTGTATCCCGCACCGGAAAATCCAAATACGGTAAAAGCGCTGAAATTGGTAGCAGCCATTGTAAAGAATAAAAGTAATTTTTGAATATTCCTTCCAGCCAGAAAGAACTCTGTCGTGCTCTGGCTTGATTTTTTCCTGAAGGTAATGCCAATAATGAGTGTTAATAAGAGATAAAGGAGGAAAACAATTCTGCCGCCAGTCATTTTATGACCTCCTTATGGGGGAATTTTAAGAAGATCAAATAAAATGAATCCAAAATGGAAAATAAAAAAGCCACCCCGACTCTTACGAGTCTGGGTGGCTTTTTCAGCCTGACATAACTCGTACAATGCTATTTTATTAAGTATATTTAAGAAGGTCAATATTTTTTGATTTTCAATTCTCTTGTTTTAACTATATTTTACTTTTAATGTATTCTGGTTTTTAGAATAATTATCATTTAGTGTTTTTAATTGGATTATGTAGAGACCTTTGAGCTTGTTCTGGTAATTATTTTAATCTTGTTTTACAGGAAAATATGATGAAAGCTGTAATAGCCGGGGCAGGCACGGTTGGCCAACAGATTGCTCGGCAACTTATAGAAGAAAATAGAGATGTGGTGGTTATTGAGCAGGATACGAGAGTAGCAAGGAGAGTTTCTAATTATCTGGATTGTATGGTTATAAATGGTGAGGTGAATAATCTCGAGATACTGGAGAGGGCAGGCGTTGGTAACGCAGATTTTTTCATAGCGGTAACGGATTCAGATGAGGTTAACATTATTTCCTGTGGAATTGTTGGAGAAAAGTTTGAGGTTCCGTGTAAGATTGCCAGAATTAAAAATATTGAGTATGAGAATGTATACTCCACCCATAATAAGTTTATGGGAATCGATTATCTGGTTAATCCTGAGGTTGAAGCTGCAAAAGATATAATCAAGGCAATTGAGTATGGCGCATTAAGTGAGGTTCTTCGATTTGAGAAAACTTCTTTTCAGATAAGGAACATAATAATAGAACATAACTCACCTGTTGTTAACACAACCATAAAGGAATTGCGCGAATCCTCAGGACTTGATTTCCTTGTGGCCTTTATATCAAGGCAAAATGAGCTTCTCATACCTTCGGGTTATACTAAAATTATGCCCGAAGATAATCTTTATATTTTGGCTTCCGAAGAGGTCCTTGAGGAGTTATTTGCAAGTCTTGGAAAGTTCAAACTTGAGTTAAAGAAGATTGTAATTGCCGGCGGGGGAAGGATTGGGACTTATGTTGCTGAACACCTGCTTGAAAAACAGAAGCGGGACATGAAGTTTTTCTCGAAGAGACCGTTCAGATTCTTCAAAAAGATAAAACATAATATAATTCTGATTGATAGGGATATCGAGAGATGCAAACAGTTATCGGAGAGGTTCCAGGGGGCTATCATTTTGAATGAGGATATTACTGATGAGGGAATCTACGATATGAACCAACTATATGATTATGACCTTTTGATCACGGCAACCGGAAACCAGGAGCTAAATATTATTTCAGCTATTTTTGGTAAAACCCTGGGAATAAAGAGGGCAATTGCAGTTGTTGATAAGAGGAACTATGTAGAAATGGCCGGTAAACTTGGTGTGGATGTTACGGTGTGTAAAAACTCTAGTATGGTTAACACGATCCTGAAATTGACCAGAAGGGGGAATATTAAGAATATATACAGTTTTGCAGATGGAAGGGTTGAGTTGATTGAGCTTATGGTTGAAAACCCCGATGTCGCGGGGAGAAGATTGAAAGAGATTAACTTGCCTTCAGAGACGCTGGTTGTTTCACTCACAAGGAATGAGACTAATATTCTTCCTGATGGAAATTCAATTATAAAAACGGGCGATTATATAGTAGCAATATCAAAAAAAGAATCAATTCCAAAACTGGTAAATATTTTTACGAAAAAACTATGAATATCAAACTATTGGTAAGGGCATTTGGCATCCTTCTAATTGTTATTTCTTTTTTCATGATTTTTCCCATAATAGTTGCGGTGGCCTATGGCGAAAGGGAGATGATTCCTAATTTTATTTATCCGATAGTTGTGATGCTGGCCATAGGTCTTGGTATATATCTGTTTATGCCTTATCCTGAGAGGAGATTTTTCTCACCCCGTGATGGTTTTTTCTTTGTTTCTTTTTCCTGGCTTATTGTCTCCTCCTTCAGTGCAATTCCCTTTTTTACCTCGAGAGCAATACCGCGCTATGTAGATGCTTTCTTTGAAACAATGTCGGGTTATACCACAACAGGGGCTTCAATACTTACCGATATCGAGGCACTGCCAAAATCAATGCTCTTCTGGAGATCACTGACACACTGGCTCGGTGGTATGGGAATTGTAGTTCTCACTGTGGCTATTCTTCCCCTTCTGGGGGTGGGAGGCTTGCAACTTTTAAAAGCAGAAGCACCGGGCCCCACGGTTGAGAAAATTTCGCCTAAAATAGGTGAAACGGCAAAAAAACTGTGGCTTATATACCTTGGAATTTCTATTGCTGAGGTGGTACTACTTTACATTGGCAGAATGAACCTATTCGATGCACTGACCCACACATTTGGCACACTTGCCACTGGTGGATTTTCTCCGAAGAATAAGAGTGTGGGGCACTACAATTCGGCCTACATAGATGGAGTTGTAACTGCTTTTATGATTCTTGCTGGAATGAATTTTTCCCTTTATTCCAGGCTGCTCTCAGGGGATATAAAACCTGTGTTAAGGAATACAGAGCTAAAAGCTTATCTTGGAATATTTATTACGGCCTCATTTTTTATTGCAATCTGGAATTTTTCCAGAACTTATGATTCTCTTGGAACAAGCCTTAGATATGCTTTCTTTCAGGCTGCTTCAATCCTTACAACAACAGGTTTTACGACGACTAATTATGAGAAGTGGCCTGCATTGTCAAGGACTGTTCTTTTTGTTCTCATGTTTATCGGTGGATGTTCGGGATCGACGGGGGGAGGAATTAAAGTTGTAAGAATTGTTACACTGTTTAAACAGGGATGGAAGGAACTAAAATACCAGATTTATCCGAACGCCGTGTTTCAGGTTAGAATGGATGGAAGGGTGGTCTCTGCTGATGTTATTCATTCGATATTTGGATTTGCTTTTCTATACATTTTTTTAATTTTACTGACCACACTGATTGTATCTACATCTGGTGTCGGTATCAAAACTTCTCTTGCAACTGCCCTTGTTACACTGGGGAATATTGGCCCTGGATTTGGTAGAATAGGACCGGCAGGGAACTACTCTTTTTATCCTGATTTTATCAAATGGTATCTCAGTATTATAATGATGATAGGACGGCTGGAGGTTTATACGGTACTTGTTCTATTTACACCAACTTTCTGGAAAAGGTAATCCTTGTAAACAGTTTGACTGAGAATTGAATATTTTATATAATAAGTGGAATAAAGGATAACGGGAGGAAATAATGGCAGATTTAAAAGGTATAGCGGAAGCTTTGATTGCTGGAGATGCAACAAAGGTGAAAGAGCTTGTACAGCAGGCAGTTGATGAAGGTTTGCCACCTAAAAAGATCCTTGACGAGGGACTGATTGCGGGAATGGAGGTCGTTGGTGTAAAGTTTAAAAATTGTGAAATATATGTGCCAGAGGTTCTGGTAAGCGCGAGAGCCATGCATGCTGGTATGGGGATCCTTGAACCCCTTCTGACAAAATCCGGAGTAAAACCAAAGGGAGTTGTTGTAATTGGAACTGTCAAGGGAGATCTACACGATATAGGCAAGAATCTGGTTGCTATGATGATGAAAGGAGCTGGATGGCAGGTTGTGGATCTGGGAGTTGATGTTGAACCCGATAAGTTCGTTTCAACTGCCCAGGAGAAAAATGCCGATGTTATTGGAATGAGTGCTCTGTTAACGACTACTATGGTTAACATGAAGGATGTAATTGAACTGGCGAAAAGTCAAGACTGCAAGGCTAAGATAATAGTTGGAGGTGCTCCACTAACCCAGAATTACGCAGAAGAAATAGGTGCTGATGGGTATGCCCCCGATGCGGCCACTGCCGTTGAGGTCGTAAATAAACTCATATCGGTCTGAAAAAATGTCCTCCTGTTAAAAAGAATATTTCATAAAAGTGAAAGAGTATAAAAACCTTTAAACAAGGTATCTGTTTAAAAGTTCCAACCATTTTTTAGCAATTAAATTAATGGAAAAATTATGTAATACATGCTCTCTCATGGAAAATGAGAGAGCTTTTAGTTTATTTGGGGTTTTGACAAGCGAAAGAACTGTCTTTGCCGCCGATTGCGGTTCGGCATATCTCAACAATGTGCCATCTTCGTTAATGTATTTACCTTCTATATGCAGAATATGGGGATAGGGAATGAGTTCGTAGGGTCCCTGAATTGGATGAGTTATAACGGGAACACCACATGCGCCTGCCTCAATCACGGGTATTCCAAAACCCTCCCATTCTGAGAGATGGAGATATATATCCATTGCATTATATATGCAGACCATTCTTTCAATACTTACAGCCCCTTCAATGATTTTTACGCTGTTTCTCAGGTTGTACTTATCTATTAATCCAGGGATATTGAAACCTTCTTCAGTGCTCTTCTTATCGGTTTTTATGAGCAAAACTGAATCATGAATTTTTTGAGTGATATAACTGAAAGTTTCGAGGAGTACATCGTACCTTTTTCTGTGGCTATTATTGCCTGCAAACCCTATAACCATTTTATTGCCAAGACCAAGTTCTTTTCTTGTGCTCAATCTCTTTTTATTATCAGGTCTGAAAATATCCGTGTTTACTCCATGGGGTATTACTTTTTCTAGATTTTTTACTCCGGCTGTCAGAAGAAAAACCTCTGTAGTTCTGGTGAGGGGAACAGCTATAAGATTATCAAACCCGGATACATCGGGGGGTTTTGATACCTGTGTCCAGAGAAAAAACGGGATATCCAGATATCTGTTTATTTTAAATTGATCGGGGTACCCAAGGGCGATAATTGCGTTGAATTGCTTCAGATTCTCAGAAAGTTTGGTTTTACTTTTTCTACTGGGAAAAGCAATGGTTGTCTCTATTCTGTAATTATTTAATGCTGTGGATAGCTCTTTAAACTGGTGATAAAAGGACAGGTTTGGATTGTATGGATTTCCGCTTAAAAGAAGTAATTTCATCGTGTTGTTCTTTTATCGATTTTTATTATAGTAATAGAGAGATATTCATGGCAAAGTTAATTTAATAATCCGATGGTTTTTATTAATGTTTTTATCTTCAAATGTATGTCAGGATTTCTGAAAGCGGCAATAATCCCGCATTATCTGGTAAGGATGATGTAGAGCTTTGAATTCCTTTTAAAGCTTTTAAATGCCAGACTTTTCTCATTGATGTCAGTCACTCTGATACTTTTGATTTTTTCCGGTTTTGCAATTACGAAACTTATATTTTTATCAATTTTAGATTTTACTTCATTGATTTTTATTACAAGGGTATTATCCTCAATTAAATGCCAACTGAATTTTAACTTTTCCCTGTGTCTCCAGAAATTTCCGAACTCAGTAAGATTGCCCATCCATCCATCAAGGCTTTTAACATATTTTATTACTTTTTCTTCAGCTATTAGTTTGTAATTTTTCTCTCTTGTGTCGGATGGGTGGATGAGCAGCACCGAGATGGCCTCATTTTTCATGTTGTTGTAAATAACATCATTCCAGATTGTGACTGCTCTTTCTACTTTTTCTGGTGTTAAAAATCCCATTGATTCATCGAGTGTTACAGGAATTTCTATAACTCTGGATTCTTCAGAGGTTGGGATACGGAGTTTTAATGCACGATACGGAAAGGCTGTAAGTATATCATTCGCTGAGAATGTGGAATCGTACAGGTATCCTGCCTGATCCAATGCCTTGATGAGTGTGGGAGGAAACTCAAGGTCACCTGATCTGTATGAAATAGTGTTCTGACCGGGTATATCTCTATCCAGAAGTTCCTTGCTTACCCTTACCTCCCCGTGTACAGTAATCTGATTTTGAGGATTATATGTTTTAAAGGTTACATTTGGATCTCCTTCAGGTGCCTCTGAAAGTTTTTTATAATGGCTAACAGTATGAGAACCAATATCAAATCCCATGTTTTTCAGTTTTATCAGAGCTTCCTTGTTTTCCGGTATGTTGTAATAGCCAATATCCATCCAATCTGTAAAGTATTTTGTGTTAATGAAGAATGTGCTGGTTGTCGAGTATTTCTTTTCGAGCTCTGCAAACTTTAACGAATCAACAAAAGAGGTTTGGGCATCAACGTCGTGTGTTATAATAAGGGCGGTTGTTTTACCCTGGGGGATTGGAGATATGTATACTGGAATATTAACGTAGTGTTCGTATATGGCTTTAATTATAAGCATTATCACATCTGCGGAAGGTTCGAATGTATTGACAAACTTTCTCTGGGCCTCGTAATCCTGGCCAACCTGTGGAATGAGAACTGATTCAGTAAAGGAGAGTCCCAGTAAGTAAGAGGTACCCCGTCCGTAATGGTACTTGATGAAACCTGCCATACCGTCTTTAAAACTCCCCAGAACCTCTGTATCTCTGTCAACGTTGTAGCCGTGGGACCAGATTACCTTTTTGTAAAAGATTTTTTCTCCATTGCCAAGTGAAATTTCATACTCATTGGGGTGGTCAATATATCTGAGAGCTGGATCGCGGGTTTTTTTAAAGTACAACCTGTATCTATTCTGTGAGGGTTTGTAGTCTGTGATACCAAAGAGAGGGTAGAGAATGTTTCCAACCTCGCCAGCGGCGAGTAATGTTCCGCCGAAATCAGCATAATCGTAGAGTTCATTAACCAGATCAGGATTGACATTTTTGTTGAGAAGTTGACCGGTAATGATGATAAATGAATATTCGTGAATTTGCCGGGGAGACTTTAAAATGTCATATTGGATACCCTGGATATTCAGGATGCGCTTTACGGTTTTGAGTTCTGTATTGTTTGAAGTGCCGGGTACTGGAAAGAGACCCACCTTGTTTTTTATATCTTCCATTGACTGGCCACTTCTGACTGTTAAAACTAAAATGATAAAGCATAGAATAAATAAAGTTTTCTTTTTATACGTTTTTAATGGATTCATTTGTCCCAGAAACTCCTGTTTTTCTTTTCACTTTTCATTATTTCTGCAAGAATTATAAACCACCCGGTACTTGCAACGGAGGGATAGCTATTGAAGTGGTATGGTATGTTTTTATTAGCGTAGAGGAATCCGCCATTATTTTGAAACTGGAGCGACCATTTAACTATATCCTGGGCTTTATTTTTATCTCCGGCTTTATAGAATGCTGCCGCTACGCCCATGTTTCCCTCAATCCAGATAAGATCTGATTTTTCCCAGGTATTAAAGCCAAGTTGGGATTTAAAGTATCGATTGACCTCGGGATCCTCATATATAGGACCACTGGCATATGGCCTGTATCCGTTTAATCCATTTCTGGAAATCCTGTATTTTGCCTCTATGGTATTCAATGTTTTTCTTGCCCTGTTCATATCACCAATAGCTATCAGGTACATTTCCGCCCAGCTTGCACAATCAAGTGGAAGTGCCCTGTCGATTTTGCCATCCCCTTTGATTCCTCTATAAAACTGGCCATCCATGGTACTCCAGAGTTTTGAGAGTCCCAATGTTATTTTCTCTGCAGATTTCAGGTATTTTTCGTTTTCTGTAAGTCTTCCAAAGTCTCTCAGAAAAAAATAAGCATCTATGTTATGTTCTGAACTTGCCCAATTAAGAGCTGCTCTGTTAAATCTCTCAACGAGTTTCCCATCTTCAATTTTAAGGACATACTCCCCATATCCACCTGTTATCAGGCCATAAAGGGGACTTTCTTTGTCATTTACCTGATGGTTAACCATGAAATCGGCAAGTTTTCTCGAAACCTCGAAGGCCCTTTCTCCTATAATATCTTTTTTGATAAAATCTGGGTATTTTTCTAACATTGCGTTTAGATAATAAACTGTTGCAAAGCCAACCCAGGCCAGAGCTCCTGTTCTTATAATGGCTCCTTCATTATCATCCTCGTTTGGCCAGCTATTGTGGGTATTGTAGGTGAAGTAGAAGCTCCCGTCGTCCCGCTGGAGCCTCCAGAGTGTATTTATTATAGCCTCGGCCGATCTGATTTCACCTGCCATTGTAAACGCCACTATTGCTACAGCATCATCATATATAAAAGACCTCGGGGCTATGTATTTGTAAACCGGATCATCTGGAGGGACGGTATAGCTGAGTATCAATCTTCTTCTGTCTGGAGCTGGTAATTTAACAACATCATTTGGTACCATCTGTGATTTGAGCCAATCTATGGCACTTTTTTCAGCGTTGTTTATCATTTGCCTCGTTCCGGGCGGTATCTCACCGTTGGCCTTGTTTGCCAAAAAAAATAATAAATATGCACATGAAAATAAGATTAAAATAATACATAATATGCTATTTTTCATCTGTCTAACCCAGGATTGGATCATGTTGATGTTTTTTATAAGGCAAAACTTCTAGTTTTTCATTATGATAAAGAAATTAACAAATATTGAGTTAAATTGTTCGAAGCTCACGGTAATGTAGGTATATTCCTGTAAAAATATTTAAGGAAATGGCGCAGCCTGGTTAATATA
>Ga0190361_1000586_pt1 | contig 14306 bp, 16 predicted proteins | sample 48721845_MG_FD_161273 | JGI IMG/M metagenome (GOLD analysis project Ga0190361, IMG submission 161273) | Hydrothermal vent microbial mat bacterial communities from Southern Trench, Guaymas Basin, Mexico - 4872-18-4-5_MG | ecosystem: Environmental > Aquatic > Marine > Hydrothermal vents >...
TTCTTTTTTGCAATTTCTCTTGCTAAACTAAAAATCGACACATTAACTCCATCTCGCCAGCCAATTCCATAATGACAAAAACAAATTTTCTTTCGAGCCATTTTATTGATTTCTTATGTTTTATATCTTCTCTGGATAATCGGTTGTAATTGCATCTACCCCTAGGTTTTTCAATCTCTTAATCTCACTTTCATCATTAGTTCCCCAGGCATCTAAAAAGAGTCCATTTTTATGAGAGACTCTTACCAAATCTTTTGTAATTAAAGAATGATGAACACTTATCATATCCACCTTTGCCCTTTTTGCTTTTCTAATTATTGTCTCAGGTGTCATTTGTTTTTTGAACCCACCCAAGGCCACCTTTAATAGGGGATTGACTTCTTTAAATTTTCTGGCAACAGAGGGAATTTCAGTAACCACAATCGCTTGTTTTTCCATAGAAAATCTTTTTATAGCCTTATTGATTTTTTCTTCCAGCCCCTTTTCTTTTACATCGATTTTACAAGCACATTTGTTTTTAAGAAAACCCAAAGCTTCTGACAGAGTTAAAATAAGATCACCGTTTTTGTAGGTGATCTTTTTGATTTGTTTGAGACTTAGTTTATTGACCCAGCCTCGGTAATTTGTCTTTTGTTTTAGACTCTTGTCGTGAAAGACGATTAATTTTTTATCCTTTGTTTGTCTTACATCAAATTCTACCACCTCGGTATCTAAATAAAGCGCTTTTTCAAAAGCCTCTTTTGTATTTTCTGTAGCATGACCCGATGCACCTCGGTGAGCAATTTTCAGCATATTATATTTAACAAGATTTATTGTAGCAAACCAACCCAACACTTCAAGATCTACTTTTCCACAGTTCAAACACTTTTTAATTTAAAGTTTGCTACAAGATATCCAACCCCAAAAGGTGCTTCATATGAAAGAATCTCCGGCTTCCAATTTAGCCCCTCCAACACGCCCAGGAGAATCAGAAGCGAGCGAAATCCACATTCTCCGGCTTCTTCCACAAGACCTTCATCGAGGTTTAGAATTTCTCGCACCCTTTTCTCTTTTAATAACTTCACAATTTTCTCATCAAACTCTTTTCCTCTGGGAGAAAAACCTCCTGGAGCATCAGATGTAAGACAATGAGAAAGATCCCCACTTGCCACAAATGCAATTTTTTTATTGCTTTTTTGAATAACTTTCAAAAGAGCCTGTCCTAAATTAAAATGTGTTTCTCTTGGAAGAAGTGAATAAGAAAAAGAGATAAGTTTAAAATTAAGTCCAAGATTTAAATAATAAAGAGGAACCAAGGTGCCATGATCTAATTCTTTGGACTCAATAAGCTGAAAAGAAATTTGTATCTTTTTTAGTTCCTCTAATATTTCTCTCAATAGTTCTTTATCATTTTTAAAAGAAAGTTCTGTTGAAAAGTCTCCAAACTGAGTGAAGTGACCAAAAAAAGTCTTGGCGGAGTTAAAAACAAAAGTTTCAGGAGAGAAAGGAGCGTGAGGAGAGACAAGAATAACCGTTTCTGGTTGAGTCTCGGTGTAAATTTGAGATGTTTTCTTTAAAGCCTCAATTGTATTTTTCACCTTTTCTAAATCCAAAGGAGAGCCAATTGTTGGAATAATAATTGGAGGATGGGGCAAAAATGAGGCAATTTTGAGCATATTTTTTGAAAATATGTTTATGAGAGATTACTTAAAAACTCCTTCAATTTTTGTTTGGCATTTTGGGCAGACGCCGTTTTTATCAAATCTCTGAATAAAATAACCGATTCGCTTAATCATTAATTGGCCACATTTTGGGCAATAAGTATTTTCTCCCTCAAGGCCAGGAATGTTGCCGGTATAAACAAACTTTAGGCCTTCATTTAGGCCAATTTCTCTTGCTTTAATTAAAGTCTCAGGCGGGGTATCAGGTAGGTTTTGAAGTTTCCAAGAAATGGCTCCGCAAAATTGAGTAACATGCCAGGGAGTTTCAGGTCCTAATTCCTCTTTTATAAACTTTGCAATATTTTTAAAAATTTCTTCTTTGTCATTTAAGGTAGGAACAACTAAAGTTGTCACCTCAACCCAGATATTTTTTTCTTTTAGTCTTTTTAAATTATCTAAAACCGGCTGAAGCCTTCCACCGCAATATTTGATATAAAATTCATCTTCAAAAGATTTTAAATCTACATTGATTGCATCCAAAAAAGGTGCAATTTCTTTGAAAAGTTCTTTTGAAAAATATCCATTTGATACCCAATTGTTTTTGAGACCTTTTTCTTTGGCTAGTTTCATACAATCAAGTGCAAATTCGGAAAAGATTGTTGGTTCGGTATAGGTATAGGATATGGAAAGGGCTTTGTTCTGGCAGGCTGCTTTTACTACATCTTCTGGTGATACTTCTTCCCCCAAAATATCTTTTTTATTAATTTTTGGAGCCTGAGAGATATGCCAATTTTGACAGGTGTGACAGGCAAAATTACATCCAACAGATGCTATAGATAAAGATTGAGTTCCGGGCAAGAAATGAAAAAAAGGTTTTTTTTCAATAGGGTCTAAATTTAAAGCACAAAGCTTTCCATAGTTTAGAGCATAGAGCTTTCCGTCAATATTTTCTCTAACTCCACAAATTCCTCTTTTTTTATTTTCAATAATACAATAATGAGGACAGTTTAGACATTTTACCTTTTCATTTTCTAAGTTTTGATATAAGAGAGCCTCTTTCATTGTTTTTATTTTACCACCAAATTTCAAAAAGAAAAACTATCTTGCAGGTAGCACCTTCTCAAACGTTGTAATATAGAGATCCATGGTAATGTTATTACAATGGTGGAGGAGATTTGACAAAGTCTCTAAATTTATATATTTTTTTGTTAGCACCAAAGACAACTAAATAAAGAAAGGAGGAAAGATGAAAGAAAGAGTGAGTGATGCGCGGGAGGTTTTATTAGGACATCCGAAGATTCGGGAGAAAGAACATAAAGTAGCAAGCATTTTGAGGGAGTTGAGATTGGTTCTCGGAGAAACGCTTAAAGGGGCTGCTGATCATCAGATTAATCTTTGTTCAGAAGAGGGCAGAAAATGGGTTATAGATCGGCTTACAACCAAATTCGAGAAACCTCTTCGCCAGATTATCTATGAAGTGGAAAGGAAGTAGGATGTCAGGAAAATTGGAGGTTATTGCAGGGTGTATGTTCTCTGGAAAGACTGAGGAGCTTCTGCGCAGAGTTGAACGAGCAAAGATTGCCAAAAGAAAAGTTCTTCTTCTAAAGCCAGAGATTGACACCCGCTATTCCAAAGAAGAGGTAGTTACTCACTATGGTCGAAGTTACCCATGTCACAGAATTCCGCTTGATGCTACACTTGAAACCCTCAGGAGAATTTTGGGTGCAGAATTAGATGAAACAGAAGTCATAGGGTTTGATGAAGTACATTTCTTTGCTCCTGCTTTTGTTGAATTATGTAAGAGTTTAGTAGGCCAAGGAAAAAGAGTAATTGTTGCAGGATTGGATCTTAATTTTAGAGGAGAACCATTTGGGTCAATGCCTCAATTATTATGCCTTGCTGATGAAGCTACAAAGCTCCAGGCAATATGTGTCAAATGTGGAAAACCTGCTACAAGGACACAGAGGCTTGTTGATGGTAAGCCAATTACTTCAGGTCCAGAGATTCAAATTGGTGGAAGAGAGAGCTACGAAGCTCGTTGCTTAGATTGTTGGGTTGGCCCCGATGATTAGGCCGATTTTCGCCTCTAAAGCCCCGGCAGGAAACCTGCTAGGGCTTTTTTTATTTTTTTTCTTATGATAAATTAAGATAAATATGCTTCATCGAATTTTTATAGCCATTAACCTACCAGAAGATATTAAGTCAAAACTTCTCTCATTTCAAAGAAAATGGCCAAGTTTGCCTTGTCGTTGGACAAAGCCAGAAAATTTACATATTACTTTACTGTTTTTGGGTAATTTAGATGATAATCAATTAAACGAGACAATTAAAATATCGAAAGAAGTAGCCAAAAGGCATAAACCATTTTTAATAAAGCTTGAGAAAATATGTTTCGGCCCTCCTAAAAAATTTCCTCCAAAAATGGTATGGGTAAAAGGAGAACTTAATCAAGAATTGGCTAATCTCCAAAAAGATTTGGAAGATTCAATTTTTGAGCATCCTGCTTATAGATATAAGGAAAAAGAGACAAGACCTTATTCTCCTCATATAACTTTGGCAAGGATAAAAGCGTGGGAATTTAGAAGACTGGAGGATAGACCAGAGATAGATGAGCCAATAGACTTGAGATTTGAGGTAAATTCATTTGAGATAATGGAGAGCCATCTTAAAAGAGAGGGAGCAGAGTATGAAATTTTGGAGTCAATAGTGTTGATTAAGGATAAATAAACATCAGTTATTAATAATCAATTAATTATTCTTATGAGTCTTTTATCTATTGTTCTTGAAGTATTAGGAGGCCTATCTTTGTTTTTATATGGCCTTTTTGTTTTGAGTAACGGCTTTAAGAAAGTCTTTTCTTCAAAGCTTAAGCAAATACTAACCACGCTTACTAAAAACTCTATCCGAGGAGTAGGATTGGGAGCGTTTGTTACCTCAATAATTCAAAGTTCCAGTATTACCGTAGTTACCCTGATAGGTCTGTTAAACGCAGGACTTCTTAACCTAAGAGAGGCTGTTGGTGTGATGCTTGGAGCAGAAATTGGAACTACGGTAACAGCTCAGATAGTTGCTTTTAAGATTGGAATCTATTATTCTCCGATTCTATTTATTGGTTTTATTCTATGGTTTTTTTCTCGCTCCAAGAAACTACGATATATAGGGCAAGTAATTTTAGGATTTGGGTTGCTGTTTTTAGGAATGCACTTGATGAGTTCAGGACTTAAACCATTGAGGGAAATGCCTTTTTTTATAAACCTATTAATTCGTTTTGGTCAAATTCCTATTTTGGGAGTTTTAGCAGGTGCATTGTTCACTGCGGTTATTCAATCAAGCTCAGCAACAATTGGTTTGGTAATTGCAATGGGTATGGAGGGAATAATTAACTTACCATCAGCTATTGCCCTAGTGCTGGGAGCAAATATTGGAACTTGTATTACTGGAGCATTAGCTTCTATAAAATCTTCTCTTTCTGCAAGACGGCTAGCAATTAGTCAATTATTGGTTAACATATTTGGTGTTCTATTATTTGTTTTCCTTCTTCCCTATTTTAGCAGAATGGTAGCATTTACTAGTTCCAACCTCTCTCGTCAGATTGCTAATGCTCATACTTTTTTCAATGTCATTGTAACTTTAACATCTATTCCTTTGGTGGGTTGGTTAGTAAGACTGGCTACTAAAATAGTTCCTGGTAAAGAAGCAGAGATAGAAAAAGGAACAAAGTTTTTAGATGAAAAGATTCTTAATGTGCCGAGTGTTGCAATATTGCAGGCCCATAAAGAAATTTTAAGGATGGCGACAATTACTCAAACAATGCTTCAGGAAGCAAAAGAAGCATTTTTTACTCAGAATAAATCCTTGGTCAGAAGTATAAAGGAAAAGGAAGAAAGAGTAGATGAGCTACATCATATCATTGATAATTATTTAACTAAAATTTCAACCTTAGATTTGTCAGAGAAGGGGTCCAAAACTCTTACCTTTTTAATTCATAGTGTCACTGATATAGAAAGGGTAGGGGATCATGCTGATAATTTAGCAGAACTCCTTGAGTTTAAGATAAAACAAGGTTTAAGCTTCTCTTCTAAAGCCCAGGAAGAATTGAGGTTAATGTTTGAAAAATCCATACAGTCTTTTTCAACAGCAATTTCAGCTTTTCAAAATTATAACAAAGAAACAGCCCAAAAAGTTTTAGAGATCGAAGAAGGAGTAAACCAGTTGGAAAGAACTTTAAGAGAAAGGCATTACCAAAGATTAAGAGAAGGAATTTGTAAAAAAGAAGCAGGGCCAATATATTTAGAAGTTTTGAGCAACTTAGAGCGTGTTTCCGATCATGCAGAAAATATAGCTGCTGGAATTATTTTAGACATAAACCTATGAAGAAAATTCATTTTATAGGTATTGGCGGTATCGGCATATCGGCATTAGCTCAATTTTATTTAGAAAAAGGAGCCGAGGTCTTTGGTTCTGATTTAGTCTCATCTGAAATTACTAAAATGCTGGAGGAAAAAGGAGCGAAAATTATAATAAATTCAAAATTCAAAATTCAAAATTCAAAATTACAACGAAAAGTTGCGCGGCAACCTCGTTACTTTGCGCAATTCAAAATTCAAAATTTAATAAAAAAAGCAGATTTGATTATTTATTCCAAGGCAGTGCCAGAAAATCATCCAGAACTTAGATTGGCAAAAAAACTAAAAAAGAAATGTTTAAGTTATCCTGAAGCTTTGGGAGAGCTAACTAAGAAATATTTTACAATTGCTGTTTGTGGAACTCATGGGAAAAGCACAACATGTGCGATGATTGCTTTAATTTTAATAAAGGCCGGATTAAACCCAACCGTAATTTTGGGAACAAAGCTAAAGGAATTTGGAGATTCCAATTTTAGGATGGGGAAGGCAATCAAAAATTCAAAATTAAAAATTCAAAATGAAAAATTAAAGAACGAAATTTTGGTGATTGAAGCAGATGAATGGGACGCTTCATTTTTAGATTATTGGCCGCAGATTATTGTTTTGACTAACATTGAAAAGGAACATCTTGATTATTATAGAAACCTCAAAAATCTTTTGAGAGCGTTTTCACAATTTATTGCTCATTTGCCAAAAGATGGCTGGTTGATTGCCAACAAGGATGATAAAGGAATCTCAAAACTCAAATCTCAAATCTCAAGACTACAAATTAGAACTCAAAACTTTAGCTTAAAACAGAAAGAGGCAAGAAAATTAAGAAAAATTTTGAAAGTTCCAGGAAGACACAATATCTATAATGCTCTTGCTGCTTTAACTTGTGCAAGGGTTTTAGGAGTAAAAGATGAAATTTCATTTGAGGTCTTGTCAAAATATAAAGGTTCTTGGAGGAGAATGGAGGAGAAAAAAATTATTATTGATCATTTATCATTTATTCTTGTTTCAGATTACGGACATCATCCAACTGAAATTAAGGCAACAATTTCGGCTTTGAAAGAAAAATATCCAAAAAAGAAAATTTGGCTTGTCTTTCAGCCTCATCAATATCAAAGAACTTACTACTTGTTTAAAGATTTTGTAAAAGTTTTGAAGGATCTAAAGGTTCAAAAAATTATTATCCCCCCTATTTTTGATGTGGCTGGCAGAGAAAATGAAAAAATAAGAAAGAAAGTTTCTTCAGAAAAATTAGTAGAGGCAATTAACCAACAGCTTAACAAACAAAAAGCATTCTTTATTCCGGATTTTCAAAAAATCAAAAGTTTCATTAAAGCATATTTTGAAGATGATATACTTGTTATTATGGGAGCGGGGGATATTTACAAATTGGCTCAGGAATTTTCCACTTGACCTTATTTTTGAAAAAGAGGTATTATATTATAATCAAAAGGGCCCCGCAGAAATTAAGATTGTTTAGTTATAGGCGGGGTAAAGGTCGGAAAGAAACCTAAAAACTATATAAAAAAATGAGCCCAATTGTATCCGCAATAATTTGGATTGTTGTAGCAATAGTTGTTTTGGGGGTGGTTTGGTATCTTTTTAAGAAGCAGAAATCAAGGGGAGGATCAAGCACACCCTCAGCATAAGTGATTAATGGACAATGTTTTTCTTCAAGGAAAGCGTCTTTTTAAGACGCTTTCCTTTATTCGATACCAAAACTGTGCCCTAACAAATACTTTACACAAAATGAAGGGTTTGGTATTATTTAGAGAGTGCTATGAGGTTAATAGATGTCATTACAGTTTTGTGCTTTCTTGCAGCCCTCTTTATAGTAGCTTCTGGGTTATTTTCAAAATACGAAGGTCTTTTGGCTACTCTTTTGAAATAAAATCTGATTAAGATTATGAATAAAGAAGCTCAGCTCCAACTTAAAGCCAAAAAAAGAGAAGTCTTGGGCAGGAAAATCAAACGTCTAAGAGCAGAAAATCTTCTACCCGCTATTTTATATGGGCCTAAAATAAAAAATACGCCACTTGTATTAGATTACAAATCTTTTGAAAAAATCTGGAGACAGGCAGGGGAGAGTTCGCTAATCAATTTAGAGATTGAAGGAGAGAAGAAAAAATATTTGGTACTTATTCACGATATTCAACAGGATCCCCTGGCAGATAAAATTATCCATGTAGATTTGTATCAGCCTGACCTGGAGAAGAAAGTTACTGCTTGGGTTCCGCTTGTAATTGTAGGAGAGGCGCCAGCAGTTAAAAACTTAGGAGGGACTTTGGTAAGAAACTTAGATGAAGTAGAGGTAAGGGCTTTGCCAAAAGATTTGCCACATGAGATAAAAGTAGATGTGGGTAATCTAAAAGAAATTCATGATGAAGTTTTAATAGAAGACTTGCAAATACCTGATAATGTAGAGATTTTGAAGAACCCAAAGGAAGTTGTAGTTACTGTAGCCCCGCCTGAAAGAATAGAAGAAGAATTAGCAGAAGAAAAAGAAGAGGTCAAAGAACCGGAGGTAATTAAGGAGAAAAAAGAAGAGGTAGAAGAAAAGGAACAAAAAACTGAAGAAGGGTAATATTTTTATTTAGTCGATATGAATAAAAAGGCTTTACTCAAAACCTTCTTTGTCACGATACTGGTAGTGAGTTTCTTTTTTACATTTTTTATTGAGGCTCAAAACTTAGAAGAGAAATGTGATCTTGAAAATGTAGATAAAGAATGCGAAAAACTAAGCCCCTCAGATTGTCAGGCACTTTTAAACGAGTGCCTGAATTTTTATCAGAAAAAAGGAGAGTATTATCAAAAAGAAGTCAAAGAGACTCAACAACAAAGAAAAACGCTTCAAAGTGAAATTTGGTATTTGGAAAACAAAATAAAAAAGTTACAGAATGAAATCTATCACAACGAACTTGTTATAAAAGATTTACGTCTTCAGATTCAGGATACAGAAAAATCTATTGATACCACCTCAAAAAAAATAGAAGAAACTAAAGAAAAAATTGCCAGAACCCTGAGATTAATTGATGAATATGATCAAAAATCAACTATAGAAATTTTATTAGAGGAAGCTAGCCTTTCAGACTTTTTTGATGAATTAGCTGCCCTTGAAAGCTTAAATTACCAACACCAACAACTTCTCAAAAACATTAAAAATTTAAAGACAGATTTGGAACAACAGAAAGAATCTCTTTTAGAAGATAAAGAAGAGCTTGAGCGGGCAGTGCTGGTAAGTTCAATAAAGGCTAAAGAAAGTCAAGAATTAAAAGAAGAGAAAAATTGGCTTCTAGAAAAAACCAAAGGCAAGGAGCAGAAATATAAAGAATATTTAAAAGAAGTACAAGAGAAAGCAGCTGAGATTAGAAAGAGAATTTTTGAGTTAGCTCAGGTTGCTGAAACAGAGGCCCCAAGTTATGAAGAGGCCTATGAACTTGCAAAACAAATAGAAGGTATAACGGGTATAAGACCCGCGCTACTTCTTGGATTATTGGAGGTAGAATCAGCAATTGGTAAAAATGTCGGCCAATGTAATTGTGAGGGAAAAGCATATTGCAGACATCCAGATGTTTCTTGGAAGGAAGTAATGTCAAAAAGTCAGTGGGATTCATTTTTAAAAATTACAAAAGAACTCGGACTTGATCCTTACAAAACTCCGGTCTCCTGCGCAATTAACGGAGGAAAGGTTCAATGGGGAGGGGCAATGGGACCAGCTCAGTTTATGCCAAACACCTGGCTTAAATTGGGGTATAAGTCTCGGGTAGAAAAAATAACAGGTATTAAACCGGCTAACCCTTGGAGAATTAAAGATGCCTTCCTGGCAGCCGGACTTTATCTTGCTGATTTTGGAGCAGGCTCTAAAAAATTGAAGGATGAAATTGGGGCAGTTACTGCTTATTTGTGTGGCACGCCTTATATGACCAAAACCTGCGAAAGAGCTGGAGGTAAATGGTATAGATCATTGGTTTTAGAGAAAGCCTCAAAATGGCAGAAATGGATTGACGAAGGAGTATTTGAAAAATAAATACTAAATCCTAATTTCTAAATCCTAAACAAATTCAAAATTCTAAATTCAAAAATTCAAAGCTTTTAGATTAAAATTTAGGATTTATTTAGGGTTTTTTCTAACTCTTCAACAATTGGATCTAACTCACCTGCAAGAATTTCTTCAATATTGTGCCAAGTTTTCTTAACTCGATGGTCTGTAACTCTATCTTGAGGAAAATTATAAGTGCGTATTTTCTCAGATCGCTCCATTTTTCCAATTTGGGATTTTCTTGTTTTCTGTATCTCTTTTAATTGTTTTTCCTCTTGCATCTTTAAAAGTCTTGCTTGTAAAATTGCAAGCGCGTTTTCTCTGTTTTGAACTTGAGTTCTTTCGCTTTGACAAGTAACTACAATTGAAGATGGTATATGAGTAATTCTTACCGCTGATTCCCTTCTATTTACGTATTGCCCACCCGGGCCAGAGGCTCTAAAGGTTTCAATTTTTAAATCTTTTGGGTCAATTTGAATCTCTGCTTTTTTGGGTTTCTTTAGAATTACAACCGAGGCAGTGGAAGTGTGAATTCTTCCTGATTTTTCAGTTTCAGGAATTCTTTGAACTCTATGAACACCTCCTTCATATTTTAACCTTGAGTAAGCTCCTTTACCTGTGATTTCAAATATGGCCTCTTTGATGCCGCCAAGATCAGTTTTTTTTGTTTCAAGAATTTTTACCCCCCACCCTTTTTTGTTTGCGTATTTTAGATACATTGAGAAAAGATCCTGAGCAAATAAGGCCGCTTCTTCTCCTCCAACTCCTGGCCGAATTTCAACAATAACTGATTCTGTTTTTTCCTTGTTTTTTGTGAGACTTTGCAGTTCTTTCTTTAAAATTTGAAACTTCTCTTGCAGCCCCTCTTTTTCTTTACGAGCCAATTCTAACAACTCTTTATTAGTTTCTTTTTTTAAAATCTGTTCTGCTTCCTCTATCTTCTTTTGTACCTCTTGTAGTTCTTTGTATTTCTGGAGGATTTTTTCAATTTCACCTCTTTTTTTAATAAGTTCTCCAACCCTAACCCAATCTTTCCTCTTTTGGGCCATTTCAATTTCTTTAGTAAGTTGATTATACTGACAAGTTAAATTATCTAAATTTTCCATATTTAAAAATTCCTCCTAAGATGAGAAGATTTAAATAAAAAACAGTTATCTGGCTTGCTTCTTTTTCTTTTTTAGTTGAGCGTGTTTCTCAAGCCGAGTTTTGAACTTTTGAATTTGACCTAGTGCATCTACCACTTTATCTCTACCTGTATAAAATGGGTGACATTTTGAACAAATCTCAACCTCAAGCTCTGGTTTTGTTGAGCCAACAGTAAATTCGTTGCCGCAAGCACATCTTACTTTTGCGTTTTTATAATATTTTGGATGAATATCTTTTTTGGCCATAATAATCAATGATAAATGATTAATATTCACTCACTATCCTATCAGAGATCTTGAAATAATTCAAGAGATTCATTACAATAACATATATCTTCTTTGGTTTACAAGTTATAACTTTTTTGCTATTCTAATTTGCATCCATGAAACAGAAAGAAAAGGACAAAAACCAGATAGAGATTGATATCGAAGAGATGGCAAAGTGTGGTGTCCATTTAGGACATCGTTCTTCTAAATGTCATCCAAAAATGAAACCATATGTTCTTGGAGTAAAGGGAAGCGATCATATTCATATTATAAATTTAGAAATCACCGCTCAAAAACTAAAAGAAGCCTTAGATTTTATCCAAAACCTCACAAAGGAGGATAAAATTATTCTTTTTGTAGGCACAAGACCGGGAATCCAACATCTTATGAAAGAGGTAGCAGTTGAATGCGGATTTCCTTATGTTGAAAATCGTTGGATTGGAGGTACGCTAACAAATTTTAAAGTGATTAAACAAAGAATTAATTATTTAAAAGAATTGGAAAGAAAAAAGGAAGCCGGAGAGCTTGAGAAATATACAAAAAAAGAAAGGTTAAAATTTGACAAAGAGATTCAAGATTTAGAGAAAAAATTGGGAGGTATTAAGAATTTAGAAAACCTACCCGATGCAATTTTTATTGTTGATATGGCTCGAGAGAAAACGGCTGTCAGAGAAGCCAAAAAGAAAGGCATTCCCTTAATTGCAATTGTTGATACAAATGTTGATCCAACACTTGCTGACTTTCCAATTCCAGCCAATGACGATGCCATATCTGCGGTTAAATATATTTTAGACAAAGTCAAAGAGGCAATTTTGAGGGCAAAAGAGAAAGAACCAAAGTTAGAAGAACCAAAAACAAAATAATTAAACTGTTGATTTATGGAGAATATTGAAAAAATAAAAGAACTGCGTCAAATTACAGGTGTTTCTCTTTCTTTATGCAAAAAAGCCGTTGAGGAAGCGCAAGGAGATTTAGAAAAAGCAAAAGAGTTATTAAGAAAATGGGGCGAGGATTTGGCATCTAAAAAATCTTCAAGAGAAACAGGGGAGGGTATTATAGATGCCTATATTCATTCCAATAAAAAAATTGGTGTTTTAATAGAATTGAGATGCGAAACAGATTTTGTAGCAAGGAACGAAGAATTTCAAAAACTTGCACATGATTTAGCAATGCATATTGCAGCAATGGGCCCCAAATATGTAAGAGAAGAAGATATTCCTGAAGAAGAATTAAACAAAGAAAGAGAAATTTATAAAGAGCAATTTCAAAAAACAGGCAAGCCTCAGGAAATTATCGAAAAGATGATAGAGGGAAAATTAAAGAAATATAAAGAAAGTATTTCACTTTTGAGACAGCCATTTGTAAAAGATCCTCAAAAAACTGTTGGGGAGGTGATTAAAGAATATATTGCAAAACTTGGAGAGAATATCTCAGTTAAAAGATTCGTAAGATTTGAGATATGATACAACTTATAGCCTCCATCTTATTTGGGATTAGCATTATAGGGATGGCTTTTTTGTTGGCCAAAACAAAAGGAGAAGGTGTTAAAAAGCGGGAAAGAAAAAAAGCCCGTGTTTCGAAGTTGAGAGAGAAATACAAAATTCCTCAAAAAATTCCTTTTCAATTTAATAATCTTTTAAAAAAATTTTTAATAAGATTGAAGATTTTCCTTTTAAAATGTGAAAACAAAATAGATGCTTGGCTAAGACAGGTGTCTCATTCAAAGAAATTTAATGACGATTATTGGGAGAGATTTAAAAAATAATTGAAGTGCCGGCGTAGCTCAGCGGAAGAGCAGCTGTCTTGTAAACAGCAGGTCGTCGGTTCGAATCCGACCGCCGGCTCAATTATCTTCTTATGCAAAATGACTCTTTGTACAATGTGGGGGCCAGACCTCCACACAAAGGTTCAAAAACAGCATAATAACTTGCTATGGAAAAGAGAACTTTAATTATCATCTTTGTAACTTTACTCCTTTTTGCTGTAGGAGGATTGGGGGCTTACCTTACGATGAGGCAGGAGGGTGAGAAAGAAGAAGGAGAAGAAGGTGTTGCGAGAGAATCAGCTCATGATGCTATTGTAAGTTGCTTTTGTGAGGCATGTGGAGGTTGTGAAAGATCCGTAGGTGACCGTGGGAAGTTAATAGATGTGACCTATCAGAGAAGAGAGGTAGATTTAAACGAGGATGGTTATGATGAGCTTATTATTAAAGGGGTTGAATGTGTATACGAGTCCGGGGTTTCTCCTATGGGTGGTGTTACTGGCAATAATTTGTTTTGCATATTACAGTTTAGAAATAACGAATGGGTGGAAATAGGTTTTTTCGCCGGCAGGACCTACTTTCTTAAGGAGACAAAGACAAAAGGTTATCGCGATATAGTATCTCAAGAAGATATAGGTGGAGCTGGTTGTCTTATTTCCACTTCTTATTTCAAATGGGATGGATCTTGCTATACATTGGTTAATGAAAAGGAGGAAAATAGATGTGAATAAGATAGCAAGGATACTGGGAGAAAAGATGAAAAGGCAAAACGCCTCTATGTCAAAAAAGAAAAAAGGAAAAGGGGCAGGTATTTTTTATCATATACCATATCTCCTTGTGCAAAGTGATACTTTGTACAATTTGTGAATTTCAACACCTTGAATAACTGAGGTTTTAGAACAAAGAGGGATTATAGAAGATCCATACGTCTTTTGTTAAAAAAGAAAAAGAGGGCGCTTTAGGCGCCCTTTTTGACTGAGAAGGTTAGTGCCAGATCTATAAGACAAACAAATGGCCAAACTCCAAAAATTATGCTTCTTGCTGCATACCCAACAG
>Ga0190361_1000587_pt1 | contig 14304 bp, 13 predicted proteins | sample 48721845_MG_FD_161273 | JGI IMG/M metagenome (GOLD analysis project Ga0190361, IMG submission 161273) | Hydrothermal vent microbial mat bacterial communities from Southern Trench, Guaymas Basin, Mexico - 4872-18-4-5_MG | ecosystem: Environmental > Aquatic > Marine > Hydrothermal vents >...
GAAGTTGGGCGATGCGGCGTTTCACATCGGCGGCGTTTTTGAGGTCACCTATGACGAGGGCGCGTTTGTAAAGTTTGACGGCTGTGGACGCTTTCCCCTCCTTATCGGCGCAGACAGCCATAGCCAGAAGCGGGTATGTTTGGGAGAAACCTTTCTGCGGGTCGGCGAGGTCAAAGGCGCGTTCAGCGTGGCGCCGTGCGCCGGAAAAATCGTTCATCTCAAAGAGGCACTGCGCTGCCGCAAGGTGCGCCCAGTAGCGCAGCCGTTTCGGCGCTTTCCTGTCAAGGGCGACCTGTGCGTAACACTCGCAACCCTGACGCAGATACCCCCTGCGGGCACCGGGGCGCAGATTAGGCGTTGCCGACAGCGCCCGATAGGTGAGCGCTTTGTTCAAGAGAATAATCCATAAGAACTCAGGGCGCTTTCGTGAACGCCGCCGCAGCGCCTCCTTGTAACACGCCAGAGCCTCTTCATAACGCCCCACCTTGTAGCCAGCATTGCCAAGGGAAAGGTAGACGAGGAATGTCTGGTGACGGTCTTTCCAGAAATTGGCGGCGATGCCGAAGTTTTTGTCGGCGTCGCGTCCGAAGATTTTCTCAATTTCGGTGGCGATTTTGGGGAAGGAGTCGTGGGTGGCGGTCTGTGTGTAGCGCACAGCGGCGTTGATGAGGCAGGTAAGGGCGCAGGTGAATGTGCGATGGTAGAAACCGCCGCACTGTTTTGGGGAGTGTCCGTATCGCTTGGGGAGTAGGGCGATAGCGCGGCGGGCGCACGCCATAGCCTCAAGATGGTGACCCAGAAGCGACTCCACTTGCGAGCGTGTGATGTAGTAGGCGATAAGTCCGTGGAGTGTGAGTCGTGAAGTTCCCGCCGAGAGCAGGAGTTGTTCTGCTTGTTTTAAGTTGTTTTCAGAAAGAGCGATGGCGGCGAGGGCGACTTTTGCGTCTCCGCTGTTTGCGCCTTCAAGGAGCGCCTTTGCGCGAATTCTCGCTTTTTCTCTTTCTTTGGGGTCATCGGGGAGGGTTTCAAGGATGCAGGTTGCCCGTCCGATTCTGGCGGCGGATGAGGTGGGATTTTGTTTGAGGACTTTAAGGAACTCTGATGAGGCGGCGGCGAACTCCAGTTGGGCAGCCTGAATAGCGCCGCGCATCAGGTGCAGAGCGGGTGTATCGCTGCGGGCAAGCGCTTCGTCAACCTGTGTCAGCGCCGCGTTGTAAAGCCCTGAGTGGAGCGCAAGGCGCGCCCGCTCCACATACCCGCTCAACGACCACGCACCTATCGCCTGCCACAAAAGCCACAGTGCAACAACGACAAACCCCACCGCGAGCAACTGCTCTATGTAAGCCAAAACTCGCCGCAATCCTTACCTCCTGCGAAATGCCACCACCGCCTCCAGCGGTATCGGTCCCATAATGCGGCTGTCAACGATGTCGGTTCTGTCATCCACCATAACAAAAACGCAGCCCCGTGGAACAGGCACCTCCTCCATCTGAAAAGGCGCATCCTTAAGTCGCTGTGGGTCGGAAGGTTCCACAAACGGTATCGCCCTGCGCCTTCCGTTAACATACACCCGCCCGTCCTTCATAGAAATTCGCTCTCCTTCCACAGCCGCCACACGACCGAACCACCCCATATCCTCCAAACCACCTGTGCTGCTCAAACGCTTGAAGACCACATAAACCACATCGCCGGGCTTCAGTTTCTGCCCGCGATACTGGGTGAAGATGTAAAGGGAGTTGGCTTTGAGCGCCTCGCGCATCCCGCTTGACCCTTCCGGCACCCGCACCACCTCGTTGCGACCTTGCCAGTAAAGCCCAAACCACAGTATCGCAACGCCTAATAAATACATCCAGTAACCGCGCAGAAAGTCCTTCATCTGCGCCTCCTATTTCGTCTCGCCCTTGAACTTGTATGGCTTCATCACAGGGCTGGAGGAGCATATGACACGACTCTTCTTAAGCGCTCGTGAGGAGTGGAGAACATTTGATGGAACCGCTACCACATCACCTGCTTTCAGCAATTTTGTCTTGCCTTCAACGCTCTCCTCAATCTCTCCCTCAACAACAAAACTTATCTGCTCGTGGAGATGGCGATGCGGCGGGATAACCGCGCCGTCGTCGTAGTCCACCACCGACATCATGGTGCTTTTCAGGTAGATATTACGCACCTTAACGCCTGGTGCCACCTGTTCGGCAACGACCGAATCCAGATTGAAGAAGGGCATATCAGAGCCTCCTATTGTCGTCTCTTCTGTGATGGCGCGGTCTATCGCGCCGTGGGGGGGACTCCCTGCGCGTCGGCGTCGCCCAAGTCTCTTCCTGCCCCAACTCCTTAAGAGCAAGGCGTCGGCTCAAGCGTGGTCTTTCAAAATCGTCAAAGCCTATCACCTTAACGGGTATCTCGTCTCCCACCTTCACATAGTCAGCGGCATTCTTTATGTAGCCGTCTGACAGTTCGCTTATGTGGCACATCCCCTCCCTTCCCGGCACCACCTCAACAAGGACGCCAAAGGAGCGTAGTCCCACCACCTTTCCTGTGTATATCTTCCCCAATTCCACATCCGCAACAATCTGGAGAATCGCCTTCTTGGCTGCCTCCACCGCCTCCTCTGTCGGTCCTGATATCGTCACCTTGCCTGTTTCATCTATCTCCACCAATGTGCCTGTGTCACTCTGTATCTTGCGCACCGTTCTGCCAGAAGAGCCTATAACCAATCCCACCTTCTCGGGAGATATTGTTATCTGCGCTATTTTTGGCGCGTGCACCGAGACCTTGTCTCTGGGTTTCTCAAGCCCTGCGCGACTCAGCATCTCCTCCACTATCACCTTATTTGCTTGGTATGCTTGCTGCAGCGCCTTCTCCACTATCTCATCCGTCAGCCCTGTGGCTTTGGTGTCCATCTGAATCGCCGTTATCCCTTCCGTTGTGGAGGCTATCTTGAAGTCCATATCGCCGCAGAAGTCTTCCACCCCGCATATATCGGTAAGCGTCACCCAGTTGTCGTCATCCCAGACAAGCCCAATAGATACGCCTGCTACGGGACGCTTTATCGGGATTCCCGCGTCCATCATCGCCAATGTTCCGCCACAGACTGTCGCCATAGAGGAGGAGCCGTCTGACTCCATAATGTCGCTCACCACGCGGATTGTGTAGGGGAACTCCTCTTCTGGAGGAATCATCGGCTCAAGGGCGCGTTCCGCCAACGCACCGTGCCCTATTTCGCGTCGCTTCGGTCCCGTATACGGCCAAGTCTCGCCCACGCAGAATGCAGGAAAGTTGTAATGCAGCATAAACTTCTTGAAGAATTCAGGTAGCAAACCATCAATCAGTTGGGCATCGGTGACGGTGCCGAGTGTGACGGTCACAAGCGCCTGTGTATGCCCTTTTGTAAAGAGGGCGGAACCGTGTGTGCGGGGTAGCACCCCCACCTTTGCGTTGATGGGACGCAGGTCGGTGGGGCTTCTGCCATCGCAGCGCCTGCCCTCCTTCAGAATCGCATCACGCACAACACGGCGCTCAAGTTGGGAGAACGCCTCCCGTATCCGACGCTCTTCCTCTTCCCGCTCCGCTTCTTCTTGCACCAGTTGCTGAAGCGCCTCCTCAAGGACGGCGTTAACCGCATTACGCCGTTCAATTTTCCCCGTTGTGAAGTTTGCCTCATAGAGTTTCTGATAGAACCGTTCCTTCAGGGTGGCGTATATCTCCTCATCAATTTCGGCTATGGAGGGTTGCAACTGGTATCTGCCGACTTTTTCCGCCAAGTTTTCTTGCGCTTCTATGATGCGCTGGCATATGGGTTTTGCGAACCCGATTGCATCAGCGACGACAGAGGGTGGTGCTTCATCTGCACAACCTTCAAGCATCACGACGCGTCCCTCACGGTTGCAGCAGACGACGAGGTCAAGTGTGGATTCCTGCAGTTGTGAGTTTGATGGGAAGGCGACGAAGTCGTTGCCGATGCGACCGACTCTGACGGCGCCGATGGGGGAGTAAATAGGCGCGCCGGCGATGTAAAGCGCTGCCGATGCCGCGTTCACCGCCATCACATCTGGCGCATTCTCCTGGTCGCAGGAAAGCACCAATGCCGTTATCACCGTTTCTGTTTGATAGCCTTTGGGGAACTGGGAACGCAGGGGGCGGTCAATCATGCGCATTGTGAGGACTTCTTCGGGCGTTGGGCGTCCTTCACGCTTCCAGAACCCTCCGGGTATTTTGCCTGCCGCCGACATGCGCTCGCGGTAGTCCACAGAAAGCGGCACAAAGCCGGGGTTATCCAAATCGCGCCCGTTGACCGCCGCCACAAAGACGACGGTATCTGCCACCCTGCCGATAACTGCGCCGTGTGCCTGCCCCCCTACCTCTCCCGCCTCAAACGCGAACATCCGTCCCGCTATGGGGAATTCAACCACCTCGCGTGCCATTTCTTCTCACCTCACTTTCTCAATCCGAGTCGTTTTATCAGTTCCAGGTAACGGTTGCGGTCTTTGCGGGCAAGGTATTTGAGCAAGGCGTTGCGCTTGCCCACAAGTCCCAGAAGTCCGCGTCTTGAGGAGTGGTCCTTGCGGTGCTCCTTAAGGTGGCGCGTGAGGCGGTTTATCCGCGCGGTCAACAGCGCTATCTGCACCTCCGTGCTACCTGTATCACCTTCCCGTGTTGCAAACGCTTCCATAATCTTGCGCTTCTGTTCACTCGTCAGCGCCATATTCCTTTCCTCCTTCCTTCCTTCTTCCTTTATTAGATGTTAACCGTGCTGGTGCTGGATGCAAGCAAAATGGAGTGTGTGAGGAACTCCGTCGTGACAGCAGTTCGTGGAAGAGAACCATCTGAACGGCGGGGGGAAAACGGCGAGCGAAGGCAAGAGGGTCGTGGCTTGCTCGTCTTCTCCTCTCCTGCAGGTCGGGTATGTCCAGACGGAGGTGGTGGCTTTCCACCTCTGTTAAGAGGTGGTGTTCATCCAACTCGGTATCAAGATGTTCTCGTGCAACGAGGCTGACCAGATGGCGTTCTTCAATCTCCTCACCGAGGTCTTCTTCTGTCTCTTCCTTCTTTTTCAGTGTTTCTTCTGTTAGCGGTTGTTGACTTTTGTGCTTCAGAGCGGACAACTCTTTTGCCACTTTGTAACTTATTATTCTTGCGCGGCTGCGTTTACCTGCCTTTTCCGCTTTTTTGGTGAGTATATGACCTATGATTGCGAGGACTATAAAGGACACCAAAACTATCAATGAGTCAAAGCCGCTGACGACAACTGTGAAAGCCAAAAGTTTCATTTTGCACTCCGTTAAGAGGATTTTCCTTCATCGGCGGACGGATGTTTTGGGGGAGCGGGTTTTGCGGCGTCGGCGATGGACTCACGCATTACCGTGTCAGCCATGATGTTTTTGAGTTGATAATAGTCCATAATACCGAGATTTCCTTTGCGGAAGGCTTCGGCAATCGCTTTGGGGATTTCGGCTTCTGCGAGGACGACTTTGGCGCGGTTCTCCTGTGTCAGGGCTTTCATCTCCTGCTCACGGGCATATGCGAGTGCTCTGCGCTCTTCAGCCTTTGCGCGTGCCACCCGCATATCCGCCTCCGCTTGGTCCGCCTGCAGACGCGCTCCTATGTTCTCCCCTACATCCACATCCGCTATGTCTATTGAGAGTATCTCAAACGCTGTGCCTGCGTCCAATCCTTTCTTCAGCACCGTCTGGCTTATCCTGTCGGGGTTTTCCAGCACATCTTTATGCGTGTCGGCAGAACCGATTGTTGTGACGATGCCCTCGCCAACGCGAGCGATGATGGTTTCCTCGCCTGCGCCGCCGACCAACTGGTCAAGATTTGTGCGCACAGTTATCCGCGCTTTCACCTTCAACTGGATTCCGTCCTTTGCGACGGCGTCCACCGCCTTTTTTGTCGCTCCTGGTGGTGGGCAGTCTATGACTCTGGGGTTGACTGATGTGCGCACCGCATCCAGCACATCGCGTCCTGCAAGGTCAATGCCCGCCGCCGTCTTAAAGTCTAATGGGATATTGGCGCGGTCCGCCGCAACTATTGCCCTCACAACCCGCGGAACATTGCCGCCTGCGAGGTAGTGCGCCTCCAAATCGCGCGTTGTTATCTGGCGCAGACCCGCCTGCACCGCCATTATCTTCGCATTCACTATCACCGATGGATTGACCTTCCGCAGCCACATTCCCACAAGGTCAAACAGACCTATCCCTGCTTTGGTCATCACACATCGCACCCAGAGTGGGAAAAACTTCAGGAACAGTCCCAGAAAGACAAGACCCACTATAGCCGCCACAATGATGATGACAATCAGCAGCCAGTCAGTTTCCGCCTGCTGCGCCAGCAGAGCCCACATCTCCATCTTTTCCCCTCCAAACCCATTATTTTGCTAGTGTTTTTGCGAAGAGTTCTGCGATTTTTGGTGCCGCCACAAGAGAGACTATAGACATCAACTTTATGAGGATGTTCATAGAGGGACCGGAGGTGTCTTTGAGGGGGTCGCCGACGGTGTCGCCCACAACCGCCGCTTTGTGCGCATCCGACCCCTTACCGCCGAGATTGCCTTCTTCTATCCATTTTTTGGCATTATCCCAAGCGCCGCCTGCATTCGCCATAAAGATTCCGAGCAGAACGCCGCACGCTGTTGCGCCTGCCAGAAATCCCCCCAATGCCGACGGTCCCAGAGCAAAGCCCACAACAAGCGGCGCCACTACCGCCAGAACCCCAGGCAGCACCATCTGCGTTAACGCCGCCTTCGTCACTATATCTATGCAGCGGTCTGAATCCGGTTTTGCTTTTCCTTCAAGAAGACCGGGTGTCTCCTTAAACTGTCTTCGCACCTCCTGCACCATTTCGTCGGCTGCCTTCCCCACAGCACGCATCGTCAGCGCCGCTATCAGAAACGGCATCATAGCACCAAGTAGAAGTCCCATCACCGTGTTTGCCTCTGTTAGGGAGAGTGTGAAGTTGGGGATAATTTGCCCTACCTTGGCGTGGAAGGCGGAAAACAGAGCCAGTGCTGTTAGTGCCGCAGACCCTATGGCGAACCCTTTGCCTATCGCGGCGGTGGTGTTGCCCAACGCATCCAATTTGTCCGTTATCTTTCTGATTTCAGGACCCGCGCCGCTCATCTCCGCTATTCCGCCTGCGTTGTCGGATATAGGACCGTATGAATCGGTGGACATAACAATACCGATTGTGGCAAGCATTCCCACAGCCGATATGGCGATTCCATAAAGTCCTGCGAAGTGGTAGGAGACAAATATGGCGGCGGCGATGGTGATTATCGGCAGCACAGCCGACAGAAAGCCTGTGGCAAGACCGGAGATGATGACGGTTGCGGCGCCGGATTTGGCGGTATTTGCGAGTTTGCGAATCGGCGCACCGCTCGTGAACCACTCACTTTCAAGACCGATAAGGATTCCCGCCAGCATACCAGAAAGCACCGCCCAGAACGGGGTTAGAGAGTGGATGAGGAAGTGGCAGGTGCAGAAAGCGGCGATAAGGAACAGCACAGCGGCGATATAGGTGGCGTTGCGCAGTGCCGATGCAGGCGAGAGGCGGCGCAAAAACCTTATCGCAGATATCCCCAGAAGACTCGCCGCAAGACCCACTGTTACAAGCAGAAGCGGCAGCACCACAAGTTTTGTGTTGCTTGTGCCGGCAAATAACTTGTTAAGACGCTCTGCTTGCATAGTCGCACCTATCGCCATCGTCGCCACCACCGAGTTGACATACGACTCAAAGAGGTCAGCGCCCATACCTGCGGTGTCGCCGACATTGTCGCCGACATTGTCGGCAATAACGCCGGGGTTGCGTGGGTCGTCTTCAGGGATACCGGCTTCAACTTTGCCGACAAGGTCAGCACCGATATCGGCGCTCTTTGTGTATATCCCCCCACCCACACGCGCAAACAGCGCCACAGACGACGCACCCATCGCGTATCCCGCCAAAATCTCCGCCGCCCTCTCCAGCCCAAATCCGCTCCACATCAACCACAGATATATCGCAAGACCCAGAAGTCCTAATGCCGCCACCATAACGCCCATCACACTGCCGCCGAGAAAAGCCACCGATAACGCTTTTGGCATACCGCCTTCTATAGCGGCTTGGGTTGTGCGGACATTGGCATCGGTCGCCGCGCGCATTCCCACAAACCCCGCAAGCATTGAGCAGAACGCCCCTCCCAAATACGCTATCGCCGTCTGCCAACCCAATTGCCAGAAAAGCACCGCAAAAACCACAGCCACAAATATCGCAACCATCTGGTATTCCCGCCTTAAGAATACCATAGCGCCTGACCGTATCGCACTTGCTATCTCGCGCATCCGCTCCGAACCTGCCGACACTCTCTTCACCAAAAAATACGATACAAACGCATAAACCACCCCAACAATGCCGACGCCAATTCCAAACATAGCCGCCCTGAACACCGGTTGCTCCATATCCTGCTTCCCCAAAAGGTGGATTTGTGTAACAGTCTATAATCGCGGCAATTGCAGTCAAGCAAAAGAAGCGGCAATCACAAAACCCTTGCCAGCACGGCGGCGGTTCAGAGGGGAAAGGGGATTTTCGGTGTGAGCCGACAGAATGTTAGAATTCTTCGCCTTTTGCGCGGCGCTCAAGTTCCCGCATCCGCCGATGAATCGGCCACTCCGAAAACGCGAACCACAAAAAGATTATAAGGTTGACGATTGGGACGAAGAAGAGCAAAGCCAATGCGCCGCTGTGACCCGCCTTGGAGAATATCTTCCACCACGCAACGACGGCTATGACAAGAACTATTATCCCGAACACCAACCCAATGCCACCGGATAGAAAGGCGGCAAACTCACCCATTCCTTCCAAATCTTTGGGGGGAGCCTGAATTAGCAATGACGGAAAGAACATAACCGAACTCCTATAAAAGATAAAATATTGTCTGACAGGGTTGGGCGAAGGTCAAGGGAAAAATGCTTCAAGTGATATTTACCAACAGAGAACCCATCTGTTGCTTATTGCGCGGCGCCCTACCGTGGGGATGGGCTACACAAGAGCCGAAGTCCTATTTCTTAAGCATTCTGCGGAGGCGGTTGTTGAACGCCTCAAACTTCTTCAGAGTTTTCAAGAAGCGTTCCGGCTTGGTCAGATGGTTTGTGAGGACATACCATTTCTTGCCGCGAATGTCCACGAGCAACACGCAGGGCACCTTGTAAATCTTGTGTCTTTTCGCCAGTTTTTTATCCAGTTCGCGACCGTTGAGACGCACCCATACGAATGTATCCGCCATCTCTTTAAGGCAATCCCCTTTCAGCATCTCGTCCATCTTCTCCGATTTTTTCGCCCGTTCTTTGTCCTTTTTGTCGGCGGAGGCATCATCGGACTCCCAGTAAACGAACACCACCAAGCCCTTGTCACCGTCATACTTGGAGAGTCCTTCAAACTCGGCATAGAAGTTGGGCTTTTTCTTTTTGAGTTCAGGGGTGACTTCAACGGCGGGGGAGGTTTCAATCCACTCAATATCGTGAGCCTGCTCGGGCGCGGGTGTGGGTTTCGGTGAGGGATTGGGTTGCGGCTGTGGTTGTGGGCGTGGTTGGGGAGGTCTTATCGGCCGCACGGGCCGCGGACGGCATCCTCCAGGTCCTCACCCCGCTTCCGCAGGCTGCCAAGTCAGAAGCACAAAACCCGCAACAACCAAGAAAATACACGCAAAAATGCAAACACCACGCATACCTAATTCCCCTTATGTCTTCTCCACTCATAATTAAAGCCGACGCAGGGAGATGTTTTGTCACACAAAAATATACATTTTGAGGCAGAAAGAATACTATCCGTTTCTTATCTTGTGGCGTTACGGGGTTTTCGGTTTGTTAGTGCTTCTTTTATGGCGAACGGACCTGCCGCGTGGAGGTATGTGCCGGAAGGCAGTCCTCGTGCTATGCGGCTTACCACCACATCAAGACCTTGCAGCAACTCTTCTATCTCAAGTAGTGTCGCCTCGCCTTCGGTTGTCGGACTTGTTGCCACTATCACTTCCTCTATTTTCTCTTTCGCCACGCGTTTTTTCAGCAACTCCCCACCGAGGTCGTAGATTGTGCGTCCCTCAAGCGGCTCCACCACCCCTCCCAGAACGAAGTAAAGCCCACGATATGCGCCTGTGTTTTCTATCGCCACCACATCTTCGGGTCCCTCAACGACACAGAGGGTCTTTGTGTCGCGTTTTGGGTCGGAGCAGAGCCAGCAAGGGTCTGTATCGGCGACGATGCGGCAGCGCGAGCAGCGCCTCGCTTTTGATGCCATCTCAACTAACGCTTCTCCGAGAAGTTTTGCCCCTTCGGTGTCGCGGTAGAGGAGGTGGAAGGCGAACCTTGCCGCGCCGCGTTCACCAACACCCGGCAACCGCTTAAAACCCTCCACCACCCGTCTTACGCTTTCTGGATAACCGCTCATTTCTCCCCCTCCTTCTCCGACACACAAACCACATAGCGGCTCTCCTGCTGCGCCCACACCTGCATAAGCATAACCGCAGACGCCGTTAGCACCCCGATGCGCTTCATCTCTTCTTTTCCTTCAAGACATCTTTCAGTGTGTTGAGCAGTTCGTCCAGTTTTGGTGGCAGGAAGAAGGAGCGGAGTGTTTGTGGGGGCTGGTTGGGTTTGAGGGGAGATTCAATGAGCAGCCATCGGCGCAGGGTTTGACGACCTTCAGGCGTATCCTGTATCTGCTCCTCAAGCATAACCAGCAGACGGCGGACAAGTTTTTGCCCATCGTAGAGTTCGGCTTTGTAGAGGAGGTGGTAGCCGCGTATTGCGGGTTCAAGCCCGCGCCAGATTTTGAGGGTTTTGCCCGCGATTTTCTCTTCCTTAACAAGGAAGGCTTTATCGTGGATTGCGAGTTCGGCATTAAGGCGCAGTTCTGCGGCGCGTTGAGGGTCTCCCGTCAGGCGCCAGTATCTGACGGCAAGTTCGGCTGCCTCGTATGGTCTACCTTTTCGGACGAGGACAAAGCCGAGTTCGCGTGCGGTTTCGGCGTGGAAGGGGTTGAGTTGTTCGGCACGGCGAAGGTGCTTGAGGGCGTCGTCGTCGGCGCGGGTGACGGAGAAGAAGACGCCGAGGATGAAGTGGGGTTCGGCGAAGTCAGGTGCGATTTTGAGGGCTTTGAGGGCGGCTTTGACGGCTTTTTGGGGTTGAGAGGCGACGAGCGCGGCGGCGGCGAGAGCGGAGTGGACGACCGCGCTGTCGGGGTTCTGCGCCGCCAACTTCTCAAGCGCCGCAAGCGCCTTCTGCGGGTCTTTCTGAACCATTTCACGCGCCTGCCGCAACGCCTGTTCCAGCGCCTTGTCGGGCGGTTTGACGAAAAGAAGCGCGCATCTTTCAGCAAAAACCGCGAACTGCTGAGGTGTGAGCGGCAGTGCAAGCGCCCGTCGCCATACCGCCACCGCCTCCTTCTTCTTCCCTAACCCTACAAGGCACTCTCCCCACTCCAGAATCGCCTGCCAGTCAAGTTGTGCGCGTTTTGACGCCGCCTCGTAGTGCTTGACCGCTTCAGCAAAACGCGCCCGTTCCCGCTCCACGCGCCCCATCTCAACAAGCGGAACAGGGCTTTGAGGGGCGGCTTCTGCGGCACGCTTCAGCAACTCAAGCGCTTTGTCGTAGTTGGAGCGCTCTCGCTCCAGTGCGGCGAACAGCAGCAGCGCTTCGGTGTCTTTGGGGTCTTTTTTGAGGAGCCAGTCAAGTTGCTGGATGGCGCCGCGATAATCGCGCGCCAGAAAAAGTTCTCTGGCTAACGCCCGCCGCGCCAGCACAAAATCCCCATCCGCCTTCACCGCCTTCTGCAAAAACTCTATCCGCTTGCTGGCTTGCTCCTGCAGCCGCGCCGCAAGATATTGATACAGCCCGCTGTCGGGATGCTTCTCCGCCAAATCCTCATACTTCCCTCTCACCTCCTCCAGACGCCCCGCCTTCACCATCACCTCCTGATAAAGCATATGGGCTTGAAGGTTGTCACTGTCGCGCCGCAGAACCTCACGCAGCACGACGAGCGCATCCTCCAGACGCCCTTTCTCCGCCAAACGCCGCGCGTCCTCAACACTCTGCCCCAACACCACACCCCACAAAAGCAGCACACAAAAAACCGCAAAAACCCGCTGATATGGCATCACCTTATCCCCCAAACCGCATCTTTATGATACGCGAACACGGCGCCGTTTTGTAGCCTATCTTGAACGCTCAAATGCTCTACCTTATCTAATCATTGATGAGTTGGGATGTTCGGAGTAGAATCTTTTGACTGGCGTGGAGGAGTGGATATGCGGTTTTGGGCTGTCGGCGTAGCAATTTTTTTGTGTTCTGTGGCGTTAGGTAACGGAGATGCGCTTCCTGGCGAACTGAAGGAGAGCGTGGACAGGTTTGTGGAAAAATTGAGGAGTGATGATTGGGCGGAGCGCAAAAAAGCGGCGCAAGGATTACTTGGTCTTGTGAGGAAGAATCTGTCCCACGCGAAACCTTTGGGGCGCTACCTGAAACATCTATTAGAGAAAGAGAAGGACGCGGAGGTTAAAAAGTATTTGAGGATGGCGTGCGAGTTATGCCCTGATGTTGACATAAGCAAGGCATTGGGGTTGGGGGTGAAGTGGCTGCTACGCAACAGGAAAGCGGGGGGATTCTGGGACACTAAGGTGGCGGGTTTTCGCGTTGGCGTTGCGGGGCTTGCTTTGCGGGCGTTGGTGGGAGTTGTTGAAATAGGCGGCGGGGACTTGGATATGAAGGTGGGCGCCGATGACATAGTTGCTGTGGTGAAGTTTCTGTTGAAGAACGCCGACAAACAAGGCTTTATAGGACGGCAGATGGGGGTTGATGAGTGGTTTTATAACCACATTTTGGCGACGGAAGCGCTGTCGGAGTTGCTGGTGGCGGCGAAAAGCAGCGAGAGCGTCAGAAAACTTGTGCCGAAAAGGGTTCTGGGCGAGGTTCGGGAGGTAATGCATCGTGCGGTGAAGAAGTTGCTGGAAGCCCAGAACCGCGGCGCTGGTTGGCGCTATGGAATCCGCGGCGGTGACAGTGACACATCGCTCACTTCTTGGGCGGTTCTGGCGTTGAGAGCGGCGGAGAAGGCGGGTTTCAAGATTCCCAAAACCGCTTATAAAGGCGCGCAGGACTGGTTCAACCGCTGCTACAACCCTAATGACGGTCATTACGGGTATCAGAGCCGCTTTGACAGGGGTGCGGTGATACCGGGAATAAACGACCGTTACAGGAGGCTTCCAACGATGACGGCGGCGGCGTTAGCGGCGCTTCTCTCTATGGATGCGAGAGTGGCGGGAGAAGAGAAGTCGGCGGCACTCCTTATGAGGAGCCTGCCTGTCTACGAAGAGAAGGAAGACCCCGACCACCTGGCTGTTGATATGTATTACTGGTTGCGGGGAACGGAGGCGATGAGGCTTTACGGTGGGAAGGAGTGGCTCAAGTGGCGGAAAGCGGTTGTGAGCGCTTTGACAAAAATGCAGCGCAAAGACGGCTGTTTTCCCGCGGTGGGGAAGTGGGGGATGGTGGGAGGAGACGCCTACTCCACAGCCACGGCGCTGCTGATTCTGCTTAAGGTGATAAAATAGAAAGCGGTGCGGTGGCGCGCACATATGAGTGGGGCTTGCTTTCCCGCGGGAGAAAGGTTATAATTTTTTTGTGACAAGGACTTGGAGCGGGAGTATGGCAGGACGATTGGACAAGCGCATTGAGGAATGGCTGGCGGAGAACCGTGCGTTTTTATGGACGGTGATGTCGCATAAGGAGATGGCGGATGCGGGTTTAAGGGGCGCGGAGAACGACCCGCAGGTTCTGCTTGAGATTTGCGAGCGTCTTGAGGAGTCGCTTGACGGGATAAAGACTCAATTGCGCCAACTCTATAAACTGCTGTATAAAATGGAGGAAGAAGCGGAGGAGTTGCTGGCGCGGCGGCGGGGTGAGGAAGTGGCTGAGCGCCCCAAAAAGCGCCCACCTGCGATAACCCTTAAGCGCATTGATAAGAAGGATGAAGCGGCGGTGGCGGCGGAGCAGGAGGATGCAGCCGCGGAGAAACCGCCGTCCTCTGCGGAAGAACGCCCTCCGCGAAGACCCCCAAAACCGCCCGTTACGACACTTGAGGTGCCAGTTGTAGAGCAGGAGAGCGCTTCAGCGGTGGAGAAGGAGGCTGCCGTTGCCGAACCGTCTGCAGAAAATGAGGCGGAATCGGTTACCGCCGATGCCGTTGAGTGCCAGGTTCTGGAAAAGTTGGAGCGTGAGGGTGCAAGAAAGGTGGAGACCGCAGGCATAATCCTGAAAAACCCTCACAGCCAGGCGGGTT
>Ga0190361_1000590_pt1 | contig 14275 bp, 25 predicted proteins | sample 48721845_MG_FD_161273 | JGI IMG/M metagenome (GOLD analysis project Ga0190361, IMG submission 161273) | Hydrothermal vent microbial mat bacterial communities from Southern Trench, Guaymas Basin, Mexico - 4872-18-4-5_MG | ecosystem: Environmental > Aquatic > Marine > Hydrothermal vents >...
CGAAACTATAGACTTGGGGTTGTTGCGTCGCGTCGGACGCGAATGCGACATTGTTAATAAAGCCCAAAAGTCGGGGATACATGCAACCAATATGGGGGGATAAGCCATGCGTCAGGATGTTGATGCTTTGCTTGAACGGCTTGCCAAAGCCGTGAAGGAAACCAAGTCGGGCTACAAGACGACAGAATTCTGGCTTACCTTGGTGGCTATCATCGTGTCGGTCGCGACCATGTTTGTATCGCCAGAGAGCCTTTGGGGCAAAATCATAGCCGCGGCCGGTTCGGTGCTTGCCGCCTTGGGTTATGGCTACCACAGAACGAAACTCAAAAAAGATGCAACCAAGGCAGCATCAAAGGCGGTAGCAAATGCCGCATTCCCCGTGGGGTCTGAATAGGGGGCGGGACAATGGCATGGGAAGTTGTAGATACCTATGAGGTGCCGCACGAACCATCGGAAGCCGTGGCAGAAGGGTTCCTTGTAAGAAACACAGAAACAGGCGAAACGGTGCGTGTGGAAGTTTGGGAATACCAATCATGGGATGACGAAACAGGGGAGTTATATCATGTTTTGGAAGTCATATGGGACGGGGTTGTAGACTTCAGCACATCTTTTGACCCCGACGACCCCGCCGATGTTGAAAGAGCGAAAAGAGAACTGTTTGAGCGATACCCAGAACTTAAGGGATGGTGGTGATTGTCGCGACGCCACCTTCTCCGTAGGGGTGCCCCGCCGATAAGGCGGGGCTTTTTTACCCACAATATGTTGGGGGTCACTCCCGGATCCCCGCCTTCAAGATATTGTGTTATTCCTCTGGGATTCGCGAATAGCCACATTTGCAACATGTAATTGTTAGAGCATTTTTGCCAGTTACGGCGTGATGGGTAAGCGTTAGGCATTTTGGGCAGAAGGTTACAACAAAATCAAAGTCCGCCGTTTTGTGCCCACACTTTTCGCATACCATTCTGCCCTTGGTGTCGGACACCTGTTGAAAAGTTAATGTTTCGGAACGGCACATGGGACACCGCATTATGACGCCCTCCCACAAGGACGGTCATCTGGATGCAGCACCATTACGCACCCACATATAGGGCAAACAGGCGGGGGTTCTCCCAGTTTTTGGCATTGCTCATACCCGCACACCCGACAAATCCACTTTACTTTGTCTTTAGCCATGGCATACCCCTTAAAGGCGTTGCAAATTCCCAAAGCGGGGTTTTTCAAGCGGGTTTTGGTGCCCATTTTGAGCACGACGAATGAATTGGCGCACCCTTAAGACAATAGGGTCGGCGTCCAAGTCATGTGTTGCCTTAAACCGTGCCCATCGTGGCGGGGTTAGTTTAAGGTAGTATGCCGACATGTATTCCGTAGGGGTAAGATACCCTCTGGCTTTCAAATAGTCGGCACGATGGGGATACAAGTAGAAAACAACCATATAAGCCATGTCTGTGAACAAATCCCCCCACCTATCCATACTGTAAAGAAGCGTCGTCTTTCTTTGGAAAACACAAGTCACACAAGACATGCGCCGCCTCAAATCCCCACCATAAGCGGGGTTTACAGGTAGCCCTTCCCGTTCAGTTACGGCGATTATGTCATCAGTTGTAAACCAGAGCAAGGGGCGCACCGATATCCCATTTGCTGTATGATACACCGCCGGCCGTGACGCACGGGCTTTGCTTTCTTCTGCCCGTTCGCCTACAAGCCTTATGCGGTTCCTATATAGTCGCCTCATAGGGCGCAATTTGAAATGTGTGGTGCACCACCTAAACCGATGGTCTGGCAAGCGTTTGGCTTTCAACATGACTTGCCAAAAACTACGGGCAGGGTAATGCCAGACAACATCGGGGAAATGCTGTTTGATAAAGGTATAGTTTTCTGGCGGTTCCACTTCAATAGGCATGTAAACCGCTTGGAACTTGACCCCTGCCAAGCAAGCAAGGTGATACAGGACAACACTATCCTTGCCCCCAGAAAAAGCAAGCACATAACCATTATCAGGTTCAAATTCGCGCATCAAGTCAATAGCCCATTGTATTTTCTGGTTTAGTGTTCGCATGGTGCGCTACCTTCAAAGACCCCAACATATTGTGTTCTTAAGAAGCGGTACCGGGCGCTTCTCCCCCAATATGTTGTATGCTACCCCTCTTTTAGGGGAGCCTTTTCCCTGTTTGTTATGTGGCAAGGACTGCAATCTTTTGTTGCAACAAGGTATTCCGCCAAATCATAGGCACAAGTAAACCTTGCTATTATCTCCATAAAGGTTTCCCCCGCCTCTTTGTCACCATATACCAGCACCAAGACAAACTCTCCTTTATAGCCTAACGCCCAATATTCATTCTTACCTTGTTTGCAAAGTAACGCAAAACCCATTTCCAAAAGTTGGCTTAAGATGCGAACAAGAGCCTTTCTTAACACAACAATTTGCTCATGGCACGCCATTTTTCTCCCCCTACAACAACCGCAAAAACTTTACTTTTCGCAATGGCTCACCCCCTTTTTTTAAGGTTAGGTTGAACCGTTGTTTTTACTTGTGCTCCCAGAAGGGGTTTTTGCAAACAGTAGTTTTTGCCCCTTCTGTGTCCAAAACGGGCACGCTTGCGACAAAGCATTCCCACGAAAAGGGCATATAACGCCGTGGTTGTCGGGGTGTGTGCAGACAAAATGATAGTTTCGCTTGCCTTTGTAGTTTGTGATGCGTTCCTTTTTCCGAAACTCACAATGGCTTATTCGCATCCTCATTCTCCTTAAAAGGTTTTAAGGCGCGACAAACTGTCGCGGGATGCATATTAAACTGTTGTGCTATGCTCCGCAAGGTGGCGCCTTGTTTACGCATCCTCAACATCTCCGTGATGAGTTGGGGGTTTACTTTTGGGGGGCGTCCAAGCCGCACCCCCCGAACACGGGCGGCTTCAATTCCTGACTTTACCCGTTCAGAAATCAAAGCCCGTTCAAATTCCGCCAAGATGCCAATCAGGTATAACAACATGCGGCCGGTCTGGGTGCTTGTGTCTATGGCTTCCTTAATACTCACAAGTTGAACCCCTGTCGTGCGGAAGTGTTCAACATCCCTGACCAATTCGGGAAGGCTACGGGAAAGCCTGTCTAAAGACCAGACCACGACAATATCAAAATCGCGTCGGATGGCGGCTTTCATTAGCATTTCTTTCTGGGGTCGGCGTGTCTTGGTGCTGGCATATTCAATATATTCTGCCACTTTCTCCCACCCCCGTGACTTTATAAGGTCGCGTGCTTTCTGAAGTTGGTGGTCTGGGTTCTGTTGTCGCGTTGATACACGCGCATAGATTGCTGCTTTAAGACCCATGGCATACCCCTTTCCTGATAATTGAAATAAACTTGTAACGGTCAAGACCAGTGATGTCTACCTCACCCATCGCACCTTTCTTTTCAGGTTCGCGTTGGGGGGTTGTAGGTGCTAATTCAAACAACCATTTCACCATACATTCCACAGAGCAAAAATTACAATACTCAATTCCCCAACCATCATTAAAGAAAAATTGAACCGTGTCTTGGTTTTTGGGTATTGGTTTACCACAGGCATCGCATAATAAAATCGGGCTTCCGCACATAGCACACTTGCCTTCCTTCATCCCTACCCCCTTAAAACCTGTTTAGACACGCCTATTTAATAATCCAATACTTTTTCAAATCAAGGTTTTTCTGGGTTTTTTGTTGAAAAAAGTTTAGGGGTGTTTTACAAGTTTAGTGTTCCTTGGTATTTTGTGGGGGAGATAGTTATGGATAAGTTGATTGTGCGCGACATTCGGCGTCGCCCTTTTTTGTGGATGGAACGAGAAGCGTTTGCCCGAATTGTTCTCCAGAGCGACCCCAGAAAATCGCGCGTCAGCACGCGAACGGTCTTATCGGTCTATATGGCTTTGGCATACTATGAGAACGGTCGGAGCCACACCGTGGCGGTGAGGGCATCCACTATCGCGCACCAGTTGGGGATATCTCGGCGTCAGTTTGACCGTGCTGTAAAAGTTTTATGTGATTTGAAGTTAATCACCGTAACAAGCGGCAAGGATAATGGGAAGCCCAACATTTACACCTTACTTGACATAGTGGAAGGTGAGGATGTTGGTGATAGTCCAGAAGGGTTAGACAGTAGTGTCCAACCCCCCCAAGGGGGTGCGACACCAGTGTCCAAGGGGTTAGACACCAGTGTCCAAGGGGTTAGACACCAGTGTCCAACCCCCCAGCCTCAAAGCACACCGCAAAACCTTACATCCCAAAAAGTTAAAGACCAAACCCCGAACCCTAACAACAAGGTATCTTCTACACATAAAGAACAACATAGGCGCCTTCTTAATGTGTTAAGAAGGCATTGGGCTACCGCCCAAGGGAAGTGGAAGGCAAAAAGCGTTGCCGACGAACTACGCAATATCTTACTACAATATAACATCCCTATGGTTGAAGCCCAAGAAGCGTATAATATGGTGCTTTCACACCCTGAAACTCTAATAGAAAACGCCTTGAATAACGCCCATACATTAGGGGACTTCCTTAAGCAGTTAAAAATACGGATACGCCGCCCCAAACCAGTGGGGTCACCCAGTTAACACAATATATTGAGGACGGGGATCCGGGAGTGACCCCCAACATGTTGTGTCTTTAAGGAGAAGGTTATGGCAGAAGAAATTGACGACCTTATGGCGGATGTTCTGGAAAGGTGGGATAGAGGCGTGGAGTGGGACGATATAGTCAAAGAGTTGAAAATCCCCAAAGAGATGCGAAAAAAGGTCTGGGGCAAACTGTTAAGCCTACGCGGTAAGACAATGAAAGAGCGTCATGGTCGCGGGGGTTATGATAGCACAAACATACCCCCGCCCCCATCCACTACAGACGAAAATGCGGTTAAGGCTTTTGAGGCAGGCGCAAAAGCAATCCGTGAAGGCATACAAACAGGCATGTCTATTCAAAAAGAGCCTTCCCCTTCTGGAGATGTAGTGGCAGAAGCCATGCGGGAACAACGCCAATTGTTCCAAGAACTTATGGAAAAGTTTAAGAACCAAGACGGTTCTGCCGCCCTTGCCGCCGCAATGTTGGGCATCGGAGAAGCGTTTAAGGCATCGGTTATGCAGATAACAAACACAATGCAGGCAACAATGGAGCAACAACGCGATTTCTTGTTGAACACTTTAAAAGAAGACAAGGAAAAACTGGTTGAGTTTCTGGAACGAACCCATCGGCTTGAACAAGACTTTTTGAAACAACAGGCAGAAGCCGCACAAGCAAAGCAGGAAGCCGCGGCAAAGGTGTTGGAAGTGACCATAGAGGCATCCCAAAAAAGAATAGAAGACATCGGACAAATCGGAACGGTGATGTCAAATTTCCTTGATACGGTCGGGGAAGTCGCCAAACGAATGCGTGAAATACAAAGCCCCGATACAAGATATGACCAAGTTATTGTTCAAGGCATCCAAGCCGTGACGCAAACAATTGACCGTTACTTCCAGACCAAAGCGGTGACGGGGGCGCACCCTATTTCGCCGACAGGCGCAACAAAAGCGCCCCCCGCCTTGCCATCCAGACCAAAAACTTCTTTAAGGGGGTCTGATATGAGTATCACCGAATTGTTCAAGCAAGCATGGGAGCACATCAAACAAGTTGGTGTTAAAGCATGGCTTAAGGCACAAGGCAAAAAGTTACCCGATGGGGTAAAGAAGGACATAAAAGAGATGTTGATAGAAATGGTTGAAAACGATGCCCCCCCACTTATGTTTGTGTCGGCGTTACATGAGATGTTGGCGGGTATAGGGTTATCTGGCTACACACACAGCATAAACACAGCGATTTTTTCTCTAAAATTCGGGGATTTACTTGACATCCTTGGCAGCGTCCTTACTAAACAAGATAGAAAACTTCTTGAAACCCCTGCGGCAGAAGATTGGTGGCGTCGGGTCAAAGCCACAATAGCGCAGGGGTATTCCTATGCAAGTGTGGGCACGACAATGGGCGAAACAACAACCCCTAATCGGGGGACTTCTGGATAATCCCCTACCGTCGGCCGGAACGGTGCAGGTAACAAGATACCCCCAAGAAGTGCCAGCAGAATGCATCATCAGGGATATAGCGACAAGAATGGCACAATACGCCACACAGTTTGCCCGACACCCCTTGATTGTAGAAACGGCACGCCGCGTTGTGGTATCTTGTGCTCCCAAGGACGCAAGATGTGAAGTTAAACGCATCTATGATTTCTTGAAACGACATACAAGATATGTGCGCGAAATGCCAGAGGTTATGTCAACACCTGCCAAGTTGATGCGGGACATCTACACATACGGGGTTGCAAGTGAAGACTGTGAAAGCCTAACCGCCCTTTTGGCATCTATGTTGCTTGCCTTGGGGCATCGCGTTAGATTTGCGTTTGGGAGTGTCGCTTATGGGCGCCCCTACCATCATGTTTGGCTACAGGTCTATGTTAACGGTAAGTGGTGGGACATAGATTTGAGCGAACGCTTACCCATAGGATACAGGCGCCCATTCCCCAAGGTTGCGGTTACAAGTCATTTGGGGGTTTAGATATGGGTCTGTTTCCTGAATACGCCACGGAAAGGAAGGCAAAAGAGATTATGAGAACGATGGGGCAAGCGGAAGAAGTAGCAGTTACCAAGCGGCATTTGGGGAAGTTGGCTTTTATGGGGGAATGGGTTGTCCCCCCAGAGTTGGAACTTGGGAGCCCCAGAAAACGGCGGGGATGGTGGCATAAACTTGGCAAGTTTCTGGGGAAGGCTTTGCCCGTCCTTGGGGGCATTGCAGGGGTCGCCCTTGTAGGAAAGCCTGCAGGGATGGCGCTTGCCAAGTTAAGCGATATTTTGAAAAAATCCCCGTCCGCTTTAAGCACGGCAGGGAAAACGCTTTTTGCGGCTTTGGGGTTATCTAAAGCACAAGAAAAGGCAGGGAATCTTGCCGCTGCGGAAAAATACGGCACCGTCGCAAAAAACCTGATGCAGGCGATGCAGGGGTTGCCGGCCGAGATGCGCCAGCAAGCCCTACAACAGGGTTATCAGGCAACATTGGCGTCGGCCGCCCGATACGGGCAGCATCACACCACAGATTTGTTGATAAGAGAAGGAATGATGACCGTAGCACCACCGAAGAAGGTGCCGTGGATGTGGGTCGCCATAGGCATAGGTGGTGCCGCGATTGCTACCATGTTGGCAATAACACTTTCAAAACGATAGTGGGGGATACACAATGGACATCGTAGAAATGGGAGCGGTTCCGACACAGATAAGCGTTAGCGCTATCCGTGCAGCACGCACCCCAGAAGAGTGTGTCGCGGCCGGGGGCATCCCCAAGGCTCCGCCCCCGTGGAGCAAAAAGTCATTTGTGTGTGCCCTTCCGCCCAGATGGTTGCGTGAAAGGCGGGGACAAACCCTTGTCGCGGGGATGGGTTATTTTGTGAAAGAGCCTGTCACCCCGCCAAAGGGCTATGTGCTGGCAAGGACACCACACCCGTTTTGGGGCAGGACACGCGAACCTTTCTATCAGGTTGTGAAGCCTGAAACGGCAAGGCGGCATGGATGGGAAATTGTCAAGGTTGGTCAGTGCGAAATGGGTTATGGGATGTTTGCAGACGGTGCTTTGATGGTCGCAATCGGTGCCGTTGTGCCTGTCGGCGCCAAGTTTGCCATAGACCGTTTTGTCGCCCCCAAGTCGCCCAAGACGGCAAAGTGGCTTAAACTGGGAGCGGGAGTGACAAGCGTGTTGCCGTATTTCCTGTGGCGCAAAAGCCCATTCACCACGGGCATGATGGCAACAGGCATCGCCGTTTTGGTAGAAGGCGTCCTTGACATGATTTTCGGGGAGAAACCCATAACACCAGAGGAAGCATTATCCATCGTGCGGGCGGGTGCGTCTCCAGTAACCGCTATGGGGCAGTTAACCGAGGAAGACATCAAGGAACTGGAAGAAGTGAGTAAGGAACTGGGGGTCGGGCAGGTTATTGAGGAAGAGGCGGGAGAACTCCCCATGGTTATGGGACAAGACGAATTCCCGCCCCCAGTGATAGAGGAAGAGGAAGAGGGGTTAACAAGTAGATTGGCAGGGTAGCCATAAAAGGCAAAAAGTAGTGGAGGGTTGAAAATGGCTATCAAGAAGGCAATGCCACCTGTGCAACCTGTTACGGTGAACTATCGTAATGAGCGTGTGGATTGTCAGGTGTTGCGTGATGATTGGTGGTTTGACAAGGTTGGGGTTCTGGATGCGGACACCTATCAGTTTTTCACAAGCAAAACGGGCAAAACGGAATTGATAGACTACAAGTTTGAAGGGGTAGATGCGCTTGTTCAGGACGCGCACCTTCTTGAGGTAAAGGCGCTTCTGATAACACCGACCAAGCCCCTCAAACTTGAGGATTGGGACAACGCGATTAACAATGCGGGCTACAAGATGGAGAGCGATGGGCGCGTTGTGGACAAAAACAATTGTCGCTTTGTAAGCGGCGGTCTACAACCCCGAATGGTTGACCTGAACAGCGCTGCGGCGACCACATTGCTGGTGAGCGGTGTTGGCACACATGACAATGTGCGCATCTACACAACCAAGCCCATTATCCGTGGGGGCGCATCGTTCAAGTTTTACTACATCCTTGATGCCGCCCTTTCGGCAGAGGCAACCATGCTGGTCGCCATATACGGGCGCGAACTGGTGCCCGTTGACCCCGCGGAGTGGGCGGAAATCGTGAAAAACTTGTCCAAAGCCGTGCGTGCGTAACAAGGGGAACTGGCGATGGCATACATCTACAAAGTCGCCAACACAATAACCCTACAACCAAAACAAGAAGGCGATTTGACCTTGAAAGTCCGTGTCGGAAAGGAGTTTAGATGGCGCATGACAACAGCGGTTGCGATACCCCTTGTTGAAGATGATAGCCCCCCGATAGGATGGGATGCTGGCTATGCGCGGGGGGTCTTGGTCAAATCTATGGTGTTGGAAAAAGGCGGGGTATCGCGACCCACAAGCCTGTTGAGCGACCCTTGTTTGATAGACGCCTTTGCACCGAACGGGCAGAACCTTGAAGTAGATATTGAGAAATTCCTTTCTGGCGCGGAAATCAAGGTTACGCTTCTAAACCTTCACAATGTCCCCGTGAAGGTGAGTATTTGCTTGTGGGGTGTCGTTGAACCGTAAGGGGGCGCAAGTGTGGCAAGCATGGATGTTGACACCGCCCTTAAGCGATTGCTTGACCGCTACGGCGTGGAACCTTTATTGTTCTACACACCACGCGCTGATGACATAACTTTTCGCAAGGCGGGTTACATACACCTTGCGCCCCACGAAGGATGGGATGTTTGCCTTGTCAAGCCGCCAAGCCAAGGAGTGATAGTCGCAATATGGGAAGTAAACTTTGCAGACAAGCCTTCTGCCGAAAATTGTGAGTTGTATATAATTCAAAGTGGCGAAATCACAACGGGTTATGACTTCCAATCTATTACCCCCACTCCAGGGGAAATCCCTGAAATCGCCCCCATGACGGTTGCGGATTGGCATCACACATGGAAGTGTGTGGTGGATGACGATAAGCGGTTTGGGTTTCGCGTTAAAAATAACAACCCCGTGCTTGACGCATGGCTATCATTTGAAGTGCATGGGTGGTTTATCAAGAAGGAGCGGAGCCAGATACCATGATAAAAGTTTCTGTTGAAATGCGAAACGGAGAGCCTATATGGCAGGTATACAAAGACACCACGGTCGGCATGGTGTTGAAGGAACCCATCCATCCATGGCAGAAATGGCTTGTGCTTGAACTCTTGCCCATACACCTGTTTGATGACCGTTCCTTCCGTCCTGAGCGCACCCCCCGCAAGCGAAAGATAGTATTTGCATGCCCCAAGGGGTTCTACGACCCGACAACCAAGGTGTGCAAGGGGGCGATGCTGACCCCCGTTATGGTTTTTTACCCACGGGCAGAACGCAATGCTGTAGTAAATGCCTTTTACAGCGGTGCGTTGCAAAAAGAGTGGGAACGAGCAAAAAGACGGTTTGAGACCCGCTTTTATAAAAGGCGCCAAGGGCTTTCGCAACAGGCTTAAGGGGTAGGATATGCAGGTAGAAACAGAATACAAAGGCATGGGGTGGGTTACCTTGGCGATTACTGCCGCCACGGCCGCGGCTAAAGGTATAGTTTCCTCTATCGCGCGGAAAAAGGCACGAAAGGCGGCAAAGCGTGAAGCCATTAGGCGTGCCATAACCCACCTAAAAGCCTTGAATATCGGCGCCCAAAAGTTGGGGAAGGTTCTTAACACAATAGAGGCACAAATCGCGGCCGGGCGCCTAACAGAATCAGAACGGCAAACTTACCTTGCCCAGTTAAAAGAGATACGCGATACTGCAATTCAAATAGGGAAGGAAGCGTCGGACGCCGCAAACACTTATTCCCGACTATGGGCGCTTGGGTTACATTTTGAACCGCCAATCCAAGAAGGTGTAAGCATGGGTGCATGGTTTAGAAGCCGACGCAAGCGTCGCAGGGAACGCGCAAACCGCAAGCGCCGAGCATGGTTGTCAGCATTCTACGCTGCTTTGTCAAACACTATCGCCCAAACAGTCAAGAAAGCGAAAGAGTTAGAAAACAAATTGGCGCGGGTTTCCGTGCCGATACCCGTGCGATTGCCGACATGGTTTGTTATGTGGGCAAGGCGTGTGGCTCCACACATATCGCCCACAACCTTGTATCATGCTTTGAGGCGTGCGGGATGGATTTAAGGTTAAACACGCGGAAAGAAGTTACAATGCTGTATGATGCAAAAAGGGATATCCCCTTCCAGTTGGAAGCAGGGGATACAGGCAAAACCTTTGTGCGCCATGTCTTGGGATTTAGTCGTTTGCGTGGGCATTTTTATGGCGATGGTGCTTTTTCCTGTTTTGTGAGGCAAGCATACGCATACGGAGAAGTGGGGGGGGAATATTTTGTCTACGACCATTCGGTTTGCCGTTTGGATGCGGGGTTGGATGTAGAAAGCGGCAGATATGTTGTGAGTTTTGATTTGCCTATTGTTGGGCGCTACGCACAAGTCTATATAGAAAACACGGCAGGAAACGCTATCACAGTATCGGGGATGTGCTATGCGATTTGACCACGGCAAGGTGTGGTTCCCTATTGGGGGCGACACAGAAATAGGGTTCCCCGCCCCCATGGTTGCTATAGGGGGGTGGTTTGTGCCATTCCTTGCCTTTGCAGCGGCGGCGATTGCCCCCAAGGTGCTTGATTGGTTGCTGACGCCCAAACCAGAGGAGCGCCCCCAAACACCACGGTCGGCGACTTTTTCAAAGATACTAAACGCCATGCCTTGGGTCGCAAGCGGGGCGGGGCTCATATGGGGTTCCACCAAGTTACCGAAAGACTGGAAAACCATCCGTGGGGTAACTGTTGTAAGCGGCATCGGCTTGTTAGCCCTTGGGGCGTTTAAGATGCTATCCCCAACACAGACAGAGGCAAAACCTGAACCCAAGCGTCGGCCGGGAAGCAAACCAGAAGACCGCACCCCACCAGAAAGACAAGACATCCAAGTGGCGCGTGACTTAAAAGAGCGGCTCAAAGATAAGGTAAGGATTGTGGGGGCACGGTATTGGCTTAATGAGTATTATGGCGTTGTGTATCAGTGGTGGAGCATATCGCTTGAAGTCCTTATCAAGAACGATGCCGACATCCCCGTTCCGTGGGCACGGGTTGTCGTGAAAGACCTGACATATCCGATTACCGTTCTTGACACAGTAACCCGCGACATCCCGCCGCACACAACAAGGCGGCTTGTCAAGGATATTGGATGGAGTGAATGGGGGACGGGTTACGAGGTGGAATGGGAAACCCATTTCCCTGCTCGGATTACGGTGACGCTTGCGGACGGGACGGTTTTGGACGATAAGACTTTTGACTTAAAGCCAATAAAGAGATAGGGGGAACGGCATGACGATACATGGCGCCCCTGCGTGCGGATATGATTACGGGGGTAATCGCACGCGGCCGGTTCGCGTTGATGCTGAAGGACGCCTTATTATAGACCTTGGTGCGACTTCAGTTTTTGACCTGAAAGCGGAAATACAAAGGTTTGCGCATCGGGCAGTATGGGCTTACTACGGCATAGACTTTACTTGGGCAACATACGGGACAAAAATCCCAGCAGGAACGGAAGTCACCCCGTTGTCTATAGTCGGGGCATGCGCCCTTTACCAAATACAGTTCCACACGCGATGCGAAACAAACAAGGTTCGGGCTTGGGTTGAGATGGACGGTTACCGACAATTTTCTTGGTGGTCTTGCCCCGACTTCTGGCAGAGAATGCTTGACACAACAACCCCCAGCACCCCGTTAAGGATGGGCGCATCAACGCTTGTCAGATATGACCTTACAAACTATAAGTTTATCTTTGTGTTTGAACCCCACCTTTTGCAGGACGGGGCTTGTAAGGAAGGAACGCTTGTCAAGATAATCAACAATGACAGTATAGACCGTGAAGCGTGCATCCACATCCTTTATGGGCTTCCGACATCCATTATCGCACGCATAGAAACCAAGTCCCCTATCAACCCCGAAAAGGTGCGCAAAGCATTAGCCGACAAATTGGGCATCCCCGAAAAACGACTTACAATTGTGTGTGGCTATGGCAGCATCAAAGAGGATGTTCTATCCCATTTTGTGGAGATGTCCGCCCCAGATGAGTGCGTGGATGCGGACAAGGTATTGGAAGCCATCTTGGGTGACATGGGGGTTCTGTAAATGGATGCAAGCAGCGTTGTTGTTGGCGCCATTGGGCTTGTAGTCGGCGTGCTCACAGGGTTTTGGGGCACGGTTGCCACAATAAAAGCAAAGTTGGCGGCGTTAGAGGCAAAACTTGACGCCCTCAAACAGGACAACACGATGCTTGAAAAAAGGCTTGCGCGAATAGAGAAGAAACTTTGGGGGTTGTAGCCATGGCAAAAAGCAAAAAGGCAAAGCCCAAGGTGAAGGCAAGAACAAGGAGCACACGCAAAACCACAAAAGCCGCAACGGCAAAAAAGAGCGGCAAACCACGCAGCAAAGGCGTCGTGTATCAGGTGGTCTTGGCAGATAGGGGCTACGGGAAGGCGAAAGCGTTAATCCAAAAAGAATTCGCATCGCCGCGGGATGTTGTTGAGTGGGTAAGGGCAAATGTGCCTCTAACGGCACATGCCAAAAGGAACCTTAACCGCTACATAACGGATTTGAAGGAAGGCGCCATAACCCACATCCCGGCCGCCGACCCACGCGCCAGAGGCGGCGGCGTTGTGATTGTCACCAAGGTAAGGGAGTGATAGAAGGTATGATGGCAGAACAAGACCCCGATATATTGCGACCCCAACATCTTGGCAGCGGGGATCGGCGACCCTACCCCAAGATGTTGTGGTTTATCGTTTGCGCGACCTGTGTCGTGGTGTTTTGTGTCGGATGCGTGCCCAAAGGTTACATCTTGGTCAAGAAAGAGCACATGCAGGCATTGCGTGATGGCATAGTCTGGTATGTAACCCATAGCCAAGCGTCGGACGAAAAGACCCAACAGGTAGGGCGATACATTATGGAGTTGGCAAACAACCTTGTAGAGGCACAAGGTGGGAGATAGACCATGGGCGCGATTGCCTTATGGTTTGAGCACAACCCGCGTTATGAGTATGTCGCCCTTGATAACTTTTACGCGCAAGGGGAACTTTATCACATGCTGGACATAGAAGTCTGTGACCCTGACGACCCGACTTTGCTGTATAACTTTTTGGTGCGGGAATGGGGATGGGAGTTTGCCTATATGAGTGATGATGAGGCAAAAAGAACCTTCTCCCCCACGGCGCGGAAGGTAAAAGTTGAACTTTTGTCTGAAGACGAATACATGCGTCGGTGGCAAGAAGCGTGTGAGGCATTAAGGGAATAGACATGGAATATCCCTTGGCGCGTGGGGTTCTGTTTGTTCTGTTTGGGCAAGCAGGGGTAAGGTTCCTTGACAAGGTGCGCGACTTGCGCACGGGGAAGGATGTGTCTTGCGTGATGTTTTCGCTTGCTTTGGCTCAAAAAGCCTACCCTGACGCCCTTAAGGCGGTGTTGGCAGACGAACCCTTGTCCAAGCGGATTGTGGAGTTTCCCCTTAACCCTGAATTCTACGCCATAGAGCGCCGCGAAACTATAGACTTGGGGTTGTTGCGTCGCGTCGGACGCGAATGCGACATTGTTAATAAAGCCCAAAAGTCGGGGATACATGCAACCAATATGGGGGGATAAGCCATGCGTCAGGATGTTGATGCT
>Ga0190361_1000592_pt1 | contig 14253 bp, 13 predicted proteins | sample 48721845_MG_FD_161273 | JGI IMG/M metagenome (GOLD analysis project Ga0190361, IMG submission 161273) | Hydrothermal vent microbial mat bacterial communities from Southern Trench, Guaymas Basin, Mexico - 4872-18-4-5_MG | ecosystem: Environmental > Aquatic > Marine > Hydrothermal vents >...
TTACGGAAATGTAGCTGGAGTAATTGGAGGGGGGTTGGGAAGATCAAGAGAAACTCAAGAGACGGTTTTAGAATACTTGAAAAATATAGATATTCCCTTCGTTATCGATGCCGATGCAATTCATGCCATCGCAAAAGAACCCAAAATTTTAGAAAATAAAAAGTTCTTACTTACTCCTCATGGCTATGAATTTTTTGTTTTAACTGGTAAAAAAGTCCCTCTCGATTTGCCATTAGAAGAAAAAGCAAAAATTATCAAAGAAGAAGCTAAAAGATTGAAAACTCCAATTTTATTTAAAGGAAAACCAGATATTATTTCAGACGGAGAAAAAGTTTATTTAAATTACACGGGTTCTCCTTACATGGCTGTTGGAGGCACCGGCGATGTTTTGGCTGGAATTTGTGGGGCTTTGATGGCAAGGAAAGTAGAACCTCTTTTGGCAGCAAAGGCAGCAATTTTTATTAATGGAAAAGCAGGGGAGATAGCTGGAGAAAAATTAAAAGAATCTCTCACAGCTACAGATGTCATTGAGGCAATTCCCCAAGTTATAAAGGAAATATGAAAGAAGAAATTTATGACCTTATCATAATTGGAGCAGGACCTGCAGGGATTACGGCAGCAATTTATGCTAAAAGACAAAGATTAAATCTTCTTTTGATCGCAAAAGAAATTGGAGGACAAATTAATAGAAAAGCAGTAAAAATTGAGAATTTCCCTGGAATTTTGGAGATTTCAGGGAAGGAATTGATAGAGAGATTCCTTTCCCACTTGAAAAAATACGAAATTGAAATGGAAATTGATGAGGTAACAGAGGTTAAAAAGAAAGAAGATTTCTTTTCTGTTAAAACAAAGCAAGATAAAGAATTTCTAGCAAAAACAATTATTGTGGCTTCTGGTGCTACTCCTCGTCCTCTTTCGATTCCAGGAGAAAAAGAATTTTTGGGCAAAGGAGTAAGTTACTGCGTAACTTGCGACGCTCCCTTGTTTAAAGGAAAAAAAGTAGCAGTCATTGGAGGAGGAAACGCAGGTTTCGAAGCAGCCATTTTTTTAGCAAATTTCGCAGAAAAAATCTATATTTTGGAATTTTTTGATAAAGTAAGAGCTGAAAAGGAAAATCAAGAAAAAGCTCAAAGAACGGGGAAAATAGAAGTGATTGCGAATGCTCAGGTTAAAGAAATAAAGGGAGATAATTTTGTAAAATCTTTAATCTATCAAGATAGAATTTCTCAGAATTTAAAAGAACTTTCTGTCGATGGAGTTTTTGTTGAAATTGGAAATATTCCAGCCACATCCTTTGTTAAAGATTTGGTAGATTTTAATAAAAGAAACGAAATCATAGTCGAGTTTGAAACAATGGCTACAAAAACCCCAGGAATTTTTGCAGCCGGAGATTGCAATGCAGGAAGATACAAACAAATAATTACAGCTTGTGGCGAAGGAGCAAAGGCTGCCCTATCTGCTTATGATTATCTACAGCAAAAAAAAGCCAAAGATTGAAAAAATAAGAGCAAGGGAAATTTTAGATTCGAGAGGAAATCCGACTGTTGAAGTAGAATTGGAGACCAATTTTGGTCTTTTTTTAGCTTCTGTTCCCTCCGGAGCTTCAAAAGGAAAATTTGAGGCTTTGGAAATTAGAGATAAAAGAAAAAGATTTTTTGGAAAAGGGGTGAAGAAAGCAGTAAAAAATGTAAACGAAATTATAGCCAAAAAATTGAAAAGAGAAAATCCTACCAATCAAAGAAAAATCGATCAAATCCTAATAGAATTGGATGGCACTGAAAATAAATCAAAATTAGGAGCGAATGCAATTTGTCCTGTCTCAATAGCTGTCTGTAAAGCAGGAGCTAGAGCAAAAAATCTACCTCTTTATCAATACATTTCTTATCTCGCCAATTTCTCATTGAAAAATAAAATAATGCCGCGACCTTCTTTTAACGTCATTAATGGAGGTTTGCATGCTGGCAATGATTTAGATTTTCAAGAATTTATGGTTTGCCCCAAGACAAAGAGTTTTTCTCAAAATTTGAGAATCGGAACCGAAATTTATCATAAGCTAAAAGAAATTTTAAAAAAAACTTTTGGAAAGTTAGCCACTAATTTAGGAGACGAGGGTGGTTTTTCCCCTCCCATCAAAAGACCTGAAAAAGCAATTGAATTAATTTTAAAATCTGCAAAGTTTTTAAATTATCAAAATAAAATTTCAATTTTTTTGGATGTAGCAGCTTCTCATTTTTTTGTTCAAAAAAAATACAAAACAAGTTTTGGTTTTTTTGAGAGAAAAGATTTTCAAGAATATCTTCAAAAATTAATTAAAAAATACCCTCTTGAAGGAATTGAAGATCCCTTTTCAGAGGATGATTTTGAAAGTTGGAAAGAATTTACTGAAAAATATTCAAAAAATATTTTAATCATCGGAGATGATCTTTTGGTGACAAATCCAAAGAGAATTAAAATGGCAAAAGAGAAAAATCTTTGCAACGGTACTATAATAAAAATAAATCAAATTGGAACAGTAACAGAGGCCATTGAGGCTGTAAGATTAGCAAAATCTTTCGGTTTCAAAATTATGGTTTCTCATAGATCGGGAGAAACTACAGATGATTTCGTCGCTGATTTTGCAGTAGGGATATTTTCAGATTTTGTTAAATTTGGAGCTCCAGCTAGAGGAGAAAGAGTCGTAAAGTACAATAGGCTTTTAAAAATTGAGGAAAAAATAAAATGTCAAAAATAATTTTAATTGTAATTGACGGATTGGCAGATGAACCCATTCCTCAGTTTAAAGGTAAAACGCCTTTGGAGGTAGCTAAAACTCCAAATTTAGATTTTTTGGCTAAAAACGGAATTTGTGGTCAAGTTATTCCATGGATTGAAAAAGGAAAATTACCTACTTCAGAAGATACTCATTTGGCAATTTTTGGATACGATCCTAAAAAATCAAATCCCGGGAGAGGGGTTCTAGAAGCTTTAGGTATCAATTTCAAATTGAGAAAGAATGACATTTGTTTTAGAGGGAATTTTGCAACAGTCGATGATGACCTAACAATAATCGATAGGAGGGCAGGGAGGATTGAAAAAACTGAAAATTTGATTTCTGCACTAAACAAAATTAAAGTTAAGGGAGCGAAAGTTATCGTTAAGAAATCTTTTGGACACAGAATCGTTTTGGTTTTGAGAGGGAAAAATCTTTCAGAGAAAGTTACCAAAAACGATCCCAAAAAAGTAGGAGTCAAAGTTTTGAGAATTTTGCCGAAGATAAAAAATGCCAAAAGAACGGTTCAAATCTTGAATCAGTTTCTTGAAAAAGCAAGATTTATTTTAAAAAATCATCCTCAAAACAAAAAAAGAATTAAAGAAGGAAAATTACCCGCAAATTTTATTTTACTTAGAGGCGCAGGGAAATTTAGGAAAGTTAAGAGTTTTAAAGAAAAATATAAATTGAGAACAGCTTTTATTGCGGGCGGTGTTCTTTACAAAGGAATTGGAAAATATCTAAAGATGAAGGAAATAAAAGTTAGAGGGGCTAATGGAATGAAAAATACTAATCTCAAAGGAAAGATTTTAGCTTTGAAAAAAAACATTAGAAAATTTGATTTTATCTTTTTACATATTAAGGCAACTGATACTTTTGCAGAAGATGGAGATTTTTTAGGAAAGAAGAATTTTATAGAGAAAATTGATAGAAACTTAAAACCAATTTTGAAACTAAAGGATGTTTTAATTGTAATTACCGGAGACCACCCCACTTCTTCTTTAAAAAAGAGCCATGCTTTTGGGAAAAATCCAGTTTTAATTTTTGGCAACGGAAAAGATAAAGTGGAAAAATTTTCTGAAAAAAATTGCCAAAAAGGGGATCTTGGGACTCTTTCTCAAATGGATCTTTTAAGAAAAATTTTTGAAATTGACAAAAAAATTTGAAAGAAATACAATGAAATCTATGGTTAATAAAATAGAAAAGGTTCAAAAGAGAGATGGAACGATAGTTCCTTTTGAACAAGAAAGAATTACAGATGCAATTTTTAAAGCATTAACGATCACTGGAGAAGGAGAAAAGAAAAAAGCAAAAAGGCTTTCAGATAGAGTAGTTAGAATTTTAAACAGAAGATTCAAAAAAGGAGAAATTCCCAACATTGAGCAAATTCAAGATATTGTCGAAGAAGTTCTAATTTTAGAGGGCCTTGTTAAAACTGCTAAGGCCTATATTTTATATAGAGAGCAAAGAAGAAGGATAAGAGAAGCTATCAAATATTCAGAGGAAGCAGTCGATAGATTGGACCAGTATCTAGAAAAATTAGATTGGGAAGTTCAAGAAAACGCTAACATGGCTTTTTCTCTGCAAGGTTTGAACCATTATGCCACAGCCTACATAATCAAGAAATACTGGTTAAACAAAATTTACCCAAAAGAAATTAGAGAAGCTTACGAAAGCGGAGATTTCCATATTCACAATCTTGATACTTTAGGACCTTATTGCGTTGGTTGGGATCTTTACGATCTTTTAACTAAAGGATTTCAAGGAGTTCCGGGAAAAGTAGAATCAAAACCTCCCAAACATTTCAGAGCTGCTTTAGGACAAGTAGTCAACTTTCTTTATACATTGCAAGGAGAGGCTGCGGGTGCGGTTTCCTTTTCCAATTTCGATACTCTTTTAGCTCCATTCATTAGATATGACAATTTAAACTATCAACAGGTAAAGCAGGCTTTACAAGAATTTCTATTTAATATGGCAATTCCAACAAGAGTGGGATTTCAGTGTCCCTTTACTAATATCACTTTGGATTTGAGGCCTTCTCCGGTTTTTGCAAAACAGCCTGTAATCTTGGGAGGGAAGCCCCAAGAAGAAATTTATGAGGAATTTGCTGAAGAAATGAAAATTTTTGATAAAGCTCTTTACGAGGTTTACATGGAGGGGGATGCAAAAGGAAGACCTTTTCATTTTCCGATTCCAACAATAAATATCACTAAAGATTTTCCATGGGAAGAGCCGGCTTTTAATGGAATTTTTGAAGCTTCCGCAAAATATGGAACAAATTATTTTGCAAATTATATCAATTCTGATATGAAACCTGAAGATGCAAGATCAATGTGCTGTAGGTTACGTCTTGACTTGAGAGAACTTTATAATCGAGGAGGAGGGGGGCTTTTTGGATCAGGATCTAAAACAGGTTCAATCGGAGTGGTGACAATCAATTTACCTCGTATTGGTTATTTATCAAAAACAAAGAAAGAATTTTTTGAGAGATTAGCAAAAGTTATGGACCTGGCCAAGAATTCTCTAGAGATTAAAAGAAAAGTTTTGGAAAATTATATTGAAAAGGGACTTTATCCATATTCAAGATTTTATTTGCAAGATATAAAGAAAATGAGAGGAAAGTACTGGGCAAATCACTTTTCAACTATAGGTTTGGTAGGGATGAATGAATGCCTCTTAAATTTTATGGGAGAAAATATCGCTTCCAAAAGAGGAAGGAAATTTGCCCTAGAAGTTTTAGATTTTATGAGAGAAAGATTAGTTAAGTATCAAGAAGAAACTGGAGACATTTTCAATCTTGAAGCTACTCCTGCTGAATCAACTGCTTTCAGGTTAGCTTTAAAAGATAAAGAAAAATATCCTGACATTATTACAGCAGGGACAAAAAAAGTTCCTTATTACACAAATTCTTCCCAGCTTCCTGTAAATTATACAGATGATATTTTTGAAGCTTTGAAATTGCAAGAAGAACTTCAATGCAAATACACTGGGGGAACTGTCTTGCATATTTTCTTGGGGGAGAGAATGCAGAGCGGAGAAGGAGTGAAGAGATTAGTGAAAAAGGTTTTTGAGAATTTCAAACTTCCTTATATTACCATCACTCCAACCTTTTCAATTTGCCCTGTCCATGGTTATATTGCTGGAGAACACTTTTTCTGTCCGAAATGTACTATAAAACAACCTTGCGAAGTTTATTCAAGAATCGTAGGATACTACAGACCAGTTCAACAATGGAATTTGGGAAAACAGCAAGAATTCAAACAAAGGAAAGAATTTAAAATTAAAGAAAGTACGTTGGCTAAATGATTATAGCCGGTCTTCAAAAACAGAGTCTGATTGAGTATCCTGGCAGAATTTCTGCCATCATTTTTTTGGCAGGTTGTAATTTAAGATGCCAGTTTTGTTATGTCCCTCATTTAGTTTTGCCAGAGGAGATAAAAAAGATAAAACCTATTTCAGAGAATAAAATTTTTTCTTTTTTGAAAGAAAGAAAAGGATTTTTAGAAGCAGTATCGATTTCAGGAGGAGAACCAACCTTAAACCCTCAACTTCCAAAATTCATTGAAAAAATAAAGAATTTGAAATATTTAGTGGAGTTGGAAACTAACGGTACCAATCCGAAAATGTTGAAAGAATTGATCGATAAAAGATTGGTAGATTATGTAGCAATGGATATAAAACATCAATTAGTTTTTGAAAAATACAATGAAATTACTGGGAAAGTTTTGACAAAAAAAACTTTTAAGAGTATAAAAGAATCTATTGGGATTTTACTTGAGGGAAAAGTAGATTATGAATTCAGGACAACAATAATGAAAGAATTTCACACAAAAGAAGATATTTTAGAAATTTGCAAAGCAATTAGAAAAGCTAAAGTTTATTTTTTACAAAACTACCAAAAAAATAGCACAATTTCTGGAAAGGTTTTTACTCCATTTAAAGAAGAAGAAATTTTAGAAATTGTAAAAGAAGGTCAAAAATTCGCAAACATTAAATTCAGAAAATATCTATGAGAAACATAGTCATTGAAAAAGGAAATCATTTAGCTATTGAAGAAAGAGAAGTAGAAATTGTAGAAAGAAAGGGACTCGGGCATCCAGATACTATTTGCGATCTTGCAGCTGAAGCTGTTTCTCAAGAATTGAGTAAATATTATTTAAAGAGATTTGGCAAAGTTTTACACCACAATTTAGACAAGGGAGTTTTAATCGCAGGAAGGTCAAAACCAAAATTTGGAGGAGGAAAGATTTTAGAGCCAATAAAAATTATTATTGCTGGAAGAGCAACAGATAGGGTTGGCAATTTTAAAATTCCAGTAAGAAAAATTTGTGAAAAAGCCCTTAAAAATAAATTAAAAGAGATTTTAAATTCTTCAATTTTTTTAAAAAAGAATTTTAAAATTTCAGTTTTCTTTAAACCGGGAGCAGCTAATTTACAAGAAGTTTTTGAAAGGTCAAAGGAAATTCCCTTAGCAAACGATACTTCCTTTGGAGTAGGGCATGGACCATACTCAAGAGCAGAAAAATTAACTTTATCAGTGGCTAACCTCTTAAATTCTAAAAGATTTATTGAAAAATTTCCCTTTGTGGGAAGAGATGTAAAAGTAATGACTTTGAGAGAAAAAGATAATATTTTTGTAACCTTTACTATTTCCTACATTGATCGCTATATTAAAAATCCAAAAGAGTATTTTGCAAAGAAAGAAAAAATTAAAAAAATTGTTGAAAATTTCATAAGAAGAAATTACAATTTTAAAAAGTTGAAAATTTTCCACAATACTTTGGATAATCCTCAAGCAAAAGATGAAAGGGAAATTTATCTTACAGTTATAGGACTCTCAGCAGAACAAGGAGACGATGGACAGGTGGGAAGAGGAAACAGAGTTTCAGGATTGATTACTCCTTGTAGGGAAATGTCTTTGGAGGCAGCAGCCGGAAAAAACATTAATCATCCAGGAAAGTTATATCAAATCTTAGCTCATTTGATAGCTCAAAAGATTGGAAAAATTAGAGGAGTGAGAGAATGCTCAGTTCGACTTTTGAGTCAAATTGGAAAACCTTTAGACCAACCTCAAGTGGCTTCAGTCAAAATAATCGCAAAAAACTTCACTTTTGTTAAAGATAAAGCCTTCAAAATCGTAGATCAAACTTTTGAAAACTTAACAAAAATTCAATTAGAAATTGTAAAAGGTAAATATCCAATTTGTTAAAAATGGAAGATTGGTTAAAAGAAATTCAAAAAAGGACAGAAAGAGTTCCGGTCTTGGGAGGACATACCAAAAAGTGGGGAAAAATTTCTTTCGATGATTTAATATTTGTACCAGCTCAACTATCGAAAAGACCGGTAGATTATTACAAAGAAGAGATTTCTTCAAAGACGATAGTTGGGAGATTTTGTAAAAAGCCAATTGAATTGGAAACTCCGATAATAATTTCTGCAATGTCCTTTGGTTCTCTTTCAAAAGAAGCGAAAATTGCTTTAGCAAGGGGAGCTAAAATGGCTGGAACAATGACTAATACAGGTGAAGGAGGAATGCTTCCAGAGGAAAGAGAAAATGCAAAATATTTGATAATTCAGTATTCAACTGCAAGATTCGGGATCACAGAGGAGGTATTAAAAAAAGCAGATGCTATAGAAATTAAGATTGGACAAGGAGCAAAACCAGGGCAGGGAGGGCTTTTACCAGGCGAAAAAGTAACAGAAGAAATTGCAAAAGTTAGAAACGTGCCTCCTCGAAAAGATGTTCATTCTCCGGCTTATCATCCAGATATAAAAAGTGTTGAGGATTTAAAAGAAAAAATAGAATGGTTGAGAGAAATAACAGGGGGGGTTCCAATTATTATTAAATTAGCTGCAGGAAATGTAGAAGAAGATGTGGAATTTGCAGTAAAAGCCAATCCTGACATTATTGCCATTGATGGAATGGAGGGGGCTACAGGGGCTGCACCAGAAGTGATGCAAGATGAAGTTGGTATTCCAACTTTAGCAGCCTTAGTCAGAGCCAGAGAAACTTTAGATAAATTGGGAGCTAAACAAGAACTTTGGATTGGAGGAGGATTAAGAAAAGGAGGAGATGTTGCTAAAGCTTTGGCTTTAGGAGCAGATGCAGTTTTTATGGCAACCTCAATGCTTGTAGCTATGGGTTGTATTTATTGTAGATTGTGCCATCTTGGGAAATGTCCTGTTGGTTTGACAACTCAAGATGAGCAATTTAGACAGAGATTAGAAATAGATGAGGCAGCAAAAAAGGTAGCAAGTTTTATTAAAAATTGTACAGAAGAAGTAAAAATGATTGCTGGAGCCTGTGGAGAAAAGGACATTCACGATTTAAAAAAAGATCATTTGAGAGCCTTAACTTTAGAAATGTCAAAAATTGCAAAGGTCAAATTTATTGGAGAATAAAAATATGAAACCAAAAGTAAACAAAGAAAGATGTATAGGTTGTGGATTTTGTGCTTCAGTTTGTCCTGATGTTTTTGAGTTGGGAGAAGATGGAAAGTCCCGTGTTAAAGAAGGCGCAGACTTTGAAAAAAATAAAGAATGTATTATTCAAGCTAAAGAAGGATGTCCTGGAGGAGCGATCGAAGTTGAAGGTTAGAACTTGACAATAATTACCAAGAAGAATAAAATAAAACCGACCAAACTGGTCGGTTTTAATATGAAAATATCTAAAAAAACTCAATACGGTTTGAGGGCAATGGTTTATTTAGCAAAGCAAGAAGGGAAAATTTGTTCTTTGAGGGAGATTTCAAAAAAAGAGAAAATTCCTTTAAATTTTTTAGAAAAGATTTTCTCAAAACTGGAAAAGAAAAATTTAGTTGAAGCAAAAAAAGGGAAAAAAGGAGGTTATTTTTTAGCCAAAAAACCAGAAAGAATAAAAATAGGAGAAATCATTGATGTTTTAGAAGGAGAGAAACCTTTGGTTGAATGTTTAAGATCTTTCTGTCCTAGAGAAAAAAAATGTTTAGCGAAAAATTTTTGGAAAAGGTTAAACAAAATCATTAACTCTGCATTAAATTCAATAACCTTATCTGATTTACTCAAATAATATGAAAAAAACAAAGAAAAAAGTTTATTTAGATTATGCAGCAACAACTCCTGTTGATCCTAGAGTTTTGAAAGCAATGAAACCTTATTTTACTGAAAAATTTGGAAATACAATGTCTCTTCATTCTTTCGGCCAGGAAGCAAAACAAGCTCTTGAAGAAAGCAGAGAAACAGTAGCTGATTTGATGGGAGCTAATCCTCAAGAAATTATTTTTACTTCTTCTGCCACAGAAAGCAACAATTTAGCTTTAAAAGGAATCGCTTTCGCAAATAAAGGGAGAAAAAAACACATTATTATTTCTTCTATCGAACATCATTGCATTATGGAAACAGCCAAATGGTTAGAAACTCAAGGATTTAGGGTAACCAAATTAAAAGTTGATAAATACGGTCTTGTAGATCCTGAAGATGTAAAGAAAGCTATAAAAAAAGACACAATTTTAGTTTCGGTAATGCACGCTAACAATGAAATCGGGACAATAGAACCAATAGAAAAAATTGGGAAAATCTGTAGAGAAAGAGAAGTTTTGTTCCATACAGATGCTGCTCAATCTTTTGGAAAAATTCCAATTGACGTCAAAAAAATGAACGTTGATTTAATGACAGTTTCTTCTCACAAAATGTACGGTCCGAAGGGAGCTGCTGCTTTGTTTATTAGAAAAGGAATAAAAATCACCCCCTTATTACACGGTGGAGGACACGAAAGAGGTTTGAGATCTTCGACTGTTAATGTGGTAGCCATTGTAGGCTTTGCAAAGGCTTGCAAAATTTGTAAAGAAGAAATGAAAAAAGAAGCTCAGAGATTAACAAGACTGAGAGATAAATTAATAGAAGGGGTTTTAGAAAAAATTCCCAAATCTTATTTGAATGGTCACCCCAAGAAGAGATTACCAAACAATGCTAATTTTTCTTTTGATTTTGTTGAGGGTGAATCGCTCGTAATTCAATTGGATTTACTAGGAATTTCAGCCTCCACAGGTTCTGCTTGCTCTACTGAAAAATTAGAACCTAGCCACGTTCTTTTGGCAATTGGTTTACCACCTCAAAGAGCTCATGGTTCTTTGAGGTTAAGCTTGGGTCGTTGGACAACAAAAGATGATATAGATTATGTTTTAAAAATTTTACCAAAAGTTGTTGAAAAACTGAGAAAGATTTCACCATTTAAATTATGAAGAAAATAGGAATTTACACAGAAAAAGTTATCGAACATTTTAAAAACCCCCATAATATAGGAAAAATGAAAAATCCTGATGGGATAGGGAAAGTGGGAAATATTGTTTGTGGAGATGTAATGTGGCTTTATATTAAAGTTGGCAAAAATAAAGAAGGGAAAGAAATTATAAAAGATGTAAAATTTGAAACTTTCGGTTGCGTGGCTGCAATTGCTACAAGTAGTGTCTTAACGGATTTAGTAAAGGGAAAAACTTTAGAAGAAGCTTTAGAGTTCGATCGTCAAAAGATTGTTGAGAAATTGGGAGGACTTCCTCCAATTAAAATTCATTGTTCAGTTTTGGCAGTCGATGCCCTTTATGCAGCAATTTACGATTACTTCAAAAAGAAAAAAAGAAAAATTCCAGAAAAGTTATTAAAAGCTCACAAAAGAATAGAAAAAGAGAAAAAAGAAATTGAAAAAAGATATAAAGAATGGACAAGAATAGTAGAAAAAATGAAAAAGTAGTGATAGCAATGTCAGGAGGGATAGATTCTTCAGTAGCTGCTGCTCTTTTAAAGAGAGCGGGTTTTAATGTAATTTCAGTTTTTATGAAATTTTGGTCAGAACCAGAGAAAAATGGACTTGTCGGAGCCTCAAACAGATGTTGTTCTCCAGAGGCTGAAATTAGAGCGAGAAAAGTAGCTAAGATTTTGAAAATTCCCTTTTACGTTTTTAATTTTTCAAAAGAATTCAAGAAAAGAATCGTTGATTATTTTCTAGAAGGATATAAAAAAGGGATTACTCCAAACCCCTGCGTTGTTTGCAATAAAGAAATCAAATTTGGAATTTTATTAGAAAAAATTTTAAAGTTAGATGCGAATTTTTTGGCTACAGGTCATTATGTAAGAAAAGTTCAAGATCCAAAATCCAAAATTCAAAAATTATTAAGGGCAAAAGATAAAAATAAAGATCAATCATATTTTTTGTGGATGTTAAATCAAAATCAACTAAAAAGAATTTTATTTCCGATAGGAAATTATACAAGGAAAGAAGTTGAAAATCTGGCAAAAAAATTTAAATTACCTGTTTTGAGAGCAAGAAAATCAGTTGAAATTTGCTTTGTTGAGACGACAATTAATGATTTTTTAAAAAAGTATCTCAAAGAAAAGCCAGGAAAGATTGTTGACAAAAAAGGAAAAATTTTAGGAGAGCACAAGGGACTTTGGTTTTACACGATCGGGCAAAGAAAGGGAATAAAACTTTCGGGGGGTCCTTATTGGGTTTTAGATAAAGATTTGAAAAAGAATCTCTTAATTGTTACTAAAAATGAGAAGGATTTATATAAAAAAGAACTGATTTGTAAAAACGTAAATTGGATTTCGGGCATTGAACCTACCTTACCCTTAAAAGTCAAGGCTAAAATTCGTTACCGCCACAAACCAGCTTTAGCTATTATTAATAGAACTTCAAAGCCCAAAGTTTATAGTTTAAAGTTTAAAGTAGCCCAAAGAGCAATTACCCCTGGCCAATCTGTCGTATTTTATAAGGGAGAAAGGGTTTTAGGAGGAGGAATTATTTTCAAATGAGAAAGAGAAAAAGAGCCATTTTGTTATTTTCTGGAGGATTAGATTCTATTTTGGCAGCAAAAATTTTAGAGAGAGAAAAAATTGAAATTTTAGCTTTGAATTTTAAAAGTTGCTTTTTCTCTGCAAAAAATGCAAAAAAAGCTGCTAAGGAATTAAAAATTCCTTTAAAAATAATGGATATTTCAAGAGATCTTTTTAAAATTTTAAAAAAACCAAAATATGGTTTTGGTTCTCAAATGAATCCTTGCTTAGATTGTCGCATTTTAATGTTAAAGAAAGCAAAAAAATTAATGGAAAAAGAAAAATTCGATTTTGTCGCTACAGGTGAAGTTTTGGGAGAGAGACCTTTTTCTCAAAATAAAAGGGCTCTAAAAATAGTAGAGAAAGAATCTTCTTTGGAAGGATATTTGCTAAGGCCACTTTCAGCTAAATTATTAAAACCCACGCTTGTAGAAATTAAAGGTTGGGTAAAAAGAGAAAATCTTTTTTCTATTTCTGGAAGAAGGAGAAAAAAACAAATTGAATTGGCAAAAAAATTCAAAATTAAATTTTATCCTACACCTTCTGGTGGTTGTCTTTTAACAGATCCTTTCTTTACCAAGAGATTGAAAAAATTAATGGAAAAATGCCCAAATTTTAAAAAAAATGACGTAGAATTGCTCAAAGTCGGAAGGCATTTTTGGAAAGGAAAAGTTAAAATAATAGTTGGGAGAAACGAAAAAGAAAACTTAAAAATTAAAAAATTAGCAAAAAAAGGAGACATATTAGTAGAAATTAAAAATTATCCAGGTCCTACTACCCTTTTGAGAAGTTATGGTGGAAAAATTAAAGAAAAATTTTTAAAAGAAGCTAAAAAACTCACAAAGTATTATTCGACTAAAGCCAGAAATAAAAAAGACGTTAAATTTGAAATTTCAAAAAAATGAAAATTGAAGGGACAAAAATTTTAAAGTGTAGAATTTGCCAAAAAATAAAAGAAGGTGTTCATTTGAAAAGTTACAATTTGAAAATATGTTTTGATTGTTTTTTGAAATTTTTAGAAAAAAGAACTCAGCAAACGATAGAAAAATTTAAGATGTTCAAAAGGGAAGATAAAATAGCTGTAGCCATTTCTGGGGGAAAAGATTCCATGGCCCTATCTAAAATTTTGAAAAATTTAGGATACAAAATTTTTCTTTTCCATGTTAACTGCCAAATAAAAGAGAAAGATTATTCAAAAAAGAGTCAAGAAGCTGTTGAAGAATTTGCCAAAAGAGAAAATTTACCACTAAAAATTATCGATTTGAAAAAAGAAATAGGTGTTGACTTGAAATTAGCTGCCAAAGTTGCCAAGAAAGAAATTTGTGCTGTTTGTGGAATGGCAAAAAGATATCTTTTAAATAGGGAAACTAAAGATAAAGATTTTGATGTTATAGCTACAGGCCATACGATAGATGATGAAGCAGCTTCCCTTTTGGCTTCTTTGATTTTTTGGAAGGATTATTTGAAAAGACAATTTCCTGTTTTAAAAGAAGAAAAAACTTTAAAAAAAAGAGTAAAACCTTTAACTTTTTGTTTTGAAAAAGAAACAAAACTTTATTGCCAAATTTTAAATTTGCCTTACCAGAAAGATCCTTGTCCTTTAAGAGGGGGAACTTATGTTTTTTTCAAAAAAATGATAGAGAATTTGGAAAATGAAATGCCTTCTGCTACTTTGAATTTTTACAAGGGATTTTTAA
>Ga0190361_1000593_pt1 | contig 14244 bp, 9 predicted proteins | sample 48721845_MG_FD_161273 | JGI IMG/M metagenome (GOLD analysis project Ga0190361, IMG submission 161273) | Hydrothermal vent microbial mat bacterial communities from Southern Trench, Guaymas Basin, Mexico - 4872-18-4-5_MG | ecosystem: Environmental > Aquatic > Marine > Hydrothermal vents > Microbial...
GATTTGTCAACGCTTCAGCAGCATAAAAAAGGCTGGTTCTATGTGCAGGATGAGTCGGCGATGTGGGTTGTGGATGCGCTGGGGCTGACTGCGGGGATAAAGGTTCTGGACGCCTGCGCAGCACCGGGCGGGAAAGCCACCGCCATCGCTGAATGGACGCGCAACCAGGCTCTTGTCGTTGCCGTAGATGACGACATCAAGCGCCACAGAAGGACATATGAAAATGCCAAGCGTCTTGGGGCGGATGTGCTTGTGGTATGTGGGGATGCAAGACGCGCCGCCGACACCTTCTCCTGCCAGTTTGACCGCGTCCTCCTTGATGTTCCTTGCTCCAATACAGGGGTGCTGCGCCGCCGCGTTGAAGCCCGCTACCGCGCCACGAAAGAGCATATTGACAAACTGGTCCAACTGCAGCGCCAACTTATGGAAGGCGTTGCCCCGCTGGTCGCCCCAGGCGGTGTTTTGCTTTACGCCACCTGTTCCATACTGAAGCAGGAAAATGATGAGAATGTGGAGTGGTTTCTGGCAAACCACAGCGAGTTCTATCTGCGGCGTAGACGGCTCGCTCTGCCGCAACTGCGGGGACCTGACGGCTTTTTTTACGCCCAACTTGTGCGGAAGCGGAGATGATGCTGCTTTTTTGTGCTGCAAAGCAGAACCGCAACTCAGTCCGCGCACTTCTGTGTGCGCTTGAGGCGGCGATGGCGGAAGGGCACCTCCCCACAAAATTGCCCGTCAAAATTGCGCGCTCACACAAAGCAGCCATTGAGATGCTCAACAGCGGTGATGTGCTGTTTCTGTCTGTGATGAGCAGCCAGAGGGATGAGGGGGTGTTTGTGGCGAGTGAGGCACGCGGTAGGGGCGCCTTTGTTGTTGCTGGAGGTCCTGACCCATCGGCGTTGCCGCAGCAGTGGCTTGCGTTTGTGGATGCGGTCTGTGTGGGGGAGGGAGAGGTTGGGATGAAGCGGTTTGCTGTAGCGTTGCTTGAGGGGAGAAAGCCGCTTGAGGCGGCGCAGGACGCGGGTTTTGCCACAACCGCTTCCGCACCCAAAACCCACCGCACCGATATAAGAAGAGTTCCTCCAATTGCGCTTCGTTTCGGCGTGTTTGGTGCTATTGAGTTGACACGCTCCTGCCCCAACGCTTGTGCTTTTTGCCAAACGCCGAGACTGTTTGGTCCGCCGCGGCACAGACCGCTTGCCTCGGTGCTTGAGGCGTGCAACCAGATGTTTGCCCGCAACATGCGCGATTTGCGCTTCATAGCCCCCAATGCACTGGGGTATCCCCACTGGCGTCAGTTGCTTGAGGCGCTCCAACCCTTGCGCCAGAAAGGTGCACGCGTCTTCTTCGGCTCCTTCCCATCAGAAGTTCGCCCTGAATCACTGACGCCTGAGAACATCAAAATCCTGAAACGGTGCTGCGATAACACCCGCCTCGTTGTTGGAGTCCAAAGCGGCTCAGACGCGACGCTTAAGCGCCTGCGACGAGGGCATACGGTGGCGGACGCAGAGGCGGGGATTTGTTATGCGCTTGAGGCGGGCTTTGCCGTTGAAGCCGACTTCATATTCGGCTTCCCAGAGGAGGTTGAGCCTGAGGAGGAGTTGGAGCGCTCGTTGTGGTTTGCGGAGCGTCTGGCAGAATCAGGTGTAAAAATCCACGCTCACTGGTTCCTGCCCCTTCCTGGAACGGATATGTCGGGGATGCGTCCCAGCCGTCCGCCGGAAGGGGTGGAAAGGCGCCTGCAGCGACTTCTTGGGCGTGCGGGAACAGGTAAGTGGCGCACGCAACGCCGCCTCGCCGAAAAACTCCTCAATTCCTCCACTCAATTTTTACACTTAACAGGTTGACAAAAGTAACGATATTAGGTATGTTGAAACTGCACACTGAGTTTGGTGGAGGGTTTGCAGTGAAAGCGTTTAGGGTTTTGTTTGTTGGTCTTTTGGTGTCGGCGGTGTTGACTTCGTGCAGTTGCGGCGGGCACAAGCGCAAAAAGCACAAAACCAGAACAGGTGACTTGACGGTAACAGGGCTGAATTTGGGTAATCAGACCGTCTCTCCGGGCACGCAGGATGTGCCGATTCTGTGGTTCCAGATGCAGACCAACCAGGCGATAGTGGTGGTTCAGTCCATAACATTCAAGGCGGACGGGACGGGTGACGACGCCGCACATGTTGACAATGTGGAGTTGTGGTTGGACGCCAACAATAACGGTCAAGCCGACGCCGGCGACACCGTCCTCGGGTCTGGCACCTACGCCGCCGACAACGGCACCGTAACCATCTCTTGCAACAGGATGATTTTCTCAAACACCACAGAATCCTGGCTGCTGACATATGATTTCAACGCAAGCGCAAGCGGCACCTTCACCGCGTCCATCCAGAATGTGGAGACCGATGTAAAAGCGACAGTTGGTGGTAATGCAACCCAGCCGTCAGGCGGCACCATAACAGGTGCCACTATAACCATATCCGCCGGTGACCTTACCGTCACCGTCGGTCCCAACCCACCATCAGACTCCACAGTCAACCCAGGCTCTACCAATGTGCCTGTTTTGCAGTTCACCCTCACCGCCGGTTCCCAGGATGTGACCGTTGTCAGTGTTAAGATTAAGGCGAGCGGCACAGGTGACGACGCAGCCGACATAAGCGCTGTTCACCTCTATCACGACGCCAACGAAAACGGTCTCTATGACTCAGGTGAAACAGAAATCGCAAACGGCACATATTCAGCCGATGATGGTGAACTCACCTTCACCTGTAACCGCACCATATCCGCCAATTCCTCTGAAACCTGGCTTGTTACATATGATTTCAACGCAAGCGCAAGCGGCACCTACACCGCCTCCATCCAGGACATAACAACCGATGTGGTGGCAACGGTGGGGGGCAACCCGATAACCCCAGGTGGGACAAGTCCTATAAATGGCGCTACCATCACTGTGTCTCCTGCTCAATTCACCGTTGAAGCAGGTCCCGCTATGCCCGCTAATCAGACCATCCCGCCAGACCAGAAAAATGTTCCTATACTGCAGGTCAAACTCTCCGTTCCTTCTGGTGCTTCAAGCGATATCACCGTTATCTCAGTTACCTTCACCGCAAGCGGTTCAGGCGATGACAAAAACCACATTGACGCGGTCAAACTCTACCTTGATGCCAACGAAAACGGGCAGTTAGACGCAGGCGAAACCCAGATTGACACGGACAAACAATACTCCGCCGATGACGGAACCGTCACATTCAGTGTGAACCGCACGATTTCGGTCGGCTCTTACGAGGTTTATCTGCTTGTTTACGATTTTAACGCAAGCGCTGATGGCACATTCAAAGCATCCATCGCCGACATAACCACCGATGTGGTGGCGCAGGATTCCGGCGGCAACTCCGTTACTCCAGCAGGTGTCAGCCCCATTGACGGTGCCACAATCACTGTTTCAACCGCCGGTCCTGTGGTGCTTTCTGCTGAGTTGAAGGAGGATTCAGCAACCCAGAACGGTCAGGGCGATGCGGGCGAGACCGTTGTCGTCACCTTTGACAAAGATGTGGTGGTGAACGGTTCTCCTGACCCGAACGCGGTCTTCAATCTGCCCGTTACAAACGACAGTTTCGGCACAGGTGCCACACTTGCCGCAGGACCCAACTCCAATCAGGTCACCATCACACTGGGTTCAGGCTGTGTCATTACCGCAACAGGACTGTTTGACCCCGCAAATACAAACGCCGGCGACCCAAGCGGGATAGATATATCCAACACTATGCCGAATGATGCGATTGAGGATGCCGCGGGTCTGGATGCCAAACCCTCAAATCCTGTTGACATTACCTGTCCTTATATTCCGGGACAGACCGTTACGGGGTTTGCAATAAACGCGCTTGACCCGCTCGGGCAGCAGTGGGGCAATGTGGTGGTGCAGTACATCGTTGCCTGCGATAATGCGAGCACCAATTTAAGCGTGACGGTGGAGTATTACGATGGCAGTCAGTGGAAGACGGCGACAAGCGCGGCAGGTTCCGACCCTCTCACAAACTTCAACGCAAGCGAGAAAGGTGATTTGCGCATCTTCGTCTGGGATTCTTATGCCGATATGCCGAATGCGGGCGAGACGAGCGACTACGACAAAGTGATGCTGCGTTTCACTGTCACCGACGGCACAGACAGTCAGCAGGACACAGCGGAGGTGATGCTTGACAACAAGCCGCAGGTGATATGCGGTCCTGACCAGGTGGTGAATGTGGGTGAGTTGGTCTATGTTGATGCGGGGCGTAGTATTGACCCTGCCGGCGCCGCGCTCACCTACACATTCACGCTGACGAGCCAGCCGTCAGGTTCTGCGGCAACGCTGACGACTGTAGACTATCTGACCTCATTCACAGCGGATGTTGCAGGCGATTACGAGATTGAGGTGCGTGTTGAGGCAGGCGGTCGCACATCTGACCCGCTGACCGTTAAAATCACCGCCGTGGAAAACAAAAATGTCGCCGGCAAACTCCATCTCGGTAACCTAAACGGCACACTGCCAGACGATGCCCAGCCACAAGAATTGACCCTTAACACTTCTGATGGAATCGGCTACTATACGATGCAATTCAACGCTCTCGGCTACATAGACCTTACCACCACCCCCGCCCCTTCCATATACAGCACCCCGACATCTGGAGGGTTGGGGGTCAACTACGGAGGTAATGTTGTTTATCTTTTCCCAAGCGATGTCTACTTTGACGCAACATCCGCCATCGCGGTGTTCCCGACTTTTGGCAATTCCAGCGCTACAAACGAAAGTTTGATAGTATTTTGGGCTGTCTCCGGAGTTCCTCCCACTATTGCGAACGCATCGGTGGGGGGATTAGTATTTAATGGGACGGGAGCGATGTCGTTTGGTGTCCACGGTTTTACACGCCAATGGACAGGCGACAATGGAACTGTAAACAACACGGTTGGATATGTCGGGTCAAACTTTACACTTCAGGAGTATGGTAGTATTGACACAACCAACGCAAATAATGCGAGTAAATTGCTCTCTTTCGCTGAGCAGACAACTCACATTGGAAGGCGGGTCTCCTGCGAGACGCAAGACCACGGGAACGGCTTAAACGCATGGGTCTGTGTGCAGAACACGCCGCAGAACGGGGTCGCTATATTCAACATTGATAGCGTGGGAGAGGGTCCTGTTCCTGGAACTAATCCGCCACAGTATAACACAGGCTTGAACACAATAACTTCTTTCACCTGGGCGCAGGGATGGGACACAGACGACATTCCAGAAGACATCTGGGTTGACAACGCAAACGGCAAGGTGTGGGTGGTGTTCCAGCGGTCAGGTGAGAACGGCGGTGTTTGTGTGATAGACTGCGCGAGCCAGACGGTGGATTTGCGTTATCAGATACCGCTTGCGACGGACGATGCCGCGCCGTGGCGACTCCTTGCCCTACAAAGCGACAATGTCCTGCTTGCCACCGACAACGACCACGACAGGGTATTTGTGCTCCGTGTTGACGATTGGGCAAACCCTGCAAGTGTTTCGCTTGATTACGCCATTAAAGTGAGCAAACCGTATGATTTGGAGTATGACACTCCGCGCAGCAGGGTGCTTGTCACAAGCCCTGACAACTCCGATATATACGCTTTGACGGGACCTTGGTCACCCGATATTGATGTGGTTACAAGCGCAGACACGATATCGTCGTTTGCGGTGGCGCATCATCCACGCAAAGCCGAGATTTACCTTGTCTATTGCGAGGGCACAGGCGCCAACTCGGCTATCAAGTTCACCAAATCTACAGACGGTGGTCTCACCTGGAGCAGCCCTGTTGAGTTGAGCCAGGGACCGTTTACATATGTGAGCGACCCTGACATCACCGTTGACCATCTGGGCAACATAATAGTTGTGTGGCAGTCTGACGGTGGTGTGCCGGTGGATGGGGTTTATCTGACGCGCTCATCGGACGGCGGTCAGACTTGGGAGACACCTGTAAGATGTGAGCCGAACGGTGCACTTGGCACCACAAGACGCAAAGACCCTGCCGTCACGGTGGACGCTGCCGGCAATATCGTCATCACCTACATAGTTGATGACGGAAGCGGCAATGTGCAGGCTGCAATTATGAAATCTGTGGGTGGACAGAGTTGGCTATACTGGGGTGCTGACAACGATAACGCGGTTTCAAGCGCCACCGACTGCTCGGCGCCTGATGTTGTGGTTGTGCCCGATGCGAGCGAGCCGCTGGGCAAGGTTGTTGCGACTTGGCATCAGGGGACGGCGACGAGCGCCTTCTATTCCTATAGTGTCGCCAACCGCGGCTGGCAGCCGACAGGCGGCGCAGAAGCGCAGGTCAACCACACAACAGGTAACGCGGTTGACGGTGCAGTCTTTGTGAACGGCTCGCTTGAGCCGCGTTTCTGCTGGTCGGATGACACAAACGCCACGCCTAATCACGATGTCTATTTTGGTGATGGTTCATCCGATGTGGTGATAGACAACGCAAACGGCAGTGACCGCGCCAAAGTGCGGCTCGTCTTTGTCAGCGGCACCGATTATGTCTATGCCGCCTACATCGTGGACAGCAAGTTCATCTACTGGGCGACAAGCGACGACGCAGGTTCCTCTTGGACGGTTGAGCAGTTGCTCTTCAGCGATGCGACTCGGAATGAGGTTGTGCCGCTGACGAACAGGACGATGACGCGGATGGTGCTGTGGCTTGAGGAGTTGGCTTCAGGCGGCACCGTCATCAGATTCTCCCGCTTCAGATAATGTTTAAGGCGGATGAGAAGGGAAGAGGGCGCCCGAAAAGGGCGCCCTTCTTATCACATTGCCAGACCTTACAGGGGATGGTTATTCCTTCCGCTGCCGTTTGCCCCAGTTGAGGAGCGTCTCGCCCCATTTGCGTGTTTGCAGAAACTGCAGGTAAACAAGCGCCTGCTCTTCCGCCTCAGACAGGTCTTCACCGAGCCTTCCGCGCTGGAGCAGGTCGTGCACCCAGTCAACGAAACGGCTCTCACCAGAAGCGCTTTGGGCGTATAGTTCAGAGAGTATAGCGATGGTTCCGAATATCTGGGGTTCGCGTCCGCCACTTAAACCGCCTTCTGCCACCTGCGGCAAGCGTTGGGCAAACTGCTCAAGCGTTTCCCCTTCTTTTGCCTGCAGCACATATATCCAGAGAAGTCCCAGCATCTGGTCTTCTTGAGCGGTGGAGTTGAGCCAATCCAGCATGGATGTGCCTTTTGGGGCTTCCACCGAGTAGCGCAGACAGAGCGCGACTTCGGCTTTCTCCACAGATGGGGGATCCCCTGCGGGGCGCGCAACCAGTGAGAGCATCATTCTTTCTGCATCCTGCATAACTACATCTCCAAAAGCGCATCTATGATAGCGAAAGTTGGGCGTGGCAGTCCAGTTCCTTGTCCAAAAAAGCGAACTTTCTTTGATTCGGGTGGCGCGTTGTTGACAATAGTTGTGAAGGTCGGCTTAAGGGGTGCGCCTATGAGCAAGAAGATAGCGACGCGTTGTTTGAGGGGTGCGTGGAAGTTGGTAAAGCGCGCGCAGGATGAGTTGGACGCAGCGCTTAAAAAATACGGTGCTGACACGCCTGTTGAGTTCCCCAACACAGGTTACTATCTGCCAATTTCTTACGGACTTGCGGGGATGAAGATAACCAAACTCGGGGAGTTGGAGCCGCTTCTGAACAAAGCGCGGGCGCTTCTCTTGCCCCCAAGTAAGCGCTGGAAGTTCTACGGCAAAGAAGTTCCGCTTCCAGAAGAACCGTGGCTGCCTGACGAGAATAACCATGTTCCGTATCTGGGGATGGTGCTTGATGCGGGGATTGCAACCCTGTTTGCGGATGAGATAATTGAGGCGATAAAGTACGCAGACCCCAACACCTGTCCATATCTGCCCAACGCGGAGGAGCCGACTGAGGAGCGTCTGTGGCTTGGCGCGGCGAACGATGTGATAATGCGTGAGCGCGGTATTGAGTTCGTGGACGGCACAGCGCCTGGTTTTGCGGCGGTTGTGGGGTTCTGCAAAGATAATGAGACAGCGGTGAAGATAGCAACGGCGTTGCAGGAGCGATGCATATATGTGTTTATTGCGGCGGCGACGGATGGGAAGTCGTTTGCCTATCAGTTGCGCGATGCAGGTGTGCAGATAGGCTGGCCGGTGCGGCTGGTGCCGTTCGGCGATGATGTTACGGCGGCGATACACGCACTGGGATTTGCGACGCGGGCGGCGCTCTCTTTTGGCGGCGCAAAACCCGGAGACTACCGTCGCATCCTCCGCTACAACCGTCTCCGCATCTATGCTTTTGTGCTTGCTTTCGGTCCTGTTGATGATGAAAAACACGCTGAAGCCGCAGGTGCCATAAATTACGGTTTCCCCACCCTCTCTGAAGAGGATATTGACCAGATACTGCCTACAGGTATCTGCACATATGAGCATGTGGTGAGTCCTGTGCCAGCAGATGAGATAGTGGACAAGGCAATAGAGGTGCGCGGTCTTAAGATAACGGTAGCAAAGGTGCCGGTTCCTGTGCCGTATTCGCCGGCGTTTGAGGGCGAGCGTATAAAACGGGACGATATGCAGGTTGAGTTGGGCGGACCGAAAGCGGCGGGGTGGGAGTTGGTTCAGATGCGCGATATGTCGGAAGTTCAGGACGGCAAAGTTGAGGTGGTGGGACCCGACTTTGACCAGATGGATGTGGGCTCATCCAACCCGATAGGGATTCTTGTGGAGGTCGCAGGACGCAAGTTTGAGAAAGACTTTGAGCCGATAGTGGAGCGGCGTGTTCACGACTATATCAACCAGGCTCAGGGGTTGTTCCATATGGGGCAGCGCGACATAGTGTGGATGCGTGTGTCAAAGGCGGCGTTTGAAGCGGGTATCCGCGCCGAGCACATCGGCAAAATCATTCACGCCAGATTCCATCAGGACTTCGGCAACGTCCTTGACCGTGTGCAGGTCACTGTCTTCACCGACAAAGATGAGGTGGAGAAGAGACTGGAGTTTGCGCGTTCGGTTTACAAATATCGTGATGAGCGTATTGAGGGAATGACAGACGAAGAGGTGGAGGTTTTCTACTCCTGCACACTGTGTCAGTCGTTTGCGCCCACCCATGTCTGTGTTGTCACGCCTGAGCATCCAGGGCTTTGTGGTGCTTACAGTTGGCTTGACTGCAAGGCAGCATATGAGATTGACCCTTCAGGTCCCAACCAGCCGATTAAGAAAGGGCGCACCCTTGATGAGAACCTCGGAATTTGGGAGGGTGTAAACCAGTTCATCTATGAAAAGTCCAACAAGACCATAGAGCAGATGGCTGCCTACAGTATGATTCAATTCCCGATGACATCCTGCGGTTGCTTTGAGTGCATAGCGGCGGTTCTGCCTTCCTGCAACGGCTGGATGGTTGTGGACCGCGACTTTCCTGGTGAGACGCCCTGTGGTATGAAGTTCTCCACGCTTGCGGGAATGGTTGGCGGTGGTAACCAGACCCCAGGCTTTATGGGGCATTCAAAGCGGTATATCGCCTCGCGCAAGTATATGCGCGCAGACGGCGGTCTGAAACGGCTTTGCTGGTTGCCGAAGCAACTGAAAGAGGAGTTGCGCGAATTGCTGCAGAAGCGTTGCGAAGAGATGGGCATTCCCGACTTCATTGACAAAATTGCAGATGAGACCATTGCCACTACAGAAGAGGAAGTGCTTGAGTTTATGCAGAAGGTGGGTCATCCTGCGCTTGAGATGGAGCCGCTTTTCTGATAGCCGCGCCGCAGTTAGGCATTCGGGGCGCAATCTCGTTGCGGTTGCGCCCCATTTTTTGTTGCCAAACATCCACTTTGCCGAAAAAATGGTGTGCGCTTAAGAGGTGCTCCGAAATATGGGGTTTGTCATAGTCGGCGCGATAGCAGGCTCCCTCCTTATACTCCTTGCTATTCAATGGCTTCTGCTGGAAGACCATCGCTCTCCCAATAAGGGGTTTTCGCCTGACGACCTGCTCACCAACATCCGCCTTGAGACGGTGTTTGACCTGTTTGGGCTGTTTGTGCCCAAAAAGACCCGCTTTGTGGGGGAGAAATCTCGCCTTGTTGCGTGGCTTACCCGCAAAAACCGCAGAAACCGTCGTCTCCAGTATCGCATCATAATGCGCATGACGCGGCAGCAACGGAAGCGCTATCTCCAATTGGAGCAGCGCGAAATTGAGAAAATTGCCCGCAAAGCCAATGTAGCACCCCAAGATGTGGTGGAGTTGGTCATACGCCCCTGCGCCCAGATAGACCGTCTTCTTCGCAGAACAAAAGCGCGTTAGTCAATCCTTTTTCGCCTGTATACCGCCCTGCTCATTCCTTCTTTCGCCCAAGACGCACTCGTATGCTCCGTTCCGCAAAGCAAAACTCCTTCTGCAGGGCGTAGGAAAGCAGCGCCGATGTGGTGGCGCTTCCTTTCTCATCTATAACGGTCAGTCCCACAATTGCGAATATCGCAAGCGGCGATGCGGTTGTGGACGACCAAAGGATAAAGGTTCTCTTTACGCGGTATATGGGACCGACAAAGAGAAAAGATGCAAGACCGTTTTTGTCGGTCTTTACGGGAGCAAGTGGGTAGAGCCGCGGAGCGTCTGCCAGAAGCGGCACCTGTTGAAATGTAACCGTGGCTGTCACCACTGCCCCCTTAACGGGTCTGTCGTCTTTGTCCACAACCAAGACCCGCAAAAGAAACTGCGGCTTTTTCTGCTCCACGCTTACGCAACCACATGCAATCAGAACGAGGCAGAAGACAAGGCGCATTAGGTGTCCTCCAATCACCCCGAATTTTACATATACTGGTGCGTCAAACAACATTGAATGAGGTGACGGTCTCTGCTAATATATGCTGTGGCGACGGGGGCGATAAATGGCTCTGGTAAAACCTGGAGAGGCGCTCATATTTGATGTTGACGGTGTTCTTGTGAGCACTGAGGAGTCTTTCCACGCAGCGACAATTGAGACGGTGCGTCGCTTAAGCGGGCGGGAGCCGACTCTTGATGAGATAATGAGGTTGAAGGAAGCGGGTGGGTTTAATGACGATGTGGATGTGGCAGCCGAGTTGCTACGCCGACGGGGCGTCAGCATTCCGCGAGGGCAGGTTGAAGCGCTGTTCCTTGAGATTTATGAGGGTAACGGTGAAGAGGCAGGCACAATGTGGAAAGAGCAGCCGCTTATTGAGCGCCAAACGCTGAAAGTTCTGAAAGCACATTTTTCGCTTGCGATATTCACAGGACGGTTGCGTCGCCATATGGTCAGCGCAGCCAACCGTTTCGGCTTCCACGGTTTTTTCAAGGTGTGGGTTTGCCTGGAGGATACCCCGCAGGGCAAGCGCAAACCACATCCGTTCGGACTGCTTCTGGCGCTGGCACGTTTGGGCTTGACAAAAGGCGCCTATGTCGGCGACATTCCTGACGATATGCGCTGCGCAAAAGCCTCTGGACTCACCGCCATCGGAGTTGTCCCACCCTACGCCGGCAACTCCCGCAAAAAAGCCCTTCTTGACGCCGGTGCAGATGTCGTCGTTGATTCTGTCAACCGCCTTCCTCAAATCCTGCTTTGACTACTTCCTCTCAAGACGGCGCAAACTCTCTGAATCAGGATATATCTGGAGCGCTTCCTGTAAGGTCTTTTCCGCTTCCTCTTTCTTGCCGAGGCGTTTGTATGTTAGAACAAGCCCTATGTAGGCGCTTTTAAGGAGTTTGTCGTCAATGCGGTGTTTCTTGGACGCGTCAACTACAGCGCGGAAATCCCCCAGCGCCTGCGCGGTCATTCCCGGGGAGTAGAAGCGTCCCCAACCGCGGGTGACCCTGTAGCGCAACTCCTGAGGCGCCAGTTTCACCGCCTTGTCCAGCCACTTGAGCGCTGCAAAAGCCAACTCCCCCATTTTGGGTCCCAGCATCGCGCCTTTTGAGGGGTCGTTACCCGCCTCTGCCTGCAACGCCGCAAGATGCGTATACGACTCCACTGCACGCATATAACAGAGCGGCGCCGTCTCACCTCCCTCGCCCTCCAACTCCTTCGCCAATGCCCCCAGACGCTTCCCCGCCTGCTCAAGCAGTTTCGCATCTTTTACACGCCATATCACATCCATAATTCCACCCAGAACCTCAATGTCCTGCGGGTTGTTTTTCAGTTTTTCCAGCAACTTTTGCAGTTTTGCCGCCGCCTCCTTGCCCCTTCTGCTTTCCTCACCTTTGTTTTGCTTTCTTCCCTCTTCGCCCCTCAACACAAGGCTCTTCTTCAGGCGGTTTAACTCCTCCTTCAGACGGCGGTTCTCATCACGCAGTTCTTCCACGCTTTTTTTCGCCTCCTCACCACTCTTCTTTGCTTCACCAAGGTCCCTTATCAACTGCGAAACACGCGCTTTCAATGCCTGATACTTCTGTTGCCACATTTGCACATCTTGTGTCGCCTGCGTTATTTTCTGCGGCTCCTTGATGGCGAAATACGCAAATATTGTTCCTGCAATCACAAGTCCTAAAAGCATTCCTGTAAAAAACCGAGCCATAACCTGCCTCCTCAAAACGGTAGAAGACCTGGGGGAATTGGAAGGGAACCTGTGATGCGGCGCATCTCCTCCTGTGCTGCCTCGTCAGCCTTGCGCTGCGCCTCCTCCACTGCCGCAACCACCATATCTTCCAGCATCCCCACATCACCCCCTTCTACCACCTCCTTTGATATCTCAATTTTAAGCAGCATCTTCTTCCCGTTTACAAAGGCTTTCACCACACCACCGCCTGATGTCCCCTCATAGACCCGCTCTTCAAGGTCCTTTTGCAGACGCTTGATTTTGGTCTGCAGACTCTGCACCTGACGCATCATCTCCTCCATTCCGAACATCTCTTATCTCCTCAAGAACAGCACCAGGGAAAAGGCGAAGGACGCTCTCAACCTTCTCTTTAAGTGTGGGCGGCAGGGAAGCGTTTTTTGAGCGGAGGCGGGGGTCAGGTTCAACCTTAACGCGTGTTGCTCGCCCAAGCAGACGGCTGACCACTGCGCTCATCGCCCGTTGCAGCGCCTCCAGAGCCAAGTCTTGCGAGACGAAATTGGGGTGTATCCCGACAACGAGGGTGTCGTCTGATGAGGAAAGGAGGGTGGCGCTGGCGATGATGGCGCGGTGTTCGGGTTTCTCAAGCCGTGAGAGAATTTGGCTTCTTAAGGTGAGCCAGTTTGTGGTGGATGGTTTTGTTTGGGGCTGCACTGGTTGCTTTGTGGCAGGGTTTGTTGGTGGTGTTGTTGGATGGCGTGTTTTTGAAGGGTTGGGATTTTGCTGGATGTAGCGGACGAGGTCGGCGATGGTTCCGCGATGGGCGGCGCGCATAAGCGCAACCTCAAAGAGGAGGTCGGGATGTGCGGTGGCGCGCATTCTGTTACGCGTCTCAAGCAGGTTGGCGAACAGAACCGTCAGCGCACGGGGGTCTATGTCGCCCAATGTGCGTAATTCGCTCTCACTGAAGAAGCGCAGAAGATGCTGGCTGGATGTGAGTCGCAGCACAAGCAAATCCCGCAGAAGAAAGAGCAACTCATCGGCAAGTCTCTCAGGGCTGACCCGTGTGGTCGCCTCGCCGTAAACATCCGCTAACGCGGAGGGGTTTCCGTCAACGAGAGCGCATAATATTCGGGCAAGCAGCGAAAATGGCGGGGTGCCGAGCAACCGCTCTAACTCTTCGGTTTTGGGGGATTTGCCCGCGTATGCGACCAGTTGGTCAAGAAGAGATATGGCATCACGCATAGAGCCGCGGGCGTATCTTGCGATGCGGCGCAGAAGTCCTGCCTCCACCTCAAAACCTTCCTTTTTGCACACAAAAGACAGGCGCTTAAGCAGCGCCTCAAGGCGTAGAGGCGGGAAGTCAAACTCGTGGCAGCGGCTGCGCACGGTTTCAGGCAACTTCTCAGGCTCTGTGGTGGCAAGGATAAATAGGACAAAGGGTGGAGGTTCTTCAATCGTTTTGAGGAGGGAGTTGAATGCGTGGCGGCTCAGCATATGCGCCTCGTCAATGATGTAGATTTTGTATGGAGAGCGTGTGGGGCGGTAGGCGATGTTTTCAATGACGGGTTTGATTTCGTCAACGGTTCTGTGGCTGGCGGCGTCTATCTCAAGGACATCCACATCTTGTCCTGCGGATATGGCGCGGCAGATGTCGCAGGTGTTGCAGGGGGTGGCGTCTTTTGTGTTTGGGCAGTTAAGTGTTTTTGCGAGGATGCGCGCCATGGAGGTTTTGCCCACACCACGGGGACCTG
>Ga0190361_1000594_pt1 | contig 14243 bp, 10 predicted proteins | sample 48721845_MG_FD_161273 | JGI IMG/M metagenome (GOLD analysis project Ga0190361, IMG submission 161273) | Hydrothermal vent microbial mat bacterial communities from Southern Trench, Guaymas Basin, Mexico - 4872-18-4-5_MG | ecosystem: Environmental > Aquatic > Marine > Hydrothermal vents >...
TCTTGTTTATAAAAACGAATAGACCTTTTATCTCGTTGTTGACACGGTATGAGGATATCAGAACGGATTTTAATTTCAAATCGATGAGGTCATTCAATCCCAGAGAAATGTCGGGATTGAGTATTAGAGATGTTCCCTCTTTGAACTCTGAGAAAAAAGGATGGGTAACTTCTACCCTTCTTCTCAAAATGGCATCCTCTTCTAAATTTCTGTAAGACTTCAGAACGTACTCTTCCCCCTCTCTCTCCCATATCATTGCACTCTCCGCTTCCAAAACATCGACGGCAACTTTTAAAACCTTCGTATACAACTCCTCCAGATCTCTGGTGTGCTCAAAAAGAGTTGTGAAGCGAGACATCAATTGATACTTATGAACGGATTCTTCTAAATATCGATACTTTGCCAAAAATCTTAAAGCTCCTCCGACTTTTTCCAGAACATCCGTGGTGTTTTGCATACCAGAACCAACGGCGAGGATGAAACCAAGATCCTCTTCTCCGAATTTCAGAGGTAGAATCCTTCCTTTCTCCTCAGAATTGAAACCCAAGTCTTTCAACTTTATCTCATCCTCGCCGTTTTTGAGTTTTTGAGAAGGTATCTTATGCTTTCCTATGTAACTTTCATACTCGCTTGATGAGGCTCCCACGAGTCTGAAGAGTTCCCTCATCGGTTCGTAAAGGAATATCAAAACTTTATCTGTTTTGAGGTTCTCTGCTAAAAAGCTCGCAAGTTCGTTCATAGCCTTACTTTTGTAACCTTTTTCCAAAAACTCCTGAACTTTCAGGAAAAGATCCATAACATCCTTCATCTTTTCAACACCCTTCTCAATTCTTCTTCCATGTGCTCAACGTGAGTTCCTCTCCAATATATCCTGTGACATTTTGGACATTCATAGAACTCGTCTTGGGTTAGATAAACATATTCAGGTACTTTGCCCTTCACAGCCTCTTTTTCCACCTTAACCAATGGAGCGTTACATATAGAACATCTTGTGTAAGGTTTATCGTGTATTCTGAACTTATCATGAACCGCTTTTAATTGGGACCTCCAATCATCGGATTTCAAAAGGAAAGCTTCGATGCTATTTTTAAGAGCTCTTTCATACAACTCCTTATCTCTTGTAAGAAGTATCCTCCCTTCTTCTTTGCAAAATTTAAGTATTGCCTCTTCATCTACGTTTTTAAAATATTCTGTATCTATACCCAGAAGCCTTAATTTCTTTGCAAGCTTTCCCAGCATCCTATCCGCTGTAAAACGCATATCTAAACACCTCTGTAGTGATTATAACATCCCCCTTCACCTTAAATTTTCATAGTTATTAATGGCAATTACGCGCGATGCTATATTATTATTTGGAATTATTGGAAAATATTTATCAAAATCTTTGAGATTGATGGATTTACAACCAAAAACAACTTGTGTTATAATTCTTTCAATGAAATGTAAAGGAGGGGAAAAGACATGAAGAGGAAAGAGGAAATACTGGCATGGCTCGATACCAACCCAAAAATACAGGATTTGAAGAAATTTGCAAAGCAATTGGGTGTACGATTGAGAAAATCTATGAAAAAAAGGGAAGTCATACGTGCCATCAGAGATTTTCTGAAAAAAGAAACCGCCGAGACTAGATCCTCAGCCACAAGTCCTGGTGTCAAGGTTGAGGAGAAAAGGGTTGAGGAGATCAAAGAATTACCAAAAACCTACAATAAAGATAAGCTGGTTCTTTTGCCAGTGAACCCGAATTGGCTCTTCGTTTACTGGGATATGTCACCTGAGACCAGAAAAATCGTGGAAAATCTGGAGCCAGGAAGTTCTGTGGTTCTTAGAGTTCACGACGTCACTTATATCATCTTCGATGGAAAGAACGCACACAGGACCTTTGAAGCTTACATCGATGTAAGATATACGAGTAATTACTACATCAACGTCCCCATGCCCAACACCGATTATCTGGCGGAACTTGGTTATAAGACCCCTTATGGGGAGTTCGTCCCTTTAATGAGATCGAACGTCGCAAGGACACCTTCCAATTCCCCATCACCTTCCAATAGAGAAAGGTGGTACGACTTGAGGAAGAGAAGAAGAAGTGTCTCTCCGTCCAAAGGAGTTGTCATCAAACCTGTCGAGAGAGTGAGGGTTTCATCTCCAGGAAAAGGTGTTGAATATTCAGGAGGAGGAGCGTTCCTTTGGGAAAGCGTTAGAAGTGGAGGGATACTATGAAAGGATACATGATACTCTTTCTTCACGCTCATCTTCCATATATAAAACACCCAGAGTACGATGAATTTCTGGAGGAACGGTGGCTCTTCGAAGCAATGATGGAGACTTATATTCCGTTGATTATGATGTTCAGAAAGCTTGAAAAAGATGATGTACCCTTCAGGATAACCATGTCGATAACCCCTCCACTCATGGAGATGCTATCTTCTGAAGATATGCAGAAAAAATTTGAAAGACACATGGAAAAGTTGATAGAACTGGCGGAGAAAGAGGTGGAAAGAACCAAATCTGAGCATCCGAAGAAGAACAAAATGGCAAGGTATTACTTCGAATACTTCAAAGAAATCCTAAGAGTGTTCAGAGAAGACTTAAAAGGGGATCTTTTGAAACCATTTGGAGAATATCAAGAAAGGGGTTACGTGGAGCTTGTGACTTGCAATGCAACTCACGGTTTCTTACCATTGATGGAGATATATCCTCAAGCTGTGAGAGCTCAAATAGAGATGGGGATAAAAACTTATGAAAAATATTTTGATAGAAGGCCCAGAGGAATATGGCTTGCCGAATGTGGCTACTTCCTTGAGTTGGACAGATACCTTGCGGAGGCCGGTATTGAATACTTCTTTGTTGATTCTCACGCTTTTTGGTACGCTGACGATCAGCCAAGGTACGGTGTGTACAGACCGATCATAACACCCTCTGAGGTCTTCGCTTTCGCAAGGGATCCAGAATCGAGTGAACAAGTCTGGAGCGCCACAGTTGGATATCCAGGCGATCATCGCTACAGAGAGTTCTACAGGGATATAGGCTTTGATAGAGAGTACGATTATATAAAGCCTTACATAGATCCATCTGGAGTTCGGGTGAACACAGGGATAAAGTACCATAAGATCACGTCCAAGGATCTGGATCTTTCGAAGAAAGAACTTTACGACATAGATGAAGCCAGAATGGTGGCAAAGGAACATGCAAGAGATTTTCTCTACAAGAAGGTAAAGCAAGTCGAGAGACTATTCTCTCTGATGGGAGTTGAACCCATTATAGTTGCTCCGTTCGATGCAGAGCTATTCGGTCACTGGTGGTACGAAGGGGTTATCTTCCTTGAAGAGTTCATAAAGCTGTTGAAGGAACAGAGCACTATAAAGCTAGCCACTCCATCAGAGATAATGGATAAACTCGACGTTGTCCAAATGGTAACCCCTGCTGCCTCTTCCTGGGGAGCCAATGGATATTACGAAGTGTGGTTAAATGGAAAGAACGACTGGATATACCCTCACGTTCACGAGATGATCGAAAAGATGACTGAGATGGTGGAAAAATTCGAAAACACGGAGGATCCTTTAATTGATAGAGCTTTGAAACAAATGGCAAGGGAATTGTTACTCGCTCAATCGAGCGATTGGGCTTTCATAATAACGACGGGAACGAGTGTTGATTACGCTGTAAACAGGGTGAAAAAACACATAATGAGGTTCCTCGATATCTACGATCAACTGTCAAAAGGGAAGATAGATGAAGAAAGACTATCTTATTATGAATGGGTTGATGGTATCTTCGATGACATCGATTATCGAGTCTATCTGAAAGTAGGGGAAGTCTCTTGAAGACATCAGAGCTTTTGAGAAAGTACAACATAAAACTCAGGAAGAGTTTGGGTCAGCATCTCCTATCTGATGATAGGATCGCTAAGAAAATAGTGGAGGTGTCGGGGATATCTCCCGATGATATCGTCGTAGAAATCGGGGTTGGAGCCGGGACACTCACCGAGGAATTGGCGAAAACGGGAGCCGTTGTGATCGGTTACGAAATAGACGAACGTTTCAAACCTTTACTGGAGAATAGGCTCTCTCATTATAAAAACGTGAAGATCTTCTTCGAAGATTTCCTGAAAGTTGACGTCAAAACCCTTCCAGAGAATGTCAAGTTCATCTCGAACATACCGTACAATATAACTGGACCTATCCTCGAAAAGATTTTCAAAACGAAGTTTTCCTACGCTGTTATCATGGTTCAGAAAGAGGTGGCAGATAGGATCCTGGCAAGACCTGGTACAAGAAATTTCGGATACATCTCTGCCCTTTCGAAAGTGGTGTGTAACGTTGAGAAACTCTTCGATGTCTCCAGATCACATTTTGTCCCCAATCCTCAAGTGGATTCAACGGTTGTGCTGCTTAAGAGGAAGAAAGAAGTGGAAGACTTCGAAGCCTTTTCCTTCTTTCTAGGCAGGCTCTTTTCAAGAAGGAGAAAGACAGTGAGGAACAATCTCAAGGATCTGTTTGAAAAGCCGGAAACGATCCTCGAAAAACTTGGTATAGATCCCATGAAGAGACCCGAAAATCTGTTACTGGAAGATATCATCAATCTTTTTGAGGAGTGGTACTCATGGAGAAGGAACTCTTTGAAAAGGTATTGAACGCGATAGTTGAAGGAATCATAGCCATCGATAAAGAAGGAAAGATAACTTACATGAATAGAAGGGCCTCCCTTATTCTGAACGTTAGGCCAGAAGATGTACTGGGTAGATATGTGGTCGATTCCATTCCAAATACACGTCTTCATATTGTTCTTTCAACGGGAGTACCAGAGATAGACAGGATTCAGAATGTCGGAGAAAACGTGATAATAACTTCCAGAATACCCATAAGGGATGCTGAGGGAAATATCATAGGTGCTGTGGCTGTTTTCAGAGATATTACAAGTGTTCAGAAGATGGCGGAAGAGGTTACAAATCTGAAGGAAGTTGAAGCGATGCTCTCTGCGATAATAGATTCGACTAACGATGCCATATCCGTTGCCGATGCTGAAGGAAGGATCGTGCTCGTCAATAAAGCGTATACGAGGATAACGGGCCTTCTTCCAAGTGATGTCATAGGAAAACCGGCAACGGTTGATATCGCAGAGGGAGAAAGTATCCACATGAAAGTTGCAAAGATCAAAAAACCCATATACGGTGCGAAACTCAAGGTGGGACCTAACAGGAAAGATGTGATCGTCAACGTGACGCCACTTTTCGTGAAAGGAGAGTTCAGAGGGAGCGTTGCCGTGATACACGATGTCTCTGAGATCATCAAGTTAACACGAGAATTGGAAGAAGCAAAGAGACTCATCAGGAGAATGAGTGCAAGGTACACCTTCGAGGATATCGTTGCCGTCAGTGAAAAGATGAAGGTGGCTGTAGAACAGGCGAAAAAAGTTGCTCAAACTTCGGCGACGGTTCTTTTAATAGGAGAGAGTGGGACAGGTAAAGAACTGTTCGCGCATGCGATACATAACGCAAGCGATAGAAGAAGAGGGCCATTCGTCAGTGTCAATTGTTCTGCCATACCTGAGGGAATCATAGAATCAGAACTTTTTGGATACGAAGAGGGAGCTTTCACAGGAGCAAGAAGAGGTGGTAAGAAAGGTTTGATAGAGGAAGCAGATGGTGGAACGCTCTTTCTGGATGAGATAGGGAAGATGCCTTTACACGTTCAACCTAAACTTTTGAGGTTCATGGAGGAGAAAGAATTCATAAGAGTTGGTGGAAACACTCCCGTGAAGGTCAACGTCAGAATAATAGCGGCAACCAACATGAATCTTGAAGAGCTTGTGGAACAGGAGAAATTCCTACCTGATCTTTACTACAGGATAAACGTTTTCCCAATACACCTGCCTCCTCTCAGGGAGAGAAGGAAGGATATACCACTTCTGACGTTTCATATCATAAGAAAACTCAATCAAGAATACGGAAGATCTGTGGAAGGAATATCTCAAGAAGCGTTGAAGATTCTACTGTCCTACGATTGGCCTGGAAACATAAGAGAACTAGAAAATGTTCTTGGAAGGGCTATGATAAACATGGATATGGATGAGAGGATGATAGAGCCTCATCATCTACCACCTCTTGAAATGTCCAAAAAGGGAGAAACTTTCGTGAAAAAGGGAACTTTAAAGGAACTGGTAAAAGAATACGAGAAAAAGATCATAACTATGGCTCTGAAAAGAACCGGTGGAAACAGGATGAAAGCGGCAAAACTCTTAGGGATAGGACTTCGAACACTTTACTACAAAATGGAAAAATTGGGAATAGAGTGAGTATCAGAAGGTTCTAAAAACTATGTTGTCCCCATCATTTATCTCTTCGGAGAAAGAAGCCTTTCTGCCGTTCTTAAGGATCTCGTAATTTTTGATAGTTCCCAAATCCAGCCTCTTCAGTAGATCAGCCACTATGGGTTTCGACTCCGAGAGCTCCACTGTTATCGGATTATCCGGTGAGAGTGTCGCATTCTCCTCCAAATATCCCTCAGAATTCTTCACGAACACTCTCTTTGAAGGAATCATTAATTTCTCGTTGTTGAACGTTACCTCCATAAAAGGCACCAGATTTTTCAGAAGATCCATGACCGTTGGATGATCGATCATCCGAGCTGTCAATTCCTCTCCCAGGGAGATTTCATCGTTATCTTGCAGCGTTTTTCTACCTTTCATGAAAACTATGTTACCAACCTTCACTTCTCTTTCTTCACCGTTGAGAATTATCTTAAAACTCCATCCAAGCTTTTTCTTCAAGTCTGAGACCAATACCTTCTCAGGAAATTCCAATTTGTCCCCATCTTTCAAAGGAATTTCTGGATCATTCACCACTTCACCGTTCAGTTTCACATCGGGAAAGATCTCTATAGTTTCCCCTTTCATACTAACCCTTATTGGTTCGACTACATCCCTCAATTTCAGCGCATTTGCATTTTCATTTTTTCTGATTTCGATCTTATCTCCGTCTTTCACAATGGTATCAAAATCTTTTTTTTCACCATTCACACGTATTTCCAACGATCCCTTAACCTTTTTAACCAGGGGTTTAGCGTTAACCTCCAGAATGACAGTACCTTCATTCACTATTTCAGAGAAGGAATATCCAGCTTGAAGCAGCACCTGCATCACGCTGTAACGACCGTTCAATCCCATGAGTTTGATGGGAACACCGTTAACGCTTACCCTTGAGAAAACTGCCCCCATGTTTTTGAAAGCGGTGTATGCTATACCAACTGGTGTTACAAACTCGCTTCCTTTGAGAATACCTGTCATATCATCTACATACTCTGTGTTCTCTATGTTCTTTAAAGAAACCCTCTCCTCTGGCAATTCGAGTTTTTCTGCTAATTTCTCGATAAAGGTTGGGACCTTAGCCCCTCCTCCTATGACCATCACTGCTTTTGGTGGTTTGCCGTTCAATTCAAGAATCTTTTCAGCTATTTCCGAAGTTATACTGTCGATAACGGGTACGATGGTATCCATGATTTCCTCTCTGTTCAAAACCACCTCTTTGTCGAGGACGTTTTTTATTCTGAAGACGTTTCCTTCTCTCAAGGATCTCTTCACAACCTCAGCGTTTTTGAAGTCCAGCAGAAATTCCTGGGCTATAGCTTCCGTTATTTCATCTCCTGCCAGGGGTATCATACCGTACGCCACGATCGTCCCTTCTCTCGAAATAGCTATGTCACTTGTTCCCGCTCCAACGTCCACAAGGGCAATATTCAGGAGTCTCATATCCGGTGGAACGAGGTATTCCATGGCGGCGATTGGTTCAAGGGTTATGTGAATGGGCCTCAAATCCGCTATTTCAAGCACTCTCAACATCGATTCAACGACATGAACTGGTAAGAACGCACTGACGATCTTTACGTATGCCTTTCCTCCTTTGTGTCCTTCCAATTTTTTCATCCAAGCACCATCCAATTTGTATTCGAATACCGAATAACCCACGCAGTATAAATCCTCATTCTCCAGTTTCGAGTTGGCATCTTTCAAAGCTTCTATCTCCAATCTCAAAACGTCTTCTCTGGTTATACTGGACACTCTGGAAAGATCTTTTTCGGCTTCTCCAACAATGGTTTTGAGGTATCTTCCAGCAAGAGCAATGGCCACTTCTTTGAGATTCGTCTCGTTTCTTTCTTCAAGAGCTTTCTTTACATTCAACACTTCCTCCGCCACCAGAGCGACATCGTGTACTTGCCCATCAAACATGACTCTGTTTTCATGCTCGACGATTTGTACGTCAACGATCTTCAGGATGTTTCTTTCCATGAAAGAAATGAGGCCGGCTATTTTTCCGGTTCCCACATCCAGAGCGAATATCACGATCGCACCTCCACAACGGTCACACCGGTACCTCCCTCTGAAGGCATGCCGAACCTGTAGGAAACAACTCTTGGATCTTTCCTCAAAATTTCCCAAACACCTGCAGCGAGTCTTCCTGTTCCTTTACCATGGATGATGTAACCTTTTTTGAAATCCGACATCACGAGTTTGTCTATGAAGTTTTTTATCAGAGGTTCAGATTCTTCTATGGTCTTACCCCTTATGTCAACCTCTGGTTTTTCCAACCTTTCTATTTTTATGGCATCCAATTTTTCGAAAGTCTCCTCTTTCTTCTCCACCTTGATAACCATGTTTCTTGGCAATCTCATTCTCATGGTTCCAAAATCCACAAGCAGATCTTTTTCAAATACTTCTATAACTTTCCCTATACTCGTTCCATCCTTTATTCTAACGTTGTCACCAACTTTCAACTCTTCTGTTTCAACCGTCGGCGTTTCTATCTTCTCCAGCTTTTCCTTTTCCTTTTCCAATTTCTTCGAAATTTCCCTCATCTCTTCCAGCTTTTTCTTCTTCATGAGATGTATGGCTTCATCGATTTCCTTTTTCACTTTCTTTATGTAATCTCGGATATCCTTCAGCTCTTTATCGAATTCTTCTATCCTCTCTTTTTTCAACCTTGTGTACTCCTCCTCATACTTCCTTCTCATTTCAAGATACTTGCTTTTTTCCTCTTCCATCCTTTTAGTTTCCTCTTCAAGAAGTGCGATCCTCTCGTGCAAACTTCTTATAAGGTCCTCCATTTTCATCTCTTCTTGAGATAACTTGGTTTTTGCCCTCTCCAATACATTTTTCTTCAAGCCGAGTTTTTCTGCTATGTAAAAAGCGTGGGAACCACCTGGAACTCCCATGAGAACGTGGAAAGTTGGTGATAGGGTCTCTGGATCGAATTCCATTGAAGCGTTCAAAACATACTGATTGTTCATAGCGAAGACCTTGACAGGTGTCAAATGGGTGGTAACGACAAAAGTTGCTCCTCTCTCTATCAGCTCTTCTATAAGAGCCATAGCGAGTGCGGAACCTTCCACAGGGTCGGTACCAGAGCCCAGTTCATCCAAAAGTACCAGGGAATCTTCGTCTGCTTCTTCCATGATAGCAACTATCCTTTTCATGTGAGAAGAAAACGTACTCAAACTTTGCTCTATATCCTGTTCTTCTCCTATATCTACCAATATCTTGGAGAATATTCTTATCTCTGAGGAGGGATCACACAATACAGGAAACCCTGCCATGGCCATAGCTGTGAAAAGTCCTATGGTTTTCAATGTTACTGTCTTTCCTCCCATGTTAGGCCCTGTTATAACGAGCCCTTTGCTCTTTCCACCAACTTCTACGGTTATCGGTACTACCTTTTCCCTGGGAATCAATGGATGTCTTGCATTCACGAGTTTTATCTTCCCGCCTGTTTTTGGATGGATCACAACTGCTTCATTCTCTTTAGCGAACCTTGCTCTGGCTTGCAACGTATCATAATACGCCATGGCATCCAGTACGAGTTTCAGATCTTTCAATCTATCTGTCAAGAGTCTTGACAGTTTTCTCAGAATTCTACTGATCTCTCCTCTTTCCTCTTCCTCAATGAATCTCAAATCGTTGTTCAAGAACACGAATTCCTCTGGTTCCATGAAAACGGTTGCTCCCGATGAAGAAACATGGTGCACTATTCCCCTGACTTTTCCTTTCATATTGGATTTTATTGGGAAGAGATACCTACCATCTCTCAAAACGTATATATCCTCTTGAAGAAGCATTCTGTTTTTGTTTATATACTCTTCAGCCTTTTTCTTCAGTGTCTTCTGGAGGCTTCTTTTTCTGATTCTCAGATCCCTTAACTTAGGACTCGCATCGTCAACGATCTCACCGTCTTCGGAGATACATCTTTTGACCTCTCCGATAAAATGATCGAATGAAGGGAGGTTCGAAAATCTTTCCCATATTTTCGGATATTCATCTTTTTCACTGGAGAAGATATCTTTCAACTTCTGGGAACTTTCCAGAAAATACGTTATTCTCAGAAGCTCGGAGGGTTCTACTAGAGAGCCACTTTCCAGTTTTTTGAATATATCCTCCACTTCCTCGATTCCTTCAATTGGTGGGGATCCTTCCTTGTTGATGTAATCGATCATCTCTTCCAGCCTTTTGAGTTCATCCCAAGGAAAGAGAACCGGTTTAAAGGAGTCTAGAAGTTCCCTCCCCATTGAGGAATATGCGTACTTTTTTATCTGATCTATCACTTTCGGGAAATCCAAAAGCTCTAGATCGTCTCTCATCATTTACCAAACCCCACGTTCATCTTTATGAAGAACGAGAACAGGTAGGAATCCTCAAAACCATGTTGATCGAGCCCTCCACCCAGACCTATCAGGGATTTTCCAAGCCTTCTGAAGATATCGAATTCCATTCTAACGAAATATCCCTTGTTCTCGAAATCTTTTCCCAAGAAACTCATACCACCTGATCCTGATAACTTCAAGATCGTATTTTCTCCTTCCAATGGTATGATGTAAGAGCTCATACCATACACATCGAAACAGAACCTTTCACCTAGAAAATCCTCCATGAAGAAGTTGATTCCTCCTCCCATTCCTATAGAAACGTCTTCCAATTCGAAGAAGATGAATTCGCCGTTTATGGAGTAGAACCTTCCCGCATTCGGGCTTGAAGATAAAGTGAACATGATATCAGCATCCACGTTGAATTCAAAGCATAAGATGATGGTTCCAAGGAATGTTACAAGAAACAAAACCGCATGTTTGCGCATCCAACCCCTCCTCGAGAGAGATTATACACCTTGCTCCTCACCCGCGTTGTCTTCTATTTTGAATCTGAGATCCCCCACCTCCCTTGTTGCTATAACCATCTCTATCACATGGTTACCAGGTTTCCTATAACCTTCCAGTATCATCTTCATTATTTTTCCCACGGGAAATGGTATGTTTTCATCTTCTCCGGAGAACGTTTTCCCTTCCACAACAACTTTGAACTTTTCCAAAGGAAAATCTGTTCCATCGATTTTAATCTCTTTGAATTTCCTTATAGTTGCACTCATGAAAGGATTTTTGAATTCCATGGATAGTCCTTCTTCTCCAACCTTCATGGATCCCACTCTGTAAACCTGATTAACCAAATTTTTGGGAACCAGCATCTGCATCACCTCCTACAAGATATTTTACCGATTGATTGTTGTTTTCGTTACACGAAATGGAACAGACATCGTGTGATGTTATAATCAAAATGAAAGGATGGGAACGATGAGAATCAGGTTCATAACATTTTTGATATACATTTTGATCTTGATATTATCCACGCAGCTAGTGGTATTTCTCGGCGAAGCGGGATTAGTAATATGGTATCCGATCATGGTTTTGTTGACCGTCTGGTTTTTGAAAATGGATGGTAACGATCCGAAGATCTGGTTTAAGGATGTACAGAGAGGATTCATCAAGGGACTTGCTCTTTTTCCACTGGCTTATCTAGCTCTGTTTCTCGTAACACTGATATTTCCTTTAGATACGGAAAACACCATTAATCTCGATTGGAACGTGCTTTTAGTGATAACAGCTTTGTTCCTAGCTCCTTTTGGAGAGGAAATGATGTTCAGGGGATATATTCAGGATTTTTTGAAATCACGGGTGAGAACGGAACTAGCAATAATTCTATCTTCCATCATATTCTCATTGTTTCACCCTTTTAAGGTATTTCCGCAGGTTTTTGTCTTAGCGGTGATATTGGGAACCGTTAAAGAACATTACAACTCCTTAATACCAAGCGTGGTGATACATTCTTTGAACAACTTTTTGGCTCTCATTGTCTCATTTATGAAATGACCTCGGAGGTGATACGATGTTCGATAAATTCTCGGAAAGATCCGCTCAGGTTTTCGTAACGGCTCAGGAAGAGGCAAAAGACCTGGGACATTCCTACGTTGGAACAGAGCATATCCTGTTGGGAATTTTGAAGGTTGGAAAAGGATCCGTCACGAATATACTAGGTGAGATGGGTATTACTTACTCGAGAGTTAAAAACGAAGTTATCTCCATGGTTGGTATGGGTATGAGGGGGTTTGTATCCTCTCCTCAAATGACTCCCAGAGCCAAAAGAGTTACGGAGCTTGCCTATGAAGAGGCAAAACTTTTAGGCAGTGAGAAGATAAATCCAGAACACCTTTTACTGGGAATTCTCAGAGAGGGTGAAGGAATAGCCGTTCACATTCTGAGAAAGCTGGGTGCTGATATATCGGCTCTCAGAAGGGAGATAATCGATGCTCTATCCCCCACTGGTTCCCTGGAGGAAGAGCCAACGTTTTCCAGTAGTTCTGTGAAGCAATTGGAAGGTTTTGGAATAGATCTGACAGAACTCGCAGCAAAGGGCCAGTTGGATCCTGTCATAGGAAGGGAAGAAGAGATTGAAAGAGTCATGCAAGTCCTCGTCCGAAGAAAAAAGAACAATCCCGTTTTAATAGGAGAACCCGGTGTTGGGAAAACCGCCATCGTCGAAGGATTGGCTCAAAGGATCGTTGCGGGAGAGGTTCCCGAGATTTTGAAGAACAAAACCATATTTTCACTAGATGTAGCCGCTTTGGTGGCCGGTACCAAGTACAGAGGAGAGTTCGAAAAGAGGATGAAAAAGCTACTTCAAATCGTCACGAGAGACAAAAACATAATACTCTTCATAGATGAGATTCACACAATCGTCGGAGCAGGATCAGCTGAAGGTGCTGTTGATGCGGCGAATATATTGAAACCCGCTCTTTCGAGGGGAGAGATAAAATGTATAGGTGCTACAACACCGGATGAGTACAGAAAGTACATAGAAAAGGATGCAGCGCTTGAGAGAAGATTTCAGAAGATATTCGTGAGGGAACCGACCGAGGAGGAGACCCTGGATATTCTCAAGGGGTTAAGGCACAAATACGAATCTCATCACAGGGTAAAATACTCTGATGCAGCTCTGGAGGCAGCTGTTTACCTCTCCAAAAGGTACATAACGGATCATTACCTGCCAGATAAGGCTATAGATGTCATAGACGAAGCGGGGGCAAGGGCAAGGCTCAAGATATTCATAATGCCACCAAAACTTAAAGCTCTTAAAAACCAATTGGAAGCGATAAAGTCGGAAAAAGAACTCGCGGTTTTAAACCAGGACTATGAGAAAGCCGCCGCTCTGAAGGAGAAGGAAAAGGAGTTGGAGCTGGAATATAGAAAGAGGTACTCTGAGTGGAGAAAAAGAGCGGAAACCATGATAGCAGCAGTCGATGTTGACGATATAGCGGGTGTTGTATCCTCCTGGACGGGTATTCCTCTGAGGAAACTCGAAGAAGCTGAGGCTGAAAAGCTTCTCAGGCTTGAGGAAGCGCTCCATGAGAGAATCGTTGGGCAGGATGAGGCTATAAAAGCTGTTGCAAGGGCTATAAGAAGAGCAAGGAGTGGCTTGAAAGATCCGAGAAAGCCCATCGGTGTTTTCATGTTCCTTGGTCCAACAGGGGTTGGGAAAACAGAGCTTGCGAAAGCTCTTGCGGAATATCTATTCGGTGATGAAAAAGCTCTGTTAAGATTCGATATGAGTGAATACATGGAAAGGTTCTCGGTATCAAGACTGATCGGTGCTCCTCCAGGATACGTTGGATATGAAGAAGGAGGAACGTTAACTGAAAAAGTGAGAAGAAGACCGTTCTCTGTAATCCTTTTCGATGAGATAGAAAAAGCTCATCCAGACGTTTTCAATCTCTTGCTTCAAATAATGGATGATGGAAGATTAACCGATTCGCAGGGTCATGAGGTCGATTTCAGAAACACCATCATAATCATGACCAGCAATCTTGGAGGAACGATTATAAACAAAACTAAGAGAAGTCTTGGGTTCGTCTCTGGTGAAGATCAAGAAAGGAC